>ENA-OQIG01000643-OQIG01000643.1-human-gut-metagenome-genome-assembly--contig:-NODE-643-length-18927-cov-3.380851_pt1 | contig 18927 bp, 25 predicted proteins | sample MGYA00242576_ERZ504741 | MGnify/ENA primary metagenome ERZ504741 (study PRJEB26092, sample SAMD00036436) | human gut metagenome | host: Homo sapiens | study: EMG produced TPA metagenomics assembly of... | reverse complement strand
AGAACATTGATGCTATATTTTACTTCTGCCTCTTTTACTGGTGGTATTATTTCAGGGCATCTTACCTTTTTCCATGCTCCTTTCCAGCGGTGTTAAATCCATTATGGAGAGTAATGCAGTAGATCTTGACAGTTATCTGGTGGAAAACAGCAAGGTAATACTGGAAAATGCCATGATCGAGCAGTGGAGTGCTGTGCGCAAAGAGAGCAACTATCTGAATAGTGTTCTTTCTGATCTGTTAAAAGAACAACGGGCAGATATAGAAAAGTTTACAAAGGATAAGGAACTTCAGAAGGAATATACCCAGCGTGTATTTCCGGAGCTTTTAGAGTCTTTGCGCCGTGATACCACCTGCGGTGTGTTTCTTGTTATGGCAAATGATCAGCCAATAGGGGCACCGGGAGATTTTACGGGATTTTTCCTCAGGGACTCTGATCCTGTGACCAAGGTAGATACAAACTCTGACCTTCTTTTGGAGCGCGGGGATAAAACTCTGGCCCGTCAGTGGGGAATTACCCTGGATAATTCCTGGTCCCCTGCATTTCGTTTTCAGGGAAAAGGTATCAGGGAAAGTGATGATTTTTTCTATGAACCTTACACAGCAGGTATGGCTCATACAGGGTAGATATGGCCAGTTTAGGTTACTGGTCCATGCCTTTTATACTGGAAGATTATGAAATGGATAACCATAAAATGATCACATATTCTGTCCCTTTGGTCAATGATGGTGTGATCTATGGTGTTGTGGGAACGGAAGTTTCTGTCAGTTATCTGTGCAATACCTATTTCCGTGTACAGGATCTGAACAGGCAACAGACAGCCGGTTACGCCATTGCCGTTGATAACGGAGATGGTACGTATGAAAATATTGCAGGAAAAGGTAATCTTTATGATGCGGTACAGCGTGAAAATGGTATTTTTAAGCTGGAAAGTACAAAGCATGAGGACCTTTTCAAGGTAAAGGACTCTAAGATCGGTACCCAGGAGATCTATGCCCTGTTTTCAAAAATGAATTTGTATGCCAATAATGTCCCTTATAAGAATACAAACTGGGTTTTATGTGGTTTTGTGGCAGAGGACTCTATTTTCAGTCTGGGAGATAAGCTGTACAGCGATATTTTGACGACTATTGTGGCCTGTGCAGTTTTGGGACTGGTGATCATGAGTGTGGTGATCCGCTGCGTAACACGACCGGTATACAGGCTTATGGACAGTATCCGAAGCGGAATTGCAGGCTTAAAAGAGTTTGCGCCTTCCGGTATCCAGGAAGTAGATGAGCTGCATCAGGTGGTTGAAAATCTGACAGAAAGTGAGATCAGCACAGAACATCAGCTCAGTGAAGAAAAAGAGCGTTACCGGATCGCAGTAGAAAGTTCCAATGACCTGTTTTTTACATACCGTGAAAAAGGAAATACACTGGAGATCGTAAACAGCAGGGAAATGGATGGTTTGTGGGATATAAAAAATGCCAAAAAAAAGATCCTGGACCGTTATTTTTCAAGGGAAGACCAGAAAAAGCTCCTTTCTATGCTGCAAAGTCATGAGAATACAATTTATGGTCAGTTTTGCTGTATCAATGGCAACCACTCACAGGGACGCTGGATCGAGATCAGAGGAAAGACCATTGCAGAGACAAAAGAGGATGATCGAAAGATCGTAGGTTTTGTCCGGGATATCCATGAAACAAAGATGCGGGAACTGAAACAGGAACGAAAGCAGATGATAGATCCTGTTACCTTATTTTACCGTTTAAAACCGGGAATGGAGGTAATTGAGAAGGTTCGTGGAAAGTATCCCCAGGGTATGTTTATTCTTGTGGATATCTGTCATTTTACCATCATAACCAGGGACTTTGGTCTGACATTTAGGGATGTGGTCCTGGAAGAATTTTCCAAAATGTTTCTGGAGGTGTGTGCCGAAGATCTTTCCAGACCTCCGGTGATGATCCGTGCAGGTTCTGATGAACTCCTTGCCTGGATCCCTAAAATTACAGAGGAAAGCTGCAGGCAGAAACTGGAAAAACTGAAAGAACGTTTTTCTGTGATGATCCGGCGCAGTGCCTTAAATCTTAATTTCCAGGCTGGAATTGCCAGAGGGGATGAAAGTGTAACAACCACCTCTCTGTTAAGACGGGTCCGGATCGCTGTTACAGAAGCGGAAAAGCAGGAGATCGGTGTCCTTTCCTGGAATGAGGTAAAGGATCCGGGAGCACAGCCGAAAACATTTGGAAAGATCGTTTCCATGGGATATATGGAACAGATCAGTCTGGCTTCCCTGGCATTAAATCTGTTAGACCGCTGTCCGTCTATTGATGCAGGTCTGGATCTGCTTTCCCGCCGCTTAAAAGCACGTTATGGAATGGAAAATATGCTGATCACCAGTTTTCATTATGATTTCCTTTCCAGCGAGCTGGAATACCAGTGGAAGCATCTTCATGGCCTCATGGGAAAACGGGGCGTTGTCCACTGTACAGAAGAAGAGTATGAAAAATTAAATCAGGATGCCCAGATCAACGCAGTGCAGCCTGTAAACAGCTGTTGTCCGTTGTACCTGTTCTCAGGAAAACAGATATAGACCAGACCGGTGTGGGGATCCTTATGTCAGATAACGGACAGTATTCCGGAAGCATCTTCCTTTTGGGAATAGAACCATCTGTTTATGAAAATGAGGAGGACAGAAAGCTTCTCTGGGAGATTGGCATTATCATCCAGAACCGTATCAACAGAGACCGTCATGATCAGTCTGCACAGGCAAAGTCTGACTTCCTGGCCCATATGTCCCATGAGATCCGTACTCCTATGAACGGTATCATTGGTATGACAGAGATCGCTCTAAAAGAAGGGCAGACAGAGGAAGTGCGTTTAGACTGCTTAAAGAAGGTAAAAGGATCCTCCAAATATCTGTTAGGTCTGTTAAATGATGTTTTGGATATGTCAAAGATCGAAAGCGGAAAGATGAAACTGGTAAAAGATGATTTCCAGCTTGATAAGATGATCGGCGAACTGTATCCGTTATTGGAAGCTAAGTTTGAGGAAAAATCTCAGAAATATCATCAGGAGATCCATTTGGTCAACCAGTGGTTCTATGGGGATGCTTTACGTCTCAGTCAGGTCCTGGTCAATCTGTTAAGCAACGCAGTGAAATATTCCGGGGATCACACGGAGATCACTTTAACAGTAGAGGAAACAAGGCTTTCTGATGGTCTTTCTAAATTACAGTTTGCGGTGAAGGATCACGCATCGGTGTCAGTGAAGAAGACCGCCAGCGTATTTTCAGAAGTTTTGAGCAGGTGGACCGTTCTGCGGTAGGACAGCAGGGAACTGGACTGGGACTGGCAATCAGCAACCGCCTGGTACATATGATGGGCGGAACCATTGAGCTTGAAAGCCAGATCGGGGAAGGAAGTACCTTCCGGTTTTCCATTACGTTAAAGCCGGTCAGAGCCCACCATGTAAAAGAAGAAGTTTCCAGGGTGGAAAGAGATTTTACAGGTGTCCGCGTTCTGGTAACAGAGGACAATCCATTGAACCGGGAGATATTACAGTATATTCTGGAAGATATGGGAATGTCTGTGGAAAATGCCTGTGACGGAAAAGAGGCGGTAGATAAGTTTACCGCCTCCGAGAAAGGATATTATGATCTGATCATTATGGATATTATGATGCCGGTTATGAACGGACTGGAGGCAGCCCATGCCATCCGGACCACCGATCATCCGGATCATAAAAAGATCCCTATCATTGCCATCAGTGCCAATGCTTTTGATGAAGATATCCGCAGGTCTCTTGCAAGCGGCATGAATGCCCACCTTTCCAAGCCGATCGAAGTGGATAAACTGCGGGAGACCCTTGGAAAACTGTTAAAATAAGGACTTACTGAACAAAGGGAGCAATGGTTTCTTCCGGGGCTGGCTGTGAGGTTTCCGGTGCAGCCGGAGCAGTTGGCGCGGGTTCTGTTGGTGCCGGAGCTGTCTGTGCCGGGGCTGTTTCATGTTTTGGAGCCTTTTTCTCTGTTGTCTCAGCCTTAGTCGGAGCAGCTGCTTTTGTTGGATTTGCAATAGAACTGCTTTCTTGTGCTCCTTTTGTGCTGGAGGCAGTTGTATCAGAAGTAGTTGTACCGGAAGTAGTTGTGCCGGAAGCGGAAGAAGTATTGCGGTGGATCACAGCACTATGGCAAGATAGGTTTTGGAGTGGTCCAGAGTACGTTCGACTTCCTGTCCGTCTTTGTATACAACTTTATAAGTATCCCAGCGGCTGCCTTTGGTGGCCGCTTTTATTGTATTTTCTGTTCCCGGAGCTAAAGTAGGGTCTTCTACGTATTCCGGTTCCGGCGGGTCGATTTCTTCTACTTTTTCAGAAGCCAGATCCCATACAACCCCATCCTCTAATACAGGCACGCCGAAAATAGAAACAGTTGCCTTGCGGTCAGCGTAGCTTGCAAGAATACCGATAGGTTTGTCAGAAGTATTTACAAAACGGAAGTCAGGCTGTTCCCAGCTGATGGCAGCATCCTGGCCCGGAGTTACATAGTTAGGCTCGAAAGTATGGGAGCGGCGGAAGGTAACTTCCATGCCGGACTGAAATACTACCCGGTATAAGGTACTGGAGATCTGGCATACACCGCCTCCCAGTTCCTGGACGACAGCGCCACTGTTGTATGCGGCTGCTTCCTGGTATCCTTTTTCCGCAGTACGCTGTCCTACAACAGAGTTAAAAGAAAATTCTTCCCCGGGCTGGACAATGGTTCCGTTTAAAGCTTCTGCAGCAAGGCGTACATTGGTGTTGCGCTTATCATTGTCCGTGGTTTCTGTGGTAAAGGTGACGAGAGTCTTGTAGCTGGCTTTTACCTCATCACAGGAAATAGAAGGTGCTTCCTTATGGGACTGTACTTCTACTACAGCATCCATGCGGTTTTCATGAATGGCAGCTAAAATATCATTGGCCAGCTGGTCCCGGTCAATACGTGAGCCGGCGCAGCCTTCCCTGAACACAAACTGTCCCTTCTGGTTGTCATAGTGGTCCAGGGTACTGATCTTTGAAGGAACATCCCATTCTTTTGCCAGTTCTTCCAGTTCCTGGGAAATGGAATTTTTCAGGGCATCCGTTGGAAGCTCTGCCGCTGTTAATGTAAGATCTCCTGAAACGGTTTCCTCTTCTTTACTGGTAAGCCAGTTGCGGATGGCGTCTGTAAGAATGTTGGGAAGTTCCTTACTGTCATCTTCATATGCGGCAGTCATATTCCAGGAAAGAGACTTACTGATCCGGGAAACAGCCTCATCTTTGCTTAATCCCTCTAAAGAAATGCCGTTGACAGTCAGTAAGACAGGAGAAGTTTCAGATGCCTGGCTGGCAGTTGCTTTTGCGGCTCTTTCCGGTTCAGAAACAGAACGGGAATGGAGTACAACAGCGGAGATGCCTAAGAGTACGACAACAGCTCCTGCTGCTGCAAAGGGGATCCAACCTCCTTTTATTGGTTTTCTTTTCGGCCTGTCATAATCAAAATGCAGCCGCTTTGATGTATGATCCTTATCCCGTCTTCCTCTGGGACCATGATAGGAAGAGCGGGAATTCTTGTTTGAAGACATAAATATCCCTCTTTTCATATACTTTTTCATATGCTTTATAAAGTATTTTACAGATTTTGTATTATATAAGAAGGGATAAGGGATGTCAAGGCAGGTAAATACTGGTTTAAGGAAATATTAAACTAAATGTCAAAATGTCTGGAACAGGCGGGTCAGGACCGTAAAAATAATACAGCATAAAGCACCGCAAAATGCCGGCAGAAAAGCAGAAACAAAGGTCCACCATTTACTTTTTGTTTCTTTATACAGTGTGATCAGGGTAGTGGAACAGGGCCAGTGCATCAGGGAGAAAAGCAGGACGCAGACAGCTGTTTTCCAGGTCCAGCCATGTAACAGAAGGATCTCTTTTAACTGTCCCATATTTTCAAAATTTGTTAGGCTTCCCTGGCTGTGTAGGCCATAAGGATAATAGGAAGAACGATTTCGTTTGCCGGAAGTCCCAGGATAAAGGCAGTTAAGATCACCCCGTCCATCCCCATAAGACGTCCAAGAGGGTCTAAAAACCGGCTGAAACGTGCAAGAAGGCTTATATTTCCCGGAGCTGTATTTGCCATGATCCACAGGAGAAAACCGGCAGGAGCAGCTACAGCGGCAGCTCTTCCAAGGACGAAAAGGGTCCGGTCTGTTACCGAGCGAAAGATCACTTTGCCGATCTGGGGCTTCCTGTAAGGGGGAAGCTCTAAGGTAAAGGAAGAGGAAACTCCTTTTAAGATCGTTGCAGATAAAAGGTAAGAGGTAATAAAAGTCATGGCGATCCCTGAAAGGATGAACAAAGTAAGCAGCAGGGCACTGGCAGCAGAAGAAAGCAGGCCATGGCTATTTCCGGATAAAAACAGCAGGATCAAAGTGATAAAAAGAGGCAGACGGCCGTTACAGGGAACGAAACTGTTTGTGATCATGCAATAAGCCGTTCTCTTGGGGAGTCGATAATACGACAGCCTGTGATCCCTGCTGCGTTGCAGCCAAATCCCATTGCCATGGTAAGAGCCTGTTTCCCGCAGGCTTTACAGCACTGGAAAGGCCGGTCTAAGTTGTAGGCGATACGGGGCAGATAGCCGGAGTCCTCCAATAAGGTAAAAAGAGGAAAGAAAATAGCCATGGGAGGCAGCATAACGGAAACTACCCAGGCGAGGACCTGATAGACCCCATGAACGAAGGCGTCCCGGATCCAGTCTGGAAAATGAAGGGATAAAAGGGCCTGATCCAGTACCGGCTGAAAGGAAAAAAACAGTCTGGAAAGCAGGGCGGACAGGTCGTTTGCCCCAACCAGGGTGATCCAGAAGATAAGGGCTAAAAGTCCGGCCATGGCAGGATAGGCAGCCAGGCGGCCTGTAAGGATGCGGTCCAGTTTCCGGTCGGTTTCATTGTAGCTGCGTTCCGGCAGCTTTACACAAAGGGAGGCAATGGTTTCAGCGTTGTCGATCAGGCCGGAGACAATGCGGTCTTTTAATATGTCTTTAAAAATGCCTTTTCTGTTTAAATGATCCCAGGCAGTTTTTAAACAGTCTGCAATGGCAGGATCCTGTGACGGAACAAGCTGGCAGGCATTTGTAAAAGACCGGAGAAAGGACGGATCATCTTCTAGCAGGCGCAGGGAGAGAAAGCGGGAAGTGGTATAAAATGGAAGTTCATGGGTATCCAGCCAATTTTTCACAGCAGGTTCCACCATGGAGACTGCTTTTTCCAGTTCAGGGCAGTAAGTGACCTGATAGTGGGGAATGGCAGGACCTTCAGTAATATCATCTAACCGCTCCAAGAAAGAAGAAAGTGTGCTTTTCTTTCTGGCAGAGGTTCCTGCTACCGGTACACACAGCAGGTCTGATAACTGATCCAGATCAATGGTGATGTTTTTCTTTTCCGCTTCATCTAAAAGATTGACACATACCAATGTACGGTCCGTAGCTTCCAGGATCTGAAGGACCAGGTTTAAATTGCGTTCCAGACAGGTGGCATCACAGACAATGACCACTGCCTGATGAGCACCGAAACAGATAAAATCCCTGGCAACTTCTTCCTCTGCAGAACGGGAAGAGAGGGAGTAAGTTCCTGGAATGTCTACCAGTGTGTAATCACGGGCCGGACTGTGGCAGATTCCCCAGGCATTAGCTGTGGTCTTGCCGATCCAGTTTCCGGTGTGCTGCTTCTTCCCGGTAGTAAGACTGTTAAATAAAGTACTTTTTCCTACATTGGGATTTCCTGCAAGGGCGATCACAGGATAGTGATCCGGTATGGCTTTTGGCTGCTTCATGCTTTCTCCTTTCTGCAGATCTGGATGTTTCTGCTGTCTGCTTTACGGATAGCGATCACAGCTCCGCGGATCTGGTAGGCAGCAGGATCCCCTAAAGGGCTTATCCCAACACATTCTACCAGTGTATTTTCAACGAGACCTATATCAAGAAAACGGCGTCGGATGCTGCCGGAAGAGGTAAGGCAGCAGACCCGTGCTTTTTCACCAGGTTTTATATCGTTCAGACAAAGAGGGGAAGTCATAAGAATATTACCTGCCTGGGAAGTTATTTGTACTTATTATATGATACCAAGGGTCAAAAGGTTAAAAATCCGATGCAAGCAGTGAAAATAGCTGGAAAACTTAAGAAAGATGGGTTATAATATTAACAATATAGGTTATAAAAAATACAACAGGAGAAGGCAGAATTATCATGGAAGAAAATTATATTGAATGGCTGGTAAAACGGAAAGATCCCGTATATGCCTGGCCGGTAAAGATCCTGATGATCGTTGTGTGCGCGTTATCAGTACTGGCAGCACTGCAGATGTTATTGGGAATTCTGATCTTGGCGGCAGCAGCAGCGGCTACGTATTTTGTTTTTCTGAATTTGAGTGTAGAATATGAATACCTGTTTGCAGATGGCGGTTTCAGTGTAGACAGTATTCTTGGAAAAGCAAGAAGAAAGAACGTTTGACTGCGATAAAGAAGATGTACAGGTGATCGCACCGGCAAATTCCTATGTTTTAAAGGATTATGAAAAGCAGGGAATGAAAGTGATCGACTGTACCAGTCATAACGCCGGAGCAGATGTCTATGCCCTGATCAGCCAGAAAGGGGCCCAGACCACCAAGGTATTATTTGAACCGGGTGATAAGATGAAGGCAGCGATGCGCAGGGTATTTCCAAGAAAATTTATCTAGTGATAAGTTTACCTCATAAAAAATCATAAGGAATTTCAATGAATATTTTCCGTTAAATGGGTTTGACAATCCATATAAAATTTGCTAGTATTATTTACTAATAAGAAGGCCAAAACGCCAGTGTCTGATAAAACCGATGTTTTTTTAGCGCTGGCGTTATATTGAACCTTCATACAAAAATTTTACAGAGAAAGAGAAGGAAAAATGAATGGGTACAATTATCGGTGAAGGCATTACCTTTGATGATGTGCTTCTGGTTCCATCCTATTCAGAAGTGATCCCAAACCAGGTTGATTTAAGCACAAACCTGACCAAGAAGATCCGTCTGAACATTCCGTTAATGAGTGCAGGTATGGATACCGTTACAGAGCATCGTATGGCAATCGCATGGCTCGTCAGGAGGAATTGGCATTATTCATAAGAATATGTCTATTGAGGCACAGGCTGAGGAGGTAGATCGTGTAAAACGTTCTGAGAACGGTGTTATCACCGATCCATTCTATCTTTCCCCAGAGCATACATTAAAGGACGCCAATGATCTGATGGCAAAATTCCGTATTTCCGGTGTGCCGATCACAGAAGGCAAGAAGTTAGTTGGTATCATTACCAACCGTGACTTAAAGTTTGAGGAAGATTTCAGCCGTCCGATCAGAGAGTGCATGACTTCCAAGAACCTGGTTACAGCAAAAGAAGGCGTTACCTTAAAGGAAGCAAAAGCGATCCTTGCAAAGGCAAGAGTAGAGAAGCTGCCTATCGTTGATGATGATTTCAACCTGAAGGGCCTGATCACCATCAAAGATATTGAAAAGCAGATCAAATATCCTCTGTCTGCAAAAGATGCCCAGGGACGTCTGTTATGTGGTGCTGCTATCGGTATCACAGCTAACGTTCTGGAGCGTGTAGAAGCACTGGTTAAGGCAAAAGTAGACGTAGTTGTTTTAGACTCTGCTCATGGTCATTCCGCAAACGTTATCCGCTGCGTAAAGATGATCAAGGAAGCATATCCGGATGTTCAGGTCATTGCAGGAAACGTAGCAACCGGTGATGCAACCAGAGCCCTGATCGAAGCTGGCGCTGACTGCGTTAAGGTTGGTATCGGACCTGGTTCTATCTGTACTACCCGTGTAGTTGCAGGTATCGGTGTTCCTCAGATCACCGCTGTTATGGACTGCTACGCAGTTGCAAAAGAGTACGGTATCCCGATCATCGCAGATGGCGGTATCAAGTATTCCGGTGATATTACAAAGGCCATCGCAGCAGGCGGCAGCGTTTGTATGATGGGAAGCATGCTTGCAGGATGCGACGAGAGCCGGGTGCTTTCGAACTGTATCAGGGACGTAAGTATAAAGTATACCGTGGCATGGGCTCTATTGCAGCAATGGAAAACGGAAGCAAGGACCGTTACTTCCAGACTGACGCAAAGAAGCTGGTTCCAGAAGGTGTAGAAGGCCGTGTAGCTTATAAGGGTATGGTAGAAGATACTGTATTCCAGCTGTTAGGCGGTTTACGTTCCGGTATGGGTTACTGTGGAGCAAAGGATATCCCAACTCTTCAGGAGACAGGAAGATTTGTTAAGATCTCCGCAGCATCCTTAAAAGAGAGTCATCCACATGATATCCATATCACAAAAGAAGCTCCAAACTATTCCATTGAGGAATAGATATGAGTGCAGAAAAACAAGCGGCTGCGTTAGCAGACATTTGTTTTTTTCAAGCCATTCACGAAGATTCAGCTGCGTGAGCAGGCAGTGGAACGCGTCAGCGCGGGAATCTGAGTGTTAGACGAAATTCATGGGTCGCCGCGTTTGCGGCGGCTCTTTTTGGGTTATGGGCCAAAAGCCGCAGACCGGGCTTTGGCTCATTGTAATGTATTTGAAAAAGAAAGCAGGAACATAAATTGGGAGAACGCTCCAAACTTACAACATTATGTTATATAGAAAAAGATGACAGTTATCTCATGCTTCACAGAGTCAGCAAGAAAAATGATGAAAACAAGGACAAATGGATTGGGATCGGCGGCCATTTTGAAGAAGGGGAAAGCCCGGAGGACTGTCTTTTAAGAGAAGCAAAAGAAGAAACCGGTCTTACACTGACTTCCTGGAAATTCCGGGGGATCGTAACCTTTGTTTCCGATGTGTGGGGAACAGAATACATGTGCCTGTATACAGCAGACGGATATACAGGGGAGATGATCTCCTGCAACGAAGGCGTTCTGGAATGGATCAAAAAAGAAGATCTGTTAAAACTGAATCTGTGGGAGGGCGATAAGATATTTTTAAAACTTTTACAGGAAAATGCACCGTTTTTCTCCTTAAACTGGTGTATAAAGGGGATGAACTGACAGAAGCTGTGTTAAACGGGGAAAACTTAAAGAAATCGTAACAAAATGGCTTGTTTTTTTGTAACTGCGTGTGTGCTATAATGTAATGAGCGCAGGGAAAAACAAGCGGCTGCGCAGCAGACATTTGTTGCCAAGCATGTCGAGGAGGCGCCAGTGACGCGTCCGCTGACTTTTCACAAGCCATTAACGAACGAACCGCCTAAGTTTCTTTCAAACACCACAGAGAGGACATATCCCAATGAAAAAACATAGATCATCCCAGTTTCTTGCCATCTGTACAGCGGCTGTTCTTGCGCTGTCTGTACCAGCATGGGCAAGTCAGGTTTCCATTACTCCTTTAGATACAGGAAATACAACTTCTTCCCAAAGTCAGTCCGGGGCTTCAGAACCTTCCACAGCGCAGAATACTTCCGGGCAGACAGTGGACATTTCTTCTATTACAAAGCCGACCGTTGCATCCCAGGGCGCAGTTTTATTAAACGCAGCAGATGGAAGTGTGCTTTTTTCCAAGAATGGGGATACAACCTATTACCCTGCCAGCATTACCAAGCTGATGACCGCTCTTTTAGTAGCAGAAAACTGTATCTGGACGATACAGTTACCTTTTCTGCAACAGCTACTACAAACCTGGAGTCAGGAGCTGTTTCCATTGGCATGGCAGAAGGGGATACGATGACGGTACGCCAGTGCCTGTATGCACTGCTGTTAAAATCTGCCAATGAAGTGGGAAATGCCCTGGCGGAACATGTGCTGGCAGTAATGCAGCATTTGCGGAGAAAATGAATGCAAAAGCAGCCTCTTTAGGCTGTACCAATACCCATTTTGCAAATCCACATGGTTTAAATGATCCCAACCATTACACCACACCTCACGATATGGCTCTGATCGCCAGAGCTGCTTTTGCAAATGATATTGTAAAAACAGTGGCATCTACCAGAACCTATACACTTCCGGCTACAAAAAACAATCCTTCCGGTCTTACCGTGACTATGGGACACAAAATGTTAAATCCAAATGATGCCCGTTATTATCAGGGAATTATTGGTGGAAAGACAGGATATACGTCCAAGGCAGGAAATACCCTGGTGACTGTTGCAGAGCGCAACGGGGTAAGGCTGGTCGCAGTGGTGATGAAGAGCCAGTCTACCCATTATACGGATACCAAGGCATTGTTAGATTATGGATTTAAGCTGGCAGAGGCAGGTGCTCTTACAGGACAGAGTACCAGTCAGAACAATACGCAGGTTTCCGGCCCGGCTTCTGGAAAGAATGCGTCTGATAATTCCAGCAGTTCTTCTAACCAGGCACAGGAAACACAGGGAACGACAGTTACTCCTGCAGGTCAGGAAACAGCAGCCAGCACACCGGTGCATGCTGTATCTTCAGGAAATAATACCGGAGGTCCGGGCGTTACCAAAGAACGTGGATGGGTGAAAGATGATACCGGCTGGTACTATGTGAAGAACAATGGAGTAAAAGCTTCTAATGAATGGATCACAGATAATGGAGAAGAATACTGGATCCAGGCAGATCACTACATGGCAAAAGGCTGGAAAGAAATCGATGGTAACTGGTATTATCTGTGTTCTACAGGAAGTATGGCAAAGAATGTATGGAAGACAGGGGCAGAAGGTAACTGGTATTACCTGGGTCCGGACGAGTCATGCTTACAAATACCAAGACTCCGGATGGTTACAGAGTAGGTGCAGACGGTGTATGGATCCAATAATGTTTGTACCGGTGTTATTGTCAGGCAACCTGTTTATGTAGTTTGTCATTTATAATAATGTTCTACGAATTTTAAAAACTGCTTTACATAGGGTTTTAATATCCTGTTTTTGCTGTATACGATGTAAAAAGTACGGACCTGCGCAGCACTCTCCAATGGAAAGGTGAGAAGCTGGTGGGTCCTTTCCATATCTTTTACACTGCGGGCAGAGAGAATGGAAACTCCAAGGCCGGATACAATAGATTTTTTAATAGACTCCAGGTCATTCATCCGGCTACGATGTTAAGATCGGAAAGATTGATCTGGTGCCGTTCTAAAAACAGATCGATCTCCTTGCGGGTGCCGGAACCATTGGCGCGAAGGATAAAAGGATGGGATAAAAAGTGTTTTAAAGCCACAGGTTCCTCTTTTTTTAATGTATCAGCCAGTTCCAGGTATTCCGGTGTTACCGGGGCTGCCATGACTAAAGAGTCGGTACAGAAGGGAATAAAACAGCAGTCCTCTGCATCTGTTTTAGAACCTGTAAGACCAAAATCCACAGCGCCCTGGATCACTTTTTCAATGGCGTCAGCGCTGTCAGACTGCCAGATATGAAAATGGATATCCGGCTGTATTTTGGAAAACTCTGACAAAAGCTCCGGAAGAAGGTAGGAAGAGGGGATCGTGGATGCACTGACATCGATCAGTTTCCATTTATTCCCAACAAACTCATCCGTGATCTGATCCCGCATATTTAACATATGGACTGCACATTCATAGAGCTGCATTCCACGGTCTGTAACTTTCATCTGTTTGGTGGTACGGATGAGCAGACGGGAATTCAGTTCTTTTTCTAATGCCTGGATATGGGAACTGATCGTTGGCTGGGTCAGGTAGAGGTGTTTGGCTGCCTCGGAAAAGCTTTTATAATCTACAACGGCCACGAAGGCCTCTAATTGTTTGAATTCCATGGGTGTGACTCCTTTTTTCTTCACTCATTACATTATAGCATAATTTATAGATAAAACCTATAAATACCCACAAAATCATCCAATATCTGATTAGATATTGAGAAAAATTAATGTTAAAATGAAAACAAAGAGATTTAAGGGTGAAGTGACATGTATCAGGTGGGGATCGATATAGGTTCCAGTGCGGCAAAAACCGTGGTGCTGCGGGATGGAGAAATATGGAAGACCATGGAGATGGCAACAGGATTTTCCAGCAGGAAAACTGCAGATGAGATCTATGAGTGGCTGGAAAAAGAACAGGTAGCAGGGGAAGGCACCCGGTACGGAGCCACCGGTTATGGACGAGTATCTGTGCCTTATGCAGATAAAGTGATAACAGAGATCACCTGCCACGGAAAAGGCGCCTGGAAGCTGTTTGGTAAGGACGGAGTCGTTATTGATATCGGTGGTCAGGATACAAAAGGGATCGTATTAAAAAGCGGCCGTGTGATGAAATTTGTTATGAATGATAAATGTTCTGCAGGAACCGGGAAATTCTTGGAAGTCATGACCAACCGGCTGGGACTGACGCAGAAGGAACTGTCAGAATTGGCTTCACAGGGCAAAGATGTAACTATCAGCTCTATGTGTACGGTGTTTGCGGAGTCCGAGGTGATCAGCCTTATTGGAAAGGGAACTTCCAGGGAAGATATTGCCTATGGTGTGGTGGAGTCGGTAGCTGTAAAAGTGGCACAGCTTATCTCGCAGTTAGGAGGAAATCACTATTTTCTCACTGGTGGACTTTGTGAAGATGAATATGTGATCAGCCGTTTAAGCCATGCGTTAAATGCACCTGTGGAAAGTATGCCTTTAGCAAGATATGCAGGAGCGATCGGGGCGGCGTTGTTGTCAGGGGAATAAAAAAATCTTTTCAGAGGATCAATCACAGAGAGATTTTGAGAGAACATCATAAATATCAGGAGGAATTATAATATGGATCTGCCAAAGACATTTGATGAGTTTGTAGACGCAAGAAAACAGGGATTTATAAGAGCCAAAGAATTTAAAGACAATGGGGGAAAACTGGCTGGCTGCCTTTGTTCCTATACACCACAGGAACTGTTAGATGCAGCAGGTGTTGCAACGGTAGGACTTTGCGGAACCAGCAGTGAGACCATACCGGATGCGGAAAAAGTCCTTCCAAAGAATTTATGTCCGCTGATCAAGAGTACCTATGGTTTTGCATATTCTGAAAAATGTCCTTATACCTATTTTTCGGATATTATCATCGGAGAGACAACCTGTGATGGTAAAAAGAAGATGTACGAGCTGTTAAATGAGATCAAAGAAACGTATGTACTTCATCTTCCACAGAGCCAGGAGCGTCCTTATGCGAAAGATATCTGGTATGAAGAAGTAAAACTGTTAAAAGAGAAACTGGAAGAGAAATTTAACTGTACCATTACAGAAGAAGGTCTGCGAAAAGCAGCCCATGTGCGCAACGAACTGCGAAAAGCACAGTTAGATATGTATCATCTGCAGAAACTGGTACCGCCAGCCATGAAGGGAACGGAAATGATGATCGCCCTTCAGCAGGGAACCTTTACTTTTGATGTTTATCAGCAGATCGATAATATCCGTAAACGGGTAACAGAGGCGAAAAAGGCTTACGAAGAAGGAAAACGCCCGGTACCAGCTTCTGCAAAAAGGATACTGCTTACCGGATGTCCGACCGGTGGCGTGATCCAGAAGGTGGGAAGTGTGATCGAAAATAATGGTGGCGTGATCGTCAGTCTGGATGATTGTTCCGGTGAACGTACCAACGTCTGCTGGTAGATGAAAACGCGCCGGATATTCTCAGAGCGATTTCAGACCGCTATCTGTCCATCAACTGTTCTGTTATGACTTCTAACAACGGACGTTTGGAAAATACTGCCCAGATGATCAGGGATTATCAGGTAGACGGAGTAGTGGAGATCGTTCTTCAGGCCTGCCATACCTTTAATGTGGAGGCCTTTAAAATGGGCCGTATGGCTGAAGAAATGGGTATTCCTTACATGAAACTGGAAACTGACTATTCTACAGCAGACAGCGGACAGATCGAAACACGTATTGCAGCATTTATAGAGATGTTATAGACCGGATCGTAGATCACTGGAAAAGGCTGCTTTGCTAAGATGGACACAAAAAAGACTCCTTGTACATATTCTATAGTAACAAAAGAAAATAAAGCGTCTGTTTTTACAGAGACGGAAGATGGATGAAAATGGAATTGGAAAGGAGCCTGAATATGTGTTTTGATGATCTTGACGGAAGGAATGAATTTGGAAGACGTCCCGGCTGTTGTGGACCGGATGGGGGCAGAGGCGGAAACTGTGGACCGTGCAGCGGAAGCCCCGGAAATGGCGGTCCGGATGGTTGTGGGCCAGGCGGATGGAGACCGGATCCATGGAGACCAGGCTGTGGTTGCACAGGCAGACCTGGTCCAATGGGACCTCCAGGACCACGGGGACCACAGGGATTTCCCGGATACCCGGGGCCCAGGGTGAGACAGGAGCCACCGGGGAGACCGGTCCCAAGGGCCGGCAGGAGAGACAGGAGCTACAGGACGCAGGGGCCACAGGGTCCGATAGGTGAAACGGGAGCAACTGGGCCTCAGGGACCACAGGGTGAGATGGGAGCAACAGGTCCACAGGGAGCAACCGGCCCACAAGGCCCCCAGGGCCCAGAAGGTCCAAGGGGCGAGACCGGTCCTCAGGGCCCGGCTGGTCCGGCGGGAACCGTCACACCGGCAGCAGCTGTTGACGATGCCACCAGCACAGAAGACATTGTAACCCAGTTCAATCTCCTTCTTAACAGCCTGCGGGAAGCAGGACTGCTTGAAACCGAATAAACGTAATTTCAAAGACCGCCGGCCATTTGTGGTACGGCGGCCTTTGCTTACCCTGCAGCTCACAAACAGAAGCCACCCGTCTTTTTATATAAAAATGTAACACACTTGAAGCAAAAGAAATTTCGTGTTATATTTACTTCCAGTACAAAAGCAGGCCATGTAACAGCCTGTGTGACCATTTCAAAAGCAGAAAGGTGTTATATAAACATGGAAATAAACGTAGGAAACTGAATGAACTTCCGGAGGGAAGTTATCAGTTGATCGATATGAGAAGTGACCGGGATTTTGAGTACGGAACCATTCCGGGAGCCATCCACATTTCACAGGAAGATCTGCAGGGTAATCCACAGATCATAAAATCAAAAAAAGTGATCCTGTTCTGTGCCCATGGAACCAACAGCATAGAAGCAGCAGAGGAACTGGAAGCAGAAGGCTACCGTGCCTACAGCCTGGAAGGCGGCTATATTGCATGGTTGCGGGAAGAGATGCGCAGACAGGAAGCCGAAGATATTAAAAATCAGGTAGAGCAGAGCATCCGCAAAAAATTTCGCAAAACCATCTGGTCCCCGTTTACCAAAGCAGTAAAACAGTATGAACTGGTAAAAGAAGGAGATAAAAACCAATCATTATCAATATTATGGACGAGGTTATGGAATTGAGAATCAAATCCCAGCTAGGATCCATGAACGAAGAGATTATGATTTCCAAAGAAGGAAAAGATCTCTTGATCGGATTTAATCCGAAATTCTTAATTGATGCACTTCGTGTGATCGAGGATGAGGAAGTTACAATTTATCTTATGAATGCGAAAGCACCATGCTTTATCAGAGATGAGAAGGAAAGCTATGTGTATTTGATTTTGCCGGTTAACTTTAATGCAGGAGTTTAAGAAATGGAAATTATAAAATTAAGAGAAGAATTTATTAAACTTGGTCAGGCTTTGAAAGCGGCAGGACTTGTAGAATCCGGAGTGGAAGCAAAAGAAGTGATTCAGGACGGTCTTGTTAAAGTCAATGGAGAAGTCGACACAAGAAGAGGAAAGAAACTTTATGATGGCGACATCGTATCTTTTGATGGAACAGATATAAAGATTGAAAAATAGAACATGAATAGTTGGTGTAAGGATGATAGTAAAGTCTTTAAAATTGAAAAATTTTAGAAATTATAATTTGTTAAACATAGAGTTTGATGCAGCTACCAATATTTTTTGTGGAGATAATGCACAGGGAAAGACTAACATTCTCGAATCCATCTATTTGTCGGGGACGACAAAGTCTCATCGCGGAACGAAGGACCGTGATATGATACAGTTTGGACATGATGAAGCTCATATCGAGACTGTAGTAGAAAAAAATGGAATTCCGTTTCAGATTGACATGCATTTAAAGAAAAACAGTCCGAAGGGAATTGCAATTAACAAAATACCAATTCGCAAGGCAAGTGAATTGTTTGGAATTATCAATATCGTGTTTTTCTCGCCGGAGGATTTGAATATTATCAAAAATGGACCGGCGGAGAGAAGACGTTTTATTGATTTGGAACTTGCACAGCTTGATAAATTATATCTCAGCGACCTGTCGAACTATAATCGAATCATTAATCAGAGAAATAAATTGCTAAAAGATGTCTATAACAGGAATGATCTGCTTGAGACCCTTGAAATATGGGATCTTCAGCTTATTCAGTATGGAAACAAGATTATTGAGAGACGAAAACAGTTTATCGGGCAGGTGAATGAGATTATCTCAGAAGTGCACAAGAAACTGACCGGTGGAAGAGAAGAATTAAAGCTTTATTACGAACCGGGAATTGGAAATTTAGAATTTGAAAAGGCACTTTTGAAAAACAGAGAGCGGGATATTCGAATGAAAAGTACTTCCGTCGGACCTCACAGAGATGATATTTGTTTCATGACAAATGATTTGGATATACGTAAATTTGGTTCTCAGGGGCAGCAAAGGACGGCGGCGTTATCATTGAAATTATCAGAGATTGAACTTGTAAAAGAGATTATAAAAGATACGCCAATATTATTATTGGATGATGTTTTGTCTGAATTGGACAAACACAGGCAAAACTATTTATTAGATAGCATTCGCGATGTACAGACTCTAATCACGTGTACAGGATTAGACGATTTTGTGAATCATCGTTTTTCTATAAATAAAATTTTATATGTAAAACAAGGAGAAGTAAAGGTTCTGAACGAATCGAAAATATAGGAGGATTTATATGAGTGCAGAATATGGATGCAGATCAAATCCAGATACATAGAAGGAATTAAGAAGCAGTAAGAAAAGAC
>ENA-OQIG01000642-OQIG01000642.1-human-gut-metagenome-genome-assembly--contig:-NODE-642-length-18935-cov-4.189281_pt1 | contig 18935 bp, 15 predicted proteins | sample MGYA00242576_ERZ504741 | MGnify/ENA primary metagenome ERZ504741 (study PRJEB26092, sample SAMD00036436) | human gut metagenome | host: Homo sapiens | study: EMG produced TPA metagenomics assembly of... | reverse complement strand
CGAATGATAATGGCGGAAAAGAGTGTAAAAGAAAAGAATTGGGAAAATGTACTGACACAAACCGAAAAATATATCAACTCGGGAAGAACCAACCAGTTGATCTCCTACTTTCACAACCTGGCTCTGTACCATACGGGAAAATTGCCTTATCAACTATTCGATTACCCACAAAAACTGGGAGTCAAGGCGCTATACTTCCCATGGCACAGCGATAGCCGTGAGAGTGAGTACGGACATTTTATATATGAAGACTTAGGTACATCAACGAAGCACAGCGGTGGGAATTCGAAGCAATGGTGGTATGGGGAGAAACGGCACCCCATTTGCTTAACCTGGCACGATACAACATAGTAAACAAAAGACCTGAAGTGGCACAACGGTTCATCAATCTCCTGAAGCAGTCCCTCTTCTATAGGGGAGATGCCGAAGAATTGGAAAAACAACTTCATGCAGGCAGTGTACCGGGACTGCGCATGGCACTTGAAAACAATAAGGAACATCCCGCACGATTTGCAAACGTCATCAATATAGGACCGGAATTACAGTATCTGTGTGAGCAGGACACGACAAACAGAATGGCTTTTGAATACCTGATGAGTGACCTACTGCTGAGCAATAACGTAGTACGCTTTGTGGATAACCTGAAGTTCATCAGGCACTTTAAATATCCGGAAATGCCACCCGCATACCAAGAAGCACTCTATATATACAAATTGGGAGTGGACGGGGAAACGTTTTCCAAATCAGGATTCAATGTCAGTGAAAACACCGAAAAGAGATTCCAAAGGTATTACAGCCTGTATAAAAACAGGCAAATGCAGAGGCTGAAAGCGGAGTTCGGAAACACCTACTGGTATTACCTGAACTTCATCAGTCCGTATGGAGACAAAATCATAAGGAACTAATATGTAAAGACATGAAAACAATCTATATCCTTCTTATCACGGTTCTCAGCTGGAGCCTGCAGGCATGCACCGCCCAATACGGCAAACCGGATGCCTGCACGGACAGCATTCCCCGTATATATCCCGATTATGCGGGAGTCACATTCCCGCTGAATATTGCACCTCCCAATTTCAGGATCGGGGAGAACGCGGATGCCTTCCAGACGGAAATTGGTACAGGGGAGACGGCGGATATCCTCTACACAAGCAAGAGTCCCGAAGTGATTATACCGACAAAGAAATGGAAGAAACTTCTCCAAAAAGCCGCGGGAAAAGAAATATTCATCCGCATCACCCTGCTGAGGGGAGGGAAATGGACACGCTATGCGGATATCAAGGATACCATATCGAACGAACCGATAGATGAGTACCTGGTCTACCGGTTGCTGTACCCGGGATATGAACTATGGAACGAAATGGGGATTTACCAGAGAGACCTGACAGGTTATGAAGAGACTCCGATAGCGGAGAACGAAATTTCGGCAAACAATGCATCAACTGCCATACGTTCAATCAAAACTCTCCGGAAACCATGATGGTGCATGTGCGGGGAAAATCGGGAGGGACACTGATATGCAAAAACGGGAAAGTGGAAAAGGTAAACACCAAACCGGAGGGATTCAAGAACGGGGGAACCTACGCGGCCTGGCATCCTTCAGGAAGATACATCGCATTCTCAATGAATGAGATACAGCAGTTCTTCCATTCATCGGGACAGAAACCCATAGAGGTATCCGACCTGGCTGCCGACCTGATGGTTTATGATACCGAAAAGAAAACATTCCTCACTGACTCCCTGATATGCGGAGAGCGGTATATGGAAACATTCCCCAACTGGACACCGGACGGGAAAACACTGTATTTCTGCCGGGGAAACGCTTATAAAGAGAAGATGCCGCTGGACAGTATCCGTTATGACCTGTGCAGGATAGGATTCGATCCGGAATCCGGTAAATTCGGTACGCCGGAGTGTGTGTACAGAGCCTCCGAACAGGGAAAAGTGTCTCTTTCCCAAGGGTTTCTCCCAATGGTAAATACCTGATGTTCACCCTGTCGGATTATGGAAACTTCTCCATCTGGCATCCGGAAAGCGAACTTTGTCTGTTGACAATGGATACAGGAGAAATACGGCTTTTAAATGAAGTGAACAGCAACGACGTGGAGAGTTTCCATACATGGTCATCATCCGGACGCTGGTTTGTTTTCAGCAGCAAACGGTTGGACGGGCTTTGGGCTCGCCCTTTCTTTGCCAGTTTCGATCCGGAAACCGGAAAAGCGGGGAAACCCTTCCTGATGCCCCAAAAGATCCGGACTTTTATGACACGTTCACTAAAACTTATAATCTGCCGGAACTGATTAAACAACCCGTAAGAAACGGAAATGAAATGATAGAAGCTATACATTAATTTAACACACTTTATTCTAAAAGAGAGGGCTTTCTATTTTGCAATAAGCCCTCTTTTTTAGAACTTTGCAACATCACTCAATAAACATTTAATTCAGAAAAACACATGAAAACATTTCCTTACCATGAGCCTGGGTATAGGACTGCTTTTTCCTTGCAAGCTACATGCCCAAAGCCAGTACCCATTTCAGAACACGACATTATCCACTGAAGAAAGAGTAGACGATCTTATCAAACGAATGACTCTGGAAGAAAAAATCGACCTGCTTTCCGGATACAATGATTTCTATCTGCACCCCTGCGAACGATTAGGAATACCGGCATTCAAACTGGCCGACGGTCCGCTGGGCGTTGCATCCTGGGGATTATTCGGACGCGCCACCGCATTTCCATCAGCACTTTCGCTGGCTGCCTCTTGGAATAAAAATCTGGCAGAGAAAACAGGAGCAATGTATGCTCAGGAATGGCGTGCAAGAGGTATTCATTTTCTCTTAGCTCCCGGAGTTAACAACTATCGGGCTTCAAAAGGAGCCCGTAATTTTGAATATTTTGGTGAAGATCCTTATCTGGCATCCGAGATGGTAGTCCCCTTTATAAAAGCAGTGCAAGACGGAGGAGTCATTGCTACCATCAAACATTTCGCAGCCAACGATCAAGAATTTGACCGATACACCGTCAGTACCGAAGTATCCGAACGTGCCTTACAGGAAATCTATCTGCCTCCCTTCAAAGCTGCTGTGCAAAAAGCAGGTGTCAAGGCTGTCATGACGGGTTATAACCTAGTGAACGGAGTATATTGCACTGAAAACAAACATCTGATCGATATTTTAAAGAAAGACTGGGGCTTCAAAGGCATGTTAATGTCTGACTGGGCATGTACCTATTCCGCCGAAAATGCCGCAAACTACGGTTTGGATCTTGAGATGGGCAGCAATGACTGGTTCACCCGCAAAGAACTTCTCCCACTTGTCAAAGAAGGAAAGGTTACAGAAGAAGTAATCAATGATAAAGTGCGCCGCATCTATGGTGCCTGTATTTCAATGGGATTTTTCGACAGGCCTCAGCAAGACACCGATATTCCGACTTTTAATCCTCAAGCCAATCAGATGGCTCTGAATACCGCTTGTGAAGGAATCATCCTGTTAAAGAATGAACAGAATACCTTACCGATCCACCGCCCCAAAGTGATAGCTGTGATCGGACCGACTGCCAATCCGGCTATCGTTTCGGATAGAATATACAATGTAAACAGCATCGTTTACGGTGGTGGGGGAAGTTCAAAAGTTCATCCTGGTATGTAGTTTCAGCGTTAGAAGGTATCCGTCAGGAGTTTCCGGAAGCAACCGTACTTTACACGGAAGGAATATCCAACCAATTCAAACCCCGCTTATTCCGTAACAGTAAATTCCGTACGAAAGAAGGTAAACCCGGACTGGAAGCGAGCTATTATGCACTATCTTCCGACACTTCTGCCACACTCTCGGATAAAATGATCCAACAACAAGCAGTAGCGGCAGGAAGAACTGTAAGTGTTAATCAATCGGCCGACCGAACTATAGAAACCGATAAAGAAGAAAGCGGATTGATTCTCCGCCGCACCGACCGCACGGTAAATTATGAATGGTGGGGATATCCTTTCAACGAAAGTAAATTGGGAAATGATTATCGGGTGTGCTGGGAAGGATATGTAGATGTCGAGAAAACAGACAGTATCCGATTCTTTGTCGACGCACAAGGTGCCTATCGTTTATGGATAGACGGAACATTAGCATTGGATGCCTCTCAATCTCAATCATTCGATGTTCGCAATACCGCAATTTCCGCAAAAAAAGGGGATGCCAAACATATTCGGCTGGAGTTCTGCAACCAACGCAGTACACCGGCAGAGATCCGGATGGGATATGCTTATCAAAGTGATATTGACTTTTCTGAAGCGAAACGACTGGCTGCCAAAGCCGATCTGGTGGTTTTCTGTGCCGGACTGGATGGCAGTATCGAACTGGAAGGGCGCGACCGTCCTTTCGACCTGCCTTACGGACAAGATATGTTAATTCAGGAACTGGTAAAAGTAAATCCTAAGTTGATAGTTGCCATCCATGCAGGAGGCGGAATAAACATGACCCGATGGATCGATCAGGTGCCTGCGGTAGTACACGCCCTCTATCCGGGGCAGGAAGGCGGACATGCTTTAGCTCATATTCTTTCGGGTAAAGTGAATCCGTCAGCTAAGCTGCCATTCACTATCGAGAAAAGATGGGAAGACTCACCTGCCTGCGGTCATTACGATGAAACTCGCAAGGAAAAGAAAGTGTATTATACAGAAGGAATATTCACCGGTTACCGTGGATACGATCAAAAAGGTATCGAACCCCTTTTCCCTTTTGGATTCGGTCTTTCGTATACCACCTTTGACTATTCGGGCCTCAACATCCGTATGACGGATAAAAAACAGAAGCAACTCGTCGTTTCATTCACTGTAACCAATACCGGACAGCGAGACGGATATGAAGTCGCTCAACTTTATGTACGCGACATGCAATCTAAAGAGCCACGTCCCTTGAAAGAATTAAAAGGTTTCGACAAGGTATATCTGAAAGCAGGAGAAAGCAAACAGATAGAAATCGGTTTGAGTGAAGACGCATTCCAGTATTTCAACGCCAAACAAAACCGATGGGTATTTGAAAAAGGTGAATTTGAAATTCTAGTAGGCGCCTCCTCTAAAGACATCAGACTGGCAGAGAAAATAAAAATGTAGTATTTATCAGAAGGAAGGCGTGTCGGAACTCACTACAGAGGACACAGAGTAGCACAGAGTGAATTTCCCGTCATTGGTTATCAACACTCTTAATCTGTGATAATCCGTGGTGAATACGAGTTTCGACACACCTTTCTTCTTTGCTGTCTTCCTTTTATCCTTTCTTTACCTTTTTATATTCCCTGGGAGACATTCCCATTATCTGGCTGAACAGCCGTGAGAAATAATAAGCATCTTCAATACCCACTCTATAACAGACCTGATTCACTTTCATATCGGTAAAATCGAGAAACTGACAGGCTTTCTGAATCTTAATCTGATTAAAATAACTCAATGGGGCATATCCTGTACGCTTCAAAAACAGATTAGAGAAATATGAGGATGAATACCCCGTGTAATCAGCCAGCTCGGCTAAAGTCAGCTTCTTACCCAGATTCTCCTTCATATAATGAATAGCTGCATTTACAGGATCTTCTTCTCCTGCCGGACGATGCTCTGAAAAAGCCTCCCGATACTCTCTGAGATAGCGCAATGATCCCAAATAATGATGGAATACAGAGCTGGCATATGAAAGATTCTCCAAGCTATACCCCATCTTCAGTACCCGAAAGATCTCCTCAAACAGTTCTGTCCGGTAACTAATACGCGAATGCATTCCCGGTTTTATATCCGTGAGCCTACAGGTACGATGCGTACAATAAAGCGGAGCAAGTGTTCCTCCGAAGTGAATCCAGTAAATTGTCCATGGTTCCTTTTCATCAGCGCCATACGCATGAGGAAGTCCTGCAGGAAGTATAAAGTATTGGTTAGGCACTACCGGGTGTTTCTGCCCATCGAGACTGAACCATCCCCTACCCTCCGTACAATAGATAAACACATACTGGTCAATCGGAGTTTCCCGCTCCCGAAAGTGATTATAAGCCTTTGGATAATAGCCTATATCGGTTATATAGAGTATAGAAGTTGCAGGATCAGTCTTCATACGTTGCACAATGGCAGGAGGCAACACCAATGCCTGTTCGCCCAGAAAGCCGTCTTTTTGTTTTGCCATACTAATAAGATTCATCGGTTCACGCCACAAATATAGAGATAAAAAAGAAATATAGTCCATCTTTTTAATCGGTTTCTCTATTTATTTCTATTCTCAAACCCGCTTACTTTGCAATATCAATTAAACCATTTAATAACATGAAACAGACACGAGGCTATTTACTACTTATCTGCATCGTCTCAGCCATGGGCGGATTACTGTTCGGCTATGATTGGGTTGTTATCGGAGGAGCTAAAATCTTCTATGAACCTTTCTTTGGTATTGAAAACTCTGCGGCTCTACGTGGCTGGGCTATGAGCAGCGCACTGATAGGCTGCCTGGCAGGAGCCTTGCTCTCAGGAATCTGGAGCGACAAATACGGACGCAAAAAGATGCTTGTCATAGCCTCATTCCTGTTTGCACTTTCGGCTTGGGGTACGGGAGCAGTCGATCATTTTTCCTACTTCATCTTCTATCGCATTGTGGGCGGATTGGGCATCGGCATCGCATCCAACATTTCTCCCGTATATATTGCAGAGGTATCTCCTGCCCATGTACGCGGCAAATTCGTATCGCTCAACCAGCTCACCATCGTATTAGGTATCTTATTGGCACAATTGGCCAACTGGCAAATCGGGGAATACTACACACAAGGTTCCGATATACTCAGCGAAACAAGTGTGCAATGGGCCTGGCGATGGATGTTCTGGGCAGAACTGATCCCGGCAGGAATTTTCTTCCTGTTATCGTTCATCATCCCCGAAAGTCCCCGTTGGCTGGCTACCGTCCATCAACAGGAGAAAGCACAAAAGACACTGACACGCATCGGAGGAGAAACGTATGCCCGCCAAACCCTGGAAGAACTGAACCAACTCACTCAATCTCAAGGTAACCGGCAAAACAACGAATGGAAATCGGTCTTCCGCCCGGAAATGTGCAAAGTACTGATCATTGGAATCGTTCTGGCCATATTCCAGCAATGGTGCGGCATTAATGTTATCTTCAATTATGCCCACGAGATCTTTTCATCAGCCGGATATGCCGTTTCCGATGTACTGATGAACATCGTAGTGACCGGGATCACTAATGTGATATTTACGTTCGTCGCCATCTATACGGTAGACAAATGGGGACGTCGTACACTGATGCTGATCGGTTCGGCAGGATTAGCGCTGATTTACCTTATATTGGGAACCTGCTACTTTCTGGATGTAAGCGGTTTACCCATGCTTCTACTGGTGGTACTTGCCATCGCTTGCTATGCTATGTCACTTGCCCCGATAGTCTGGGTGGTGTTATCCGAAATCTTCCCCGTGAAAATACGAGGTATGGCTATAGCCATCTCTACTTTCTTCCTTTGGGTGGCTTGTTTCATACTGACCTATACCTTCCCGGTATTGAATGAAAGTATAGGTGCCGAAGGAACTTCTGGCTATACGGTGGTATCTGCCTGGCCGGATTCCTGTTCATACGCCAAAACCTGCCCGAAACAAAAGGGAAAACACTGGAAGAAATAGAAAAAGAATTAATCAAATAATACATAGAACAAGATGAAAGAAAGTGTTAATGTATGGGAGGAAGACATCCTGCTCCCTACCTATGGCATCGGACGCCTGAGAAAAACCCGATGTTCCTGGAGAAACGTGTCTACCAGGGAAGCAGCGGAGTCGTATATCCGTATCCGGTCATCGAGAAAATTGAAGATACCTGCGAAGAGAAAAGTTATCATGCCGTATGGCTGGAGAACGAATACATCAAAGTCATGATCCTGCCGAACTGGGAGGACGTATTCAAATGGCATTCGACAAGGTAAAGCAACGGCATTTTATCTATTACAATCACGTAATAAAGCCGGCACTGGTAGGACTCACCGGTCCCTGGATCTCCGGAGGCATTGAGTTCAACTGGCCTCAACATCACCGTCCCAGCACCTTCTTGCCGGTGGACTACAGCATCGAACGATGTAAAGACGGAAGTGTCGTTGTATGGGTAAGCGAACGGGAACGGATGTTCGGTCAAAAAGGAACAGCCGGATTTACACTTCGCCCGGGACGTGCCGTACTCGAGATACAAGGAAAAGTTTCCAACCCGACTCCGCTTCCACAAACTTTCCTTTGGTGGGCCAATCCGGCCGTAGCGGTCAATGACTGCTATCAGTCAGTATTCCCGTCGGATGTCAACGCTGTATTCGATCATGGAAAACGGGACGTGTCTCGTTATCCTATTGCTACCGGAACCTACTATAAAATGGATTATTCTGCCGGCGTAGATATTTCCAGATATAAAAATATTCCCGTACCGACCTCCTACATGGCAATCCGGTCTAACTATAATTTTGTAGGCGGGTACGAAAATGATACACAGGCAGGTGTCCTGCATGTGGCCAATCATCACATATCTCCCGGAAAAAAACAATGGACCTGGGGAAACGGGGATTTCGGACAGGCATGGGACCGCAACCTGACTGATGCTGACGGTCCGTACATAGAACTGATGACCGGAGTCTATACGGACAATCAACCGGACTTCAGTTGGTTGCAACCTTATGAAGAGAAGACTTTTACCCAATACTTCATGCCCTATCGGGAATTGGGAGTTGTGAAAAACGCCTCCTCCGAACTCTTAATGAATCTGGAAACCGAAGGAGAAGAATGTCGTTTGAAACTGTTTGCCACCTCGGCTCAGCAAGGATTACGCATCGTAGTCCGTCAAGCGGGTGTTATACGCTTTGAGGAAATCGGTAGCCTCTCGCCTGAACAAGTATTCGACCGGCTGATCCCCATAAATGATCTTCACGAAGCGGAAGTCATTATCTACGATACCAACGGACGAAAAAAGCTAAGTTGGAAGGCCGAACCGGAAACAATCAAAGCAGTTCCGGAAGCAGCCAAACCCGCCCTTGCACCGGAAGAGATCAAAACCAACGAAGAACTCTATCTGACCGGACTGCATCTGGAACAATATCGTCATGCCACTTATTGCCCGACCGACTATTATCGGGAAGCACTCCGCCGGGACAATGGAGATGCACGTTGCAACAACGCCATGGGACTATGGCTGATACGCAAAGGAGAGTTTGCGCAGGCTGAACCATATCTTCGGAATGCCATTGCCCGACTCACCGAAAAGAATCCTAACCCCTATGATGGAGAAGCTTTCTATAACCTCGGACTTGCTCTAAAATTTCAGGGAAAAGATGATGAGGCCTACGATTCATTCTATAAATCGTGTTGGAACGCGGCATGGCAAGACGCAGGCTACTATTCGCTGGCCAGATTTCCGTGTCCCGCAGCAATTGGGAAGAAGCTCTCGAAGAGATTGAAAAATCCCTTCTCCACAACTGGCACAATCTGCGCGGACGCCATCTGAAAGCAATCATACTCCGCCATCTCGAACAAAAAGAGGAGGCTCTTGCTGGATAGAAGACTCCCTGAAGACAGATGCATTCAACTTCGGTTGCCTGTTCGAAAAATACCTGATCACCCGGGATGAAACAGTATTGATCCAACTTCAGAACCTAATGAAACGTGGAGCACCCGATTACGAAGCACTGGTACTCGACTATACTTCTGCCGGACGATTTGAAGAAGCACTGGCTGTAGCCGAACTTGCCATTGCCCAACCTGTCGGTGAACAGACACTCTTACATTATTACAAGAGTTGGTGCCTGATCCGTCTAGGAAAAACAGCCGAAGCACAAATAGCCATTGCCACTGCCGAAAAAGAACCGGCCGATTATTGTTTCCCCAATGCCCTGGAAGCGATAGAAGCCCTTCAGTGTGTAGTCGACTTTGCAGGAAAAGCCCCCAAAGCACTTTATTACCTGGGAAATCTATGGTATGATAAACGCCGGTATCCCACTGCCATCGCAGCCTGGGAGCGCTCTTCGCGCGAAGACGAGACATTCCCCACCGTATGGCGTAATCTGTCACTGGCTTACTTCAACAAAATGAACCGTCCGGACGAAGCTGTCACCTTACTGGAAAAAGCATTCCGCCTGGATCACACGGATGCCCGTGTACTGATGGAACTGGATCAATTGTACAAACGGCTGAACCGTCCGCACATAGAAAGACTGTGCTTTCTGGAACAGCACATAGATATCGTAATGACCCGTGACGACCTGTATCTGGAATACATCACTTTACTGAACCAAACCGGGCAATATCGGGAAGCAATCCGACGGATCGACCAAAGAAAATTCCATCCGTGGGAAGGAGGAGAAGGTAAAGTACCCGCACAATATCAGCTGGCACGCCTGGAACTGGCAAAGGAGTTGATAAACCGGAAAAAATATGATGACGCACTCGCCTTAATAGATGAATGCTACATATACTACCATCTGGGTGAAGGGAAACTACCGGGGGCACAGGAAAATGACTTCAATTATTACAAAGCATATATCCTGCAACAACAAGGGAGACCGGAAGAGGCTCACAGCCTGTTCGTCAAAGCCTGTTCGGGAAACAGCCAGCCAGCCGCTGCCATGTATTACAACGACCAGAAACCGGATAAAATATTCTACCAAGGACTGGCATACCGGAAATTAGGAGAGGAAGAAAAGGCGCGCAGCCGGTTCAACCAATTAATTACTTATGGAGAAGAACACCTCTTCGACCGATTCAAGATGGATTATTTTGCCGTATCTTTACCCGATCTTTTGATTTGGGAAGACGATATGGATAAAAAGAACCGCATCCACTGCAACTACCTGATGGCACTGGGACATCTGGGACTGGGAAATAGAACAAAAGCCGAACACTTCTTTGATATAGCCGCCTCAATGGATAACAATCATCAAGGAGTACAAATTCACCGGAAATTAATGAATACCATTCTATCATGAAACAATCTTTTCAAAACACCCGGTACCGGGCGATTCTGCTCCTGACCGGATTGATGCTTGCCATGACCGCTATGGCGCAAACCCTAACGAATGATGCTCTTGACTTGTCGGGCATGTGGCGCTTCCAACTGGATCCGATGGGATTCGGTAAAACTCCCGGTTCGGAACTCTATCTGGACAAGCTCTCTGAAACCATTATGCTCCCCGGATCGACAGACCAGGGAGGTAAAGGAATTAAAAATACGGCACGCTACGTAGACCGTTTAAACCGTAAATTCGAATATCAGGGAGCCGCCTGGTACCAACGTGAAGTAGTGATTCCGGAAGACTGGGCAGATCGGGAGATTTACCTGAAACTGGAACGTTGCCATTGGGAAACCACCGTCTACGTGGATGACAAAGAGGCAGGAATGAAAGAGCACCTGAGCACACCGAACACGTTCGTATTGACTCCGCTACTTACTCCGGGAATCCACACACTGACCATTTGCGTAAACAATACACTTAAATATCCGATGGATCAATGGAACCATGGAACAACCGAATATACGCAGACTAATTGGAACGGAATAGCCGGAGACATCTTACTATATGCTAAGGAGAAAGCGCATATCCGCCAGATCAATGTATACCCCGATGTCAGCTCGAAAGCTGTGGAAGTATCTGTACAGCCCGCTCCCCTAAAGACCGGACAGACAGGAAAACTGGAGCTATGCATCCGCGAGCAAGGAGGTAAAATAATAGTCCGCCAAACACTAAATGCAGACAGCCTTCAGGTACATGCAGCATACGCCAAACGCTCCCGATGGGAAATAGGGTGAAACCCTGGGATGAATTCACACCTTATTTATACGAGATAGAAGCCAGTTGGAACGTAGACGGAAAGACAGATACTCAAACCCGAACTTTCGGCATGCGGAACGTAGAGCAGGGTAAACATCATATCCGCCTGAACGGAAGAGACATTCACTTACGTGGAGTACTGGATTGTGCAGTCTTTCCCCTGACCGGTTATCCGTCGACAAATGTGGATGACTGGAAACGCATCTTCACCACCATTAAAGAATATGGAATGAATCACGTACGCTTTCACTCCTGGTGTCCGCCGGAAGCCGCTTTCGAAGCCGGTGACGAAGTAGGTATGTACCTCCAGGCCGAACTTCCCATGTGGATCAAAGATGTGGGTAAATATCCTGACCGGCGTGATTTCTTTGAAAAAGAGATGTATGCCATTCTCGATGCCTATGGCAATCACCCCTCTTTCATCCTGATGTGTAACGGCAACGAAAACGAAGGTGACTTCGCCGTATTGGAAGATCTGGTAAAAAAGGCACAGAAGTATGATAACCGACGGCTCTATAGCGCCTCGACCGCACGTACTCATACTCCTTCGGATCAGTACTATGTGTCGCATGTCACCTCGAAAGGATGGATTACCGTATACGAAGGAAAGCCATCGACTGACTGGGACCGTTGCAAAGAATCGGATATCGATGTACCGGTGATTGCTCACGAAACCGGACAACGCTGTATGTATCCCAACTTTGAGGAAATTAAGAAATATACCGGCGTTGTAGAAGCACGCAATTTCGAGGTATTCCGCGAACGGCTTGCCAAAAACGGCATGTTGCACCAAGCCAACGATTTCTTCCGGGCAACCGGAGCACATACGGTGCTGCAATATAAAGAGGTAAACGAATCGCTGCTCCGTACTCGCAACTCCGGTGGTTTTCAGTTGTTGGGACTGGCCGATTTCCCCGGACAGGGCAGTGCCTTTGTAGGCATCCTCGACGCTTTCTGGGAAAGCAAAGGACTAGTAACACCCGAAAAGTTCAGAGAATCGTGTGCTCCGACCGTACTCTTGGCACGTTTACCCAAACGCACTTTCAGAAACAGGGAAAAACTAAAGGCAAAAATGGAAATTTACCATTTCGGTAAAGATGCCTGAACAGCCGGAAACTGAACTGGACACTGATCGGTGAAGACGGAACCGTATACCACAAAGGAAGCCTGAAGACAAAAAGCATACAACCTGCTACGGTAGATTCACTCGGAATCATCGAACTCCCCTTGAACGGATGGACAGTGCCCGCAAACTGACCTTGAAGGCTGAGCTGGGCGGTATACACAATGAATGGGATGTGTGGGTATATCCGGAACAACCGAAAACGGAACAGCACAACTTTGTCTACACCCGTACCTGGAATGACGAAACCAAACAGTGGCTCAACGAAGGCAAGAATGTACTGTTAATTCCAGAAAAGTGTAAAGGACGCAAAGCGCACTTCGCCAGCCATTTCTGGAACCCGATTATGTTCAACTGGAATCCAATGATCGTAGGTACACTGATCGATAACGAGCATCCCGCCTTTCGCGACTTCCCCACCCGGAACTATGCCGACTGGCAATGGTGGGACATCCTGAACTATTCGACAGCCCTGGAACTCGACGAACTGAAAGAAATCACCCCATTGATACAGAGCATTGACTCATACGAGACCAACCAAAAACTGGGTATCTCGTTCGAAGCTAAGGTAGGAAAAGGAAAACTATTCGTGCTCTGTGCCGATCCGGAAAAGAAAATCGATGAAAGACCTGCGATGCAGCAGTTACTAACGTCTGTCCGTAATTATGTGTCATCCGGGCATTTCAACCCGACAAAGAGTTTACCCGTCTACCTGTTGGATGCACTTTTCGCCCCGGCATCCGAAGAGAAATCCGGAGACAAGGGTAGCAAGGCGATCGAATTGCTATTGAATAAATAGTCAGATGAATCTTAAAATACATTAAAAGAATAGCAGCCGCTCTATGGTGACTGCTATTCTCATTGTATTTATAATAGCACAAGTCTGAAAGTAGAACATTATAAACTGATCTTTTTTAATATTATGAAAATCAAACTACTATTACTACTCTGTTGTGGTCTGTGGAGCAGTTGCAACTCGTATGACTATTGTCCGGTCACTCCTTCAGAGAGTGATCTTGTATTCACCGGACTTGCCCGGTCGTGGGACGAAGCAATGCCCTTGGGAAATGCTACCGTCGGTGCCTTGGTATGGCAACGTGACTCCACCTACGCCTGTCACTGGACAGAACCGATTTATGGGATTTACGTCCGGTAGACAGTCTGTCGGGAGATAACTTCCGCTTCTCCTGGGTAAAAGAACATATTCGCCAAAAGAACTATCTGCCCGTACAGAAAAAGCTGGACTGGCCTTATGACATGAATCCCGCGCCATCCAAGATTCCCGGAGCTGCCATCGAATTTCCATTAGAGCAGATCGGCACTCCGACTCAGGTAAGACTTTACCTGAACAATGCCTTATGTGAAGCAGACTGGGCAGACGGTACACAAATGCAGACTTTCGTTCATGCTACCGAACCGATCGGATGGTTTGTATTCCGTAACCTGAAAACCCCGATAGAACCCTCCATCATCACTCCTGTATACAATAAAACGAAGCCGGATGGCAGCCTCGATCCGGTTTCGGGACAAGATCTGCACCGATTGGGCTATCAACAAGGAAAAGTGGTTCGTGAAGGAAACCAAATAACCTACCATCAAAAGGGATACGGAGACTTTTCGTATGACGTAACAGTCTGTTGGAAGCAAGAAGGCGAAACCTTGTACGGTACCTGGAGCGTCACCTCTTCCTTATCCGGCGAGCAAGCTTCCGAAAAGGCAGAAGCCGCCCTGCAACGCGGTCTAAAGCATGATTATCAGGCACACCTGGAATATTGGGACAAGTACTGGGCACAATCATCAATCACTCTACCCGATTCTGTACTGCAAAAACAGTATCAGAACGAAATGTATAAATTCGGTTCCACTACCCGCGAACACTCATACCCCATCTCCCTGCAGGCCGTATGGACAGCCGATAACGGCAAACTTCCGCCCTGGAAGGGAGACTATCATCACGATTTAAATACCCAGCTAAGTTACTGGCCGACCTATACAGGCAATCACCTGACCGAAGGAATGGGCTATCTGAACACGTTGTGGAACCAACGGGATGCATACAAACGCTACACCCGCCGCTATTTCGGTACCGAAGGGATGAATATACCGGGGGTTTGCACCCTGACAGGAGAACCCATGGGAGGATGGATACAATACTCCATGTCGCAAACCGTAGCTGCATGGCTGGCACAACACTTCTATCTGCAATGGAAATATTCGGCAGACCGCACTTTCCTCAAAGAGCGTGCTTATCCATTCATCAAGGATGTGGCAATCTATCTGGAGCAAATTTCAGAAGTTACCCCCGAAGGAGTACGTAAACTGGAATTCAGTTCAAGTCCCGAAATATTCGACAACTCCCTGCAAGCGTGGTTCAGCGACATGACCAATTATGACCTGGCAATGATGCACTTCCTCTTTAAGGCTGCTTCCGAACTGGCACACGAACTGAACCTGGCCGACGAAGCCGGACACTGGGCATCCCTGGAAGCCCAACTACCGGATTACGACATAGACGAAGAAGGTTGCCTCACTTTCGCCAAAGGATATCCCTACAAAGAATCACACCGTCATTTTTCACATGCCATGGCTATCCATCCGCTGGGACTGATAGACTGGAGCGACGGAGAAAAGTCACAACACATCATCCGCGCCACCTTGAAGAGACTCGATGAAGTAGGGCCGGACTACTGGACAGGATATTCATACAGTTGGCTCGCCAATATGAAAGCCCGTGCATTCGATGGTGAAGGTGCCGCACAAGCCCTGAAAACCTTTGCGGAATGCTTCTGCCTGAAGAACACCTTCCATGCCAACGGTGACCAGACCCAAAGCGGCAAATCCCGCTTCACTTACCGCCCCTTCACGCTCGAAGGTAACTTCGCTTTTGCAGCAGGCATACAAGAAATGTTGCTGCAAAGTCACACAGGCGTAATACGCATCTTCCCGGCAATACCGAAAGAATGGAAAGATGTATCCTTCGAAAGCTTACGCGCCATGGGTGCATTCCTGGTATCGGCCGGATGGAAGGTGGAGAAATCAATCGGGTACGCATCTATTCGGAGAAAGGCGGCATGTTGAAAATAGCCCGTCCCGGTACACTGAAGCCGAATAAGAACTATACTTTATCCGGCACGGATATCTTGAACATAGATACTCAAGCCGGTGAATGGATCGAGTTGAACCCTTAATGCACTCCGACAAAAAGTCAAGAGTGTATATATAGTGTCATTTTGTATTTTCTACCCGGTATAGCTTCTGCTATATCCGGGTAGTTTTCTTTGCGGTGATCAAAAACGCCTTTTCCGGCAATCAGGCTTTTGCAGAATATCACCTTTCCCGTCTGTTCTGATACACATCCCTACCCTTTCCGGCAAAAGCACCACATTCATCTTCATCGAAAGGTGTAAACGGCTACATTCTGACACTTTTCCGACATTAACCGACACACGGCTAAAAAGTGAAAAAGAGGCGGAATAAGAGCAATGAATTTTATCTTCCGACCTAATGTAACTTTAGTTCTAATGAAATAGAGCGTTGGTTCTAAACGAATGCCGCCTCCCTTTTAAAGAAAGAAAGCTTTCGTTTAATAGATTTCATGCATAGATATTGGAAAAATTTCACCTTTTACGTATTTTTTGCAATTTACATCCGTTTTTTATGCAGTCCTCTTCTCTGCCAGAGCTATTTTACCCCAATTGCGAGTCAGCAAAAAACAGGATATACTATCAGAATCACACCGATTGGATCATTCTTCTTTCAGAAATCAAAAGCAGTTTTAAAGCCGGCCATTTATTAAAATAATATAAATTAAAACTATTATACCGAGGGTAGCCCCCCAATGGTGTGTATTTATAACGTATATCAAAAAGTAAATAATAAGCTCGAGCAACCTAACAAAGGAAAAGAATCTCATAAAAGGAACAGAAGAATGAAAGACAGAGTTGCAACCCACAACACACTACACGCAGCATTATATACCCCGGACAAACATTGCACTACCGGGTTCAAACAACTTGTAAAAGATGACATTATCAGGCTTTTGCAGAAAGAAAAGCCAGCCTGCTGCAGAGATGGCAACTTCCGTTAAAGAACAGAAGCAGCCATCTCTGTAGACCGACAGGAATTGTCCTGTTATAATAATAACCGGAATATCTATGAATTAAAGATGTAACAGAGAACGTTTTAATCGCATAAAAGATAAGAGTTGTGAAAAGTATTCTTATCTTTGCACGATAGAAATGAAACACTATTATTAACAACAATTTTATTAACTAATCAAATCTTATTCAAACATGTTTAAACATCTAAATGCCCTGTTTATCGGACTTGCTCTGTTTGCATGCACCTCTGGTGCCGTAGCACAAACCATCAAGCCTATCGAGACTCCAGTGCCTGTACGTCCCGCCGGACAAAAAGATGTAGTCGGACTGACTACTCCTAAACTCGACGTGGTACGTGTCGGATTCATTGGTTTGGGTATGCGTGGTCCGGGTGCAGTAGAACGCTTCACTCACATCCCCGGAACACAGATCGTAGCCCTTTGTGACCTTATCCCTGAACGCGTAGCCGGCGCACAGAAAATCCTGACAAAAGCAAACTTACCGGAAGCAGCTTCTTACTCCGGAAGTGAAGACGCCTGGAAAAAACTTTGCGAACGTAAAGATATCGACCTCGTTTATATCGCAACAGACTGGAAACATCACGCACAGATGGCTATCTACGCTATGGAACATGGCAAACACGTTGCCATTGAAGTTCCTTCGGCAATGACGCTGGATGAAATCTGGGCTTTGATCAACACTTCAGAGAAAACTCGCAAACACTGTATGCAGCTTGAAAACTGTGTATACGACTTCTTTGAACTGACTACCCTGAACATGGCTCAACAGGTGTATTCGGTGAAGTGCTGCACACAGAAGGTGCTTACATCCACAACCTTGAAGACTTCTGGCCGTACTACTGGAACAACTGGCGTATGGATTACAACCAGAACCACCGTGGCGATGTATACGCTACTCACGGCATGGGCCCGGCTTGCCAGCTGCTCGACATTCACCGTGGTGACAAAATGAACTACCTCGTATCTATGGATACCAAAGCTGTAAACGGTCCGGCATACATCAAAAAGACAACCGGCAAAGAAGTGAAAGACTTCCAGAACGGTGACCAGACTTCTACATTGATCCGTACAGAAAAAGGTAAGACTATCCTGATTCAGCACAACGTGATGACTCCGCGTCCTTACAGCCGTATGTATCAGGTAGTAGGTGCTGACGGCTATGCAAGCAAATATCCTATCGAAGAATATTGCATGCGTCCGACTCAGATCGCTTCAAACGATGTACCTAACCACGAAAAGCTAAATGCACACGGTTCTGTACCGGCTGACGTTAAAAAAGCGTTGATGGACAAATACAAACATCCGATCCACAAAGAACTGGAAGAAACTGCCAAGAAAGTAGGCGGACACGGCGGTATGGACTACATCATGGACTATCGTCTGGTTTACTGTCTGCGCAACGGTCTTCCTTTGGATATGGACGTTTATGACCTTGCAGAATGGTGCTGTATGGCCGACCTGACCAAGCTTTCTATCGAAAACAGCTCTGCCCCGGTAGCTATCCCCGACTTTACTCGTGAGCATGGAACAAGGTGAAAGGTTACAGACACGCTTTCGCAAAATAATAAAACTTCTTTTTGACACGGGTTTCACGAGTCATCCGGCAGTTAGTTCGCTACACAAAGCCGGCCGGTTCGTGAAATCCGTGTCCGATTATAAGACTACACAACCCATCCATGAAGATGAAAATATCAAAGCCCTCTAAACAGGGAGTAATCAGAGAAACGAAAGACTACTTAATGATTGCCTTGGGAATGATCCTTTACGGCATCGGATGGACTCTCTTCCTGCTTCCTAACGACATCACCACCGGTGGAGTACCGGGCATTGCTCTATTGTTTATTTCGCTACCGGATTCCCCGGTTCAAT
>ENA-OQIG01000641-OQIG01000641.1-human-gut-metagenome-genome-assembly--contig:-NODE-641-length-18936-cov-2.123505_pt1 | contig 18936 bp, 21 predicted proteins | sample MGYA00242576_ERZ504741 | MGnify/ENA primary metagenome ERZ504741 (study PRJEB26092, sample SAMD00036436) | human gut metagenome | host: Homo sapiens | study: EMG produced TPA metagenomics assembly of... | reverse complement strand
GAACATCTTATCATTATGCTCCGCCTTCACGTTTTATAGAAGTGGATGAAATGGCAAGAAAAGCCATTGAAGAAACTATACTAGAACATGGCATGAAATATCAGGAAGTTATTACCTGGTCAACGGATGGATTCTATCGTGAAACGAAAGAGAAGTAATATATCGAAAAAGCGAAGGGTGCTCTGTTGTGGAAATGGAATGTTCGGCACTTGCAGCTTGTGCGGCTTTTCGTGGAGTGAATTGGGGAATGATACTTTATACTGCAGATAGTCTTGCAAATGTTGATAAATATGATGAACGAAATTTTGGTGGCAACTCATATGAATATGCACTGATGCTTTGCCTTGATACGGTAGTGAAGATGTAAAGGTTTTTAGATTACAGGGATATTAGTATGTGGTAGGAAAGATAAATAATAGAATTTTAACAAAAGATGCTATCCCGATTTGTGAGTGATACAAGTCAGGATAGCATCTTTTATGAAAATTTTGATATAAGTTTTTTAATATCTTTAGATTGAATTCACGCAGCAAGTAAAATTATAAATTTACTTTTGCTAAAGCTGCTTCGTCCCCTACGACTGTCACATCTGGTGCATCTGTAAGATGGAAGCAGGAACGTGTGGTGTTACCGGTCCGAAAAATGCTTTTTCTACGATGTCAGCCTTGTCAGCGCCACTTACAACTACAACAATTTTCTTCGCTTTCATGATCGTTCCGATTCCCATAGTGTAAGCCTGTCTTGGTACGTCGTCGATGGAAGCGAAGAATCTTTTATTTGCTTCGATCGTACTTTCCTGAAGATCTACACAGTGAGTTGTCTTTGCAAAATCATCTGCAGGCTCATTGAATCCGATGTGTCCATTGTGACCAAGTCCGAGAAGCTGAAGATCCTGACCTCCGAGAGAAGCGATCAGAGCTTCGTAGTCAGCACATTCTTTCTCACTGTCTTCGATCATTCCATTTGGCACATGTGTATTCTCTTTGTCGATGTTGACATGGTCAAATAAATTATCGTTCATGAAATAGTAATAACTTTGATCATTGTCGCGAGGAAGTCCCTTGTATTCATCTAAGTTCACAGTAGTGACTTTGGAAAAATCAAGATCTCCGTTGTTATATTTTTCAATGAGCTGCTTGTATGTACCAATCGGTGAGGAACCGGTTGCAAGTCCAAGTACACAGTCTGGCTTCGTAATGATCTGTGCAGCGATGAGATTGGCTGCTTTTTGGCTCATCTGGTCATAATCTTTCATTTTGAAAATCTTCATCATAGTTCTCCTCCAGTTTCCATGCTTATAAATAAATTAGAAATTTGTACTTTAGATAATTCAAATGTAACAAAATCAAACTGGAAAAGCAAGCTTTTGCAGATGAAATCAACAAAAGTACAAAAAAAACCTACAATCAGATAACGTAGATAACGGTAAAGCGAGAGGCAAAATTAAATGGCTTCCCACCTACCCGAAGCACCGCATGGAAGGACAAGTCCGCTTTCCGATACTGGAAGTCCGATTTCGGAAGATTCTACAGTTCCATGGAAGTTCTTTAACTCTGTGGCGAGCATGTAGGTCAGTACTGCCGGTGCAAGTCCGGTTGTGTAGGAATTGATCAGGAAAACAGTGGATTGTCTGACAGAATCTTTGTACAGAGTTTCACGAGTGGATGAATGGCATCCTCGATTTTCCAAATTTCTCCTTTTGGACCTCTTCCGTAAGATGGAGGATCCATGATAATCGCATCGTATGTGTTGCCGCGGCGGATCTCACGCTCAACAAATTTGACACAGTCGTCCACGAGCCAGCGGATCGGTGCATCTTTTAAGCCGGAAGAAACAGCATTTTCCTTTGCCCAGTTTACCATTCCTTTTGAGGCATCTACATGTGTGACATGTGCTCCCGCAGCAGCAGCAGCAAGTGTTGCACCGCCGGTGTAGGCAAAAAGATTCAGTACTTTGATCGGACGCCCGGCATTTTTAATCTTTTCAGAAAACCAGTCCCAGTTTGCAGCTTGTTCCGGGAACAGTCCTGTATGCTTGAAACTGAACGGTTTCAGATTGAAGGTGAGCGTTCCATAATGAATCTGCCATTGTTGAGGGAGGTCAAAAAATTCCCATTCACCGCCTCCTTTTGAACTTCTGTGATAGTGGCCATTCATATGTTTCCATCCTTTGTGTGACTTTGGAGTATCCCAGATAACCTGCGGATCCGGACGGACGAGCAGATAGTCTCCCCAACGCTCTAGTTTTTCCCCGTTTGAACAGTCAATAACTTCATAATCTTTCCAGTGATCTGCAATCCACATATTTTTATTCCTTTCTGTTGTTCATTTTCTCTTAGAATAGTTAAGTTTGCTATTTCAATGTCAGGCACGTTTGTTCCATTCAGGAATTTTTCATGCTGTTTTTTTGAGTATTGATTTTACGTTTCTTCTTATATTCTCATAGAATCCGACTTTTTTCAATGATTTTGCAGGAAGAACCGTAGAATTGGGGAAATTGGAGGAAAAATGTAGAAAATTAGGTTTACCAAAGTGGAAAACAGTGATAGAATGTATCTATAAGTGAAGAAGAAGGGGCACTTGAAAAAAAGAAAGGTGGATATGAAAATGATTACAGTAAATGCGATGGGTGATAACTGCCCGATTCCAGTAATTAAAACAAAAAAGGCAATGCAGGAGATTACAGGTCCTGAGACGATAGAAGTACTTGTGGACAATGAGATTGCTGTTCAGAACGTGACGAAGATGGCAGTTAGCTCAGGGGGAAATGTAACTTCTGAAAAATTGGGAGAGAAAGAATTTAAAGTGACGATCCAGATGAACGGTGCAGTAGCCAAGGAAGCAGGAGAGGAAGCAGTATGTACACCAGATCGTAAGGGAGATACGATTGTTGTGATCGCTTCTGACAAAATGGGAAGCGGTAATGATGAACTCGGAAAGGTACTGATCAAAGGATTTATTTTTGCGGTGACACAGCTGGAAGAATTGCCAAAGGCGATGATCTTCTACAATGGAGGGGCAACTTTGACAGCAGAAGGTTCGGATTCTCTGGAAGATTTAAAGAGCTTAGAAGCGCAGGGTGTTGAGATTCTGACATGCGGAACATGTCTGAATTATTACGGCCTGACAGATAAGCTGGAAGTAGGATCTGTGACAAATATGTATACAATCGTGGAGAAGATGGCAGAGGCAGGAAAGATCATTCAGCCTTAGCAAGCAAAAAGAGGTTTTATTTCATATAAGGAAAATCCGGCTGAAGGAGAAACAAAGATAAAAGACAGAGAGAAGGAGAACAAAAAAGCGATGAAAAAAGACGTGAAATTAACGCAGTGACGAAGACAGCGGGTTGAGCTGCCAAGATAGGTCCAGAGACACTTGCCCAGGTGTTGGGTAAGCTACCAAAATTTCATGATGACAATCTGCTCGTCGGCATCGAGACGTCCGATGATGCGGCAATCTATAAAGTGACAGAGGATATTGCACTGATTCAGACCGTGGACTTCTTCACTCCAATTGTGGATGACCCCTATACTTTCGGTCAGATTGCAGCGGCAAATTCTCTCAGCGATGTTTATGCGATGGGAGGGGAACCGAAGATTGCGCTGAATATCGTAGGATTTCCGAATTGTCTGGATCCGGCAGTGTTGGGAGAGATACTGGCAGGAGGAGCAGATAAGTGAAAGAGGCAGGAGCGGTACTCGTAGGAGGACACTCCGTGCAGGATGATGAGCCAAAATATGGACTTTGTGTATCCGGTTTTGTTCATCCGAAGAAGATTTTTAAAAATTACGGATGCAGACCGGGGGATATACTGATCTTGACAAAGCAGATCGGTACCGGAATCGTCAACACGGCGATCAAAGCGGAGATGGCATCGGAAGCTGCTGTCAAAGAAGCAGTGACGGTGATGGCATCTCTGAATAAGAAGGCAAAGGAAGTTGTAGAAAAATATGATGTGTCAGCCTGCACCGATATTACAGGATTTGACTGTTAGGTCACTGTGTCGAGATGGCGTCGGCAAGTGAAGTTACCTTTGAATTGCATGTGGAAGACATCGCCTATCTGGAAGAGGCAATCTCATACGCACAGATGGGGCTGATTCCGGCAGGAGCGTATAAGAACCGCGGATATTCGATCGATCAGGTAGACTGTGGAACCGTTGCAGAACATTATGTAGATCTTCTGTATGATCCACAGACATCAGGCGGTCTTTTAGTCAGTGTCTCCCCAGAGCAGGCAGAAGAAATGATAAAAGATTTTGCAGAAAAGGGAATGGATACGAAAATATCAATAATTGGAAAGGTACTGGAAAAGGGTGAAAAACTGATTCACCTGAAGTAAGGAAAGTAAAATGAATAAGAATTTATTATACCGCAGGATACCGAAGGTAGATGTACTGTTGGAAGACGAAAAAATTCGGGAGCTGACAGAGCAGTACAGTTACGATACCGTGCTGGAAGCGGTGCGGGAGGAGTTGGATAAACTTCGGGCGTTGATCGGAACATGCGAAGACGAAGCAGAAGGAATCCGGGAGATTGAACAATTGTCTGTACGGATTCAGGAGGCAGTAAAGGCGATGTATACGCCGAATATGCGTACAGTGATCAACGGAACCGGAACAATTTTGCATACAAACCTTGGACGTGCACCGATTGGGGAGCGTCATATGAGACACATTGCGGATATTGCAATGAATTATTCTAATTTGGAATATAACCTGGAAGCAGGAGCAAGAGGGGAACGTTATTCGCATTTTGAAAAATTACTTTGCAAAATTACCGGAGCAGAGGCGGCGATGGCGGTGAATAACAATGCGGCGGCAGTTATGCTGATCCTGAGCACAATGGGAAAAGGAAAAGAAGTGATCGTCTCCCGGGGAGAACTTGTAGAGATCGGCGGAAAATTCCGGATTCCCGATGTGATGGAGCAGAGTGGAGCAACGCTTGTAGAGGTCGGTACGACAAATAAGACGCATTATACAGATTATGAAAATGCGATCACAGAGGAGACGGCAGCGCTGTTAAAAGTACATACAAGTAACTACCGAATCGTTGGATTTACAGATAACGTAAGTATCGCAGAACTTGTTCCGCTTGGGAAAGAGCGGGAGATTCCTGTAATCGAAGATCTTGGCAGCGGTGTGCTGATCGATCTTAGCAAATATGGACTGACCTATGAGCCAACCGTACAGGATTCTGTGCGAAATGGTGCAGATGTCGTGTGCTTCAGCGGGGATAAGTTGCTCGGAGGTCCGCAGGCGGGAATCATTGTCGGCAAGAAGAAATATATTGACCAGATGAAGAAAAATCAGCTGACGAGAGCACTTCGGATTGATAAGTTTACAGCGGCAACGCTGGAGGTCGTTTTACAGGAGTATTTATCTGAGGAAAAAGCAATCCAGAATATTCCGGCACTTCGCATGATCACAAAAGAGATCGAAGAGATTACAAGAGATGCGCAGGAATTGGAAGCACTGTTACAGCAGGCAGAATTGCCGGCTCAGATTCAGATGGAGCCATGTGAGTCACAGATTGGAGGAGGATCTCTGCCGTTGGAGAGGATCCCAAGTATGGCTGTGACGATTCATCCGGAAAAGATTACGACAGCAGAGTTGGAACTTCGGCTGAGACATATGTCTGTTCCGATGATCGTGCGTACAATGAATGACAAGATTGTGATCGATGTGCGCACAGTGGATAAGAAATGGTATCCGAAGATCGCAAAGATGCTCAAAGAAGAAGAGATATTGGAGTAAGGGGAAGCAAAGAGATTCCCTGAATCAGAAAAAAGGGGATCGGCAAAGATCCCCGAAGGTAGAAAGGCAGTACAGATGAAGAATATCATTATTGGAACCGCAGGTCATATTGACCACGGAAAGACAACTTTGATAAAAGCGCTTACTGGGCGAAATACAGACCGGTGGGAGGAGGAACAGAGGAGAGGGATTACGATCGACCTCGGATTTACTTATTTTGATCTGAAAAACGGGGATCGTGTCGGAATCATCGATGTTCCCGGACATGAAAAATTTATCAACAACATGGTGGCAGGCGTCGTTGGAATGGATCTTGTCATGCTTGTTGTGGCAGCAGATGAAGGAATCATGCCGCAGACGAGAGAACATATGGATATTCTCGGGCTGCTTGGAATTGAAAAAAGCATTCTTGTTATCAACAAATGTGACTTGGTTGATGAGGAGTGGCTGGAACTTGTGGAGGAAGAAATCAAGGAAGAACTGGAAGGCACTTTTCTGGAAGATGCTCCGATCGTAGAAGTATCTGCAGCGACAGGAGAGGGGATTCCACACTTGATCGATGTAATTGAGCAGATGACGGCAAAAGAGGTGGAGCCAAAAGAGATCAACACGATCCCGCGGCTTCCGATCGACCGTGCGTTTACTTTATCCGGATTTGGGACAATCATCACAGGAACGCTGCTGACGGGAAGTATCAGCAAGGAAGATGTTCTTGAGATGTATCCGATTGGCAAAGAGTGCCGAATTAGAAGTATTCAAGTGCACGGGCAGGATGTGGACCGCTGTTATGCGGGGCAGCGTGTGGCAATCAATCTCTCGAATGTAAAAAAGAAGGAAATTGCGAGAGGATGTGTGCTGGCGCCGCCGAACAGTATGAAAAATACAATGCTTCTTGATGTGAAGCTGAATATGCTCCCATCTTCGATGCGAGTGTTGACCAATCATGCGAGACTACATTTCTTCACGGGAACAAGTGAAGTGCTCTGTCGGGCGGTACTTCTTGACAAGGAAGATCTGTCCGGGAGAGAGTGGATATGTGCAGCTTCGTCTGGAAGAAGAGGTGGCATTGCGAAGAGGAGACAAATTTGTTGTCCGTTTCTATTCTCCGATGGAGACAATCGGGGGAGGTGTTGTTCTGGAGCCAAATCCAGAGCGAAAGAAGCGTTTCCAGCAGGATGTGATCGAGGAACTGAAGCAGAAAGAATCAGGTTCCTCCGAGGATATTATCGAACTTCATGTCAAGGCGCATGCAGAGACGATGGTAACACTTGGGGAACTTGCGAAATTGACTGCACTTTCTATGGAAGAAGTGGAGGCAGATGTACGATCACTGGAAGCACAGGGAAAAGTATATGTATTCCAGATGAAGAAAGATGTCTATGTATGGCATGCGGCGAGTGAAAATGCAATGAGAGAGACTTTGTGTGAGACACTGCGCAGTTATCATAACAGTCATCCGTATCGATATGGTATGAAAAAGGCAGAAGTACATATGACTTATTTGAAGAAAGTCAAGGCGAATGTATTTGACCTTTATATGGAGATGCTTGTGGAGAAAGGCGTATTGAGACGTCACCAGGAATTTTTGGCATTGCCGGAGTTGAAATTCCAAAAGATGAAAGATATCAGAGACTGCATGATCAGATGATCACTGTGTTTGAAGATGCAAAATTTGATTTCGCGAAATTTTCTGAGATCCCATTTGAGGAGAAGGAACGTCCGATGGCCGAAGATATTGTAATGTTTCTTGTAGATGAGGGAAGTGTGGTAAAGGTGGCAGAGGATCTGTATACAAGGAAGCATTTCATGGAAGAAGCAAGAGAGATTGTGGAAGGAATGCTGAGGGAGCGCGAGATCATCACGATCGCAGAGCTTCGAGATGCACTGAATACGAGTCGCAAGAGTGCGAAGCCGATCATGGAATATATGGACAGCATAAAAGTGACAAAACGAAACGGAACAGAAAGTGAAAGGGTAGCATACGTATGAATTTAAAACAGCTGGAAGCATTTGTGAAGGTTACGGAAGGACGGAGTTTCTCCAAGGCAGCAAAAGAATTATTCCTGACACAGCCGACAATCAGCGCACACATTGCTTCTTTGGAAAAAGAGTTGAATACAAGGCTGTTTGTGAGGAATACAAAAGAGGTCAGCCTCTCAGAAGATGGAACCGTTTTATATGAATATGCAAAGCAGATGGTAGAGCTGGAACGGAAGATTGAGTATGCGTTTCTTCATGAAGAACAAGATGCACCGCAGTGTATTACGATTGCGGCATCTACGATTCCGGCGCAGTATCTTTTACCACGGATTCTGGCAAGATTTAGTGAACGGTACCCGAAAGAACAGTTTAAAGTGATGGAGACTGACAGTGCAAGAGCGATTGAACATGTGATCAATCATACTGCAGATATCGGTTTTACCGGGACGGTGATGGAGAAAAAGAACTGCAAGTACATTCCGTTTTATTGGGATGAACTTGTCGTGATCACACCGAACAATGAAAAATTCCGCAGACTAAGGGAGATTGGTTCCCCACTTGACTGGATCATGAATGAGCGATCATCATGCGTGAAGAAGGATCGGGAACGCGGAAAGAGGCGGAACGTCAACTTCGGGAAAATGGTATTGAGGTGGAGAGTCTGAATATCATTGCAAGTATTGAAAATACAGAGACCATCAAGCGGTCTGTCGGAAATGGACTGGGTGTCTCTGTGCTGTCAAAGCTCGCAGCGCAGGATGAACTGATCCATGGAAGGATATTAAGTTTTTCTCTTCCGTCACAGCGCGGAGGAAGAAATCTGAATATCGTATACAACAAAAATTTTCATCTGCCGCAGGCAGTAGAGAAGTTTATTAAGGTGACAAGAGAGGTTTACCAGACATTTTAGAAGAAAATACTGGTGGGAACCGCAGGGAATGTGAAAGTTGTTTTCTGCGGTTCTGCAAGAAAAAGAAAGCAGGCAGGTACGGTTATGATATATATGGATAATGCTGCGACGACGATGAGAAAGCCGAAGGAAGTCATCGAGCAGTCGCAAATGCAATGCAGTGTATGGGAAATGCCGGCAGGGGGGCACATGAGGCATCTTTAGATGCATCGAGAGTGATTTACGATACGAGAGAGCGTCTGGCAAAGCTTTTTGGGGCGGAGAGTCCAAAAAATATTGTATTTACAAATAATTCGACAGAGAGTCTGAACATTGCAATCCGGGGTGTGTTATGTCCGGGGGATCATGTTGTGACGACGATGTTAGAGCACAATTCAGTATTGCGGCCGCTTATGCAATGGAAGAAAACGGTGTGGAGCTGACGATTGTTTCCAGTGATTCATCGGGGAATATTTCGTACGATGAAATGGAAGCGGCGATTCGTCCACACACAAAGGCGATCGTCTGTACGAATGGCTCAAATCTGTCGGGAAATATGATCGATATTGCTCGTGTGGGAGAAATTGCGAAGAGACATCAGGTGCTTTTGATTGTCGATGCTTCACAAACGGCAGGGGTATATCCGATTGATGTACAGCAGATGCAGATTGATATTTTATGTTTTACCGGGCATAAATCCTTGTTAGGTCCGCAGGGAACCGGGGGGATGTATGTCCGCACAGGATTGGAAGTCCGCCCACTCAAGTGTGGCGGCAGTGGTGTCGATACTTATAATAAGCATCATCCGAAAGAAATGCCTACTGCTCTGGAGGCAGGGACACTGAACGGACATGGAATCGCAGGGCTTGGAGCTGCAGTGAAATATTTGGAGGAGACGGGGATTGATCAGATCCGGGAGAAGGAACTTCAGTATATGTGGCAGTTCTATCACGGGGTGAAAAAGATTCCGAATGTAAAAATTTACGGGGATTTCTCGACAGAGCGACGCTGTCCGATCGTGACGCTGAATATTGGGGAGTATGACTCTTCAGAAGTCAGCGATGAGCTTCTGATGACCTACGGGATTTCTACAAGACCGGGGGCACATTGTGCGCCGCTGATGCATGAAGCATTTGGAACAGTTGAACAAGGGGCAGTACGTTTCAGCTTCTCACATTATAATACAGAAGAAGAAGTAGAGACAGCGATCCAAGCAATCCGGGAACTGTCAGAAGAGTAGATGCAGAGACAATAAAAAGAAAAGAAAGTAAGTAGAAAACATGAGAAAGAAAGAATTGAAACTAGTGATCACTTTCCATACAACAGCAGATGCGATGGCGATGGAGAAAGCATGTAAGGAGCATGGAGCTGCCGGAAGACTGATCCCAGTTCCGCGTACAATCTCTGCGGGCTGTGGATTATCTTGGTGTGCAGATCTGACAGAGCGGGAAGCGTTAAAAAGCGTTATGGAGAAAGTCGGACTTCAAGAAGAAGAGATGCATGAGTGCATGGTATAAGAAGGAACAGAAATAAAAATTGTGAGGGTATCGCCAATCATCTAATTGAATGATTGGGCGATACCCTCAATTTTTATTGTATTCTGGAAACCTTTGTTCTTTGTTTGTGTTAATTTTTGGCGAGGAACTGTGCCAGTGTTCCCGGCAGAAGTTCTGCGCTGTATTTGCTCAGAGAGTAGGCTCCCTGGCAGAGTAGCCAGTCGTAGATCAGTGAGCGTTCATACATCGTGTAGAGATGAACAAGTTCGTTTGCGGAGCGTTCAGAAGTAAACTCCCCACAGTTCTGTGCAGCTTCGATGATTTCCCGGATGCAGGTGAAATAGAATCGTTGATCATCTAGAAGTGCACGTTGGTCTCTTGTCGTCAGCTGCGAGGAGTAGAGTAGTGTCAGAAGTTCCATATCCACGCTTGTCTCGATCATCAGGAACAGTTCATAGTTCAAATAGAGAAGTTTGTCAGCGGCAGAAAGAGTTGGATCCATCGATGCGACAAGCTCTTCGTATTTATCATCAAACAGATAGGCAAGTGAGCCGAGCAGGGCATCTTTTCCTTTAAAATAATGATAAAAGCTGCCTTTGGATGTTCGGGAGGCAGTGATGATATCATCGATTGTCGTTGCGTGATATCCTTTTTTATAGAAAAGGTTCCATGCAGCTTTTACAATCTTACTCTTTGTCGTCTGTCGTTTTCTAGGCATAAGCTGTCTCCTTTCTTTTTGTGTGAAGATTACCCAACTTGGAACCCATACTTTAGCGGATCATCCGGATCGATCACATAGGTTGCTGCTCCGGTAATGTAGGCACTTCCGGTAATCTGTGGGATGATTGCTTTGTAGTTCCCGACAGTTGTTTCCCCTTTGACGATTCCGGTAAATTTAGAGCCGATGAAACTTTCATATACAAAAGGTTCGTTCATGCCGATTTGGCCGTGGTCATACAGTGCGGCAAGCTTTGCGCTTGTTCCGGTTCCACAAGGAGAACGGTCAGCCATGTGTCTCCAAGATTACGACATTTTTCATGGTGCATCCAGGGTTGTCGTAGAACAGTACAGTTCTGCGAGATCCACAGAAGTAATATCAAGTGTAGGGTGTTTGATTTTTACTTCTTCATTGACCTGTTTTACAAGCTGCATTCCAAAACGTGTCAGTTCCTGGATGTTTTCCGGTGTGACTGTCTTGCCGATCTGTGAGAGATCTACGAGAGCGAAAAAGCTTCCGCCGAAGGAAATATCGTACTTGATTTTTTTGCCGTCAATCACCGTTGTAAGATTTCTTTATATAAGAAAGCAGGAACATTTGTGAGTGTGACGTTTAAGACTTTTCCATTTTTGACTTCTGCTTTTGTTCGGATTAATCCGGCAGGAGCATCCAATACCACTTCTGTATAAGGTTCCTTTGCCTCCACAAGCCCGGTTTCGATGAGTGCAGTGACAGAGCCGATGGTTCCGTGGCCGCACATATTCAGATATTCTCCGGTGTCCATGAAGATGACGCCAAAATCTGCTTCCGGATGGATCGGATCGGTCAGAAGTGCACCAAACATATCGTGATGTCCGCGCGGTTCGAACATTAGGGCAGTGCGGTATTTGTCATAATGTTTTGCAAGATAGTTCTTGCGCTCGATCATCGTATCTCCCTTTAATGGGGGAAATCCGGATAAAATAATTCGCGTAAATTCTCCTACAGTATGTGTGTCGATTGCTTTGAAAGCGGCCTCGAAAGAGTCCGTGTTTAAATGTGGATTGATTTCCATTGCGGTACCTCCGAAATTTTTATGTCAGCTGTATATAAGATAGCGGACTTGTTAATAGACTAAATACTAGAACGTAGTTCAGTTTTCTAATAGTATTATCAATGAAAAGTCCTAAAAAGTCAATGGAAAGTGGGAGTTTGAAAGAATAAATAAAATGAAAAAAGTTGGAATTTACTATTGAAAAACAGATAGGTTTGTGATAAAGTAAATGAGCAGAGAAAAATGCATATCTGGGGGTAGATGGGTAACTGGTGTGCCTCCTAGTCTTCAAACTAGTGTGGGGCGTTAGGAGCGTCCCGGGTGGGTTCGATTCCCACATGCCTCCGCCAAAAGGAGAAAAGTTCCAGATGCATCCGCAGTCCGACTGAGAAGTCGAGAGAGGCTGTGGTTCCGGAAGATGCATTGCGTAGAATGTAAAGCACAGATGTCTTTGAGCGGCTTACATATAGATGTGCAGACTGGAATGGATATAGATGGTCAGTGATGACCGAGAACAGAATAGAGAATGTAGGGCTGTTGCTGTCAGAATACAGGGGCAGGCTTGATTAAATGATGAATGAAAAAGCTGAGTATTATACTCAGCTTTTAGTGAATACAGATAAAGGAGTCGAGAGCAGTGGGACGGGTACATATTTTATTAAAGCAGCATGTGGGGGCACCATGCAAGGCTGTCACGGAGCCGGGGGCGGATATACAGAGAGGGACATTGATCGCAGTTCCGGGCGGGCTTGGTGCCAATATATTTTCCAGTGTCTGTGGAGTTGTGGAGTCGGTAACTGACACAGAGATCGTCATCCGCAAGAAGGAAGAACAGCCAGAAAGTTATGTGAAGATTCCGGAAGGAACGAAGGCTGAGATGGTGGCCTATGCTGGTATCACCGGAATGGGCGGCGCGGGATTTCCGACAGCAGTGAAACTTTCCGCAGATTTGCACGGGGGATATATTCTTGTCAATGCGGCAGAATGCGAGCCGGGACTTTGTCATAACATCCGACAGATTGAAGAACAGTGTGACAAGATCATAAGGGGAGTAAAATATTGCATGGAGCTGACAAATGCATCCAAGGCGATTTTTGCAATTAAGAAAAAAAATGAAAAGGCAGTTCGCGTTTTAAAAGAAGCACTGAAAGAAGAGGAAGGAATCACACTTCATCTCTTGCCGGATATTTATCCGATGGGAGAAGAACGAGCAGTTGTAAGAGAGTGTCTTGGAGTGGAGCTTGGAGTGGATCAGCTTCCGACGGCAGCAGATGCAGTTGTAATCAACGTAGAGACCGTTTCTAGAGTGGCAGAGGCGATCGATGAGAGAAAGCCATGTTTTTCCAAGAATGTAACTGTCGTAGGAAAGTTAAACGGCGGCGAAGAGCCACATGTCTTTTTAGATGTTCCGATCGGGACGAGTATCGGGGAACTGATCGAGCGTGCAGGAGGGATTAATGGAATTTACGGAGAGATTATCGTGGGAGGACCATTTACCGGGCATGCAGCGCAGGAGGATACCCCGGTGACAAAGACAACCGGAGGGGTGATCGTGACGATTGATCTTCCAGATCTTCATGGGGCGCCGGTAGGACTTCTTGTCTGTGCCTGTGGTGGGACAGAGGAGCGTATGCGCGATATCTGTGCGAAGATGAATGGCAAGGTTGTATCGGTTGCGAGATGTAAGCAGGCCGTTGAGATGAAAAATGGTGCGTTAAAATGTGAGCGTCCGGGAAACTGTCCGGGACAGGTGAAAACAGCATCCAGTTTAAGAAAGATGGATGTGAGTACATTATAATAGGAAACTGTTCGGACTGTTCCAACACAGTGATGGGATCTGCGCCAAAGATGGGGCTGAAAGTATTCCACCAGACAGATCACGTGATGCGGACAATTCACCATCCGCTGTACAGACACTTAAGAGTATCAAAGAAAGTAGAACAGGATATTTAATCTGCTTTCCGGTCTGGTGGACCGGGAAGCATTCATATAAGGAGGGACATGTTATGTCAATTACAGCAGAAACAGCAAAAGAACATGCGAAGGATCCAGCGGTGCTTTGCTGCCGGGCGGAAGCGGGGATTACGATTGGTGTTGAAAATTTGGAAGATCCAACGATTTTTGATGATCTTGTAGATTCAGGGCTTTTAAATCTGGACGGAGTTCTGACGATCGAGCAGATTCTTGGGGCGACATTGACGAAGACTTGTGATTCACTGACGCCACTTACACCGGATGTGGTAGCAGGAATCAAGGAAGTGGAACAGGAGATAGCTGTTGAAGAGCCTGCAGAAACAGAGGCAGAGAAAAAAGAGGAAGTGGCATCCAGTCAGAGTATTGTTACAACGACTGGCGGTGTGTTAAAGATTCACATTGGAAAGGGAAAAGATATTGACATCGAAATTCCGACAGGAATCACAGCAGGTGCTGCAGGTGTGCAAATGCCAGCGATGCAGCCAGCTTCTGTTGTGCCGGTTGCAGCGGAAGAGAAACCTGAGAAGGTTATCAGAAGCCTGACAAGAAAGCATTTTAAAATTACAGAAGTAAAACGTGGACCGGAGACGAAGATCGATGGAACTGTTTTATATATTCGAGAGGGGATTGAGGAGGAAGCAGCAGCTTCCCAGGAACTTGTCAATAGTCTGAAGATTGATATCATCACACCGGAACAGTATCATACATACTCTGAGACGATTATGGATGTACAGCCGATCGCAGCCAAAGAAGGGGAAGATGAGATTGGATCCGGTACAACAAGAGTGCTTGACGGCGTTGTTGTTATGGTGACAGGTACCGATGCAAATGGTGTTCAGATTGGAGAGTTTGGATCTTCTGAAGGAATTTTAGATGAAAATATTATGTGGGGAAGACCGGGAGCGCCGGAGAAAGGTGAAATCTTCATTAAGACAGAAGTGGTCATCAAAGAAGGTACGAATATGGAACGTCCGGGACCGCTTGCGGCCCACACTGCAACGGATGTGATCACACAGGAGATCCGCCTTGCACTGAAGAAACTGGATGATACACTTGTTGTTGATACAGAAACATTTGAACAGGTGAGAAGACCTGGTAAGAAAAAAGTTGTGATCGTAAAAGAAATTATGGGACAGGGAGCGATGCATGACAATCTGATTCTTCCGGTAGAGCCGGTTGGTGTCCTTGGAGCAAAACCAAATGTAGACCTTGGAAATGTTCCGGTTATGGTATCTCCGCTTGAGGTACTTGATGGATGTATTCATGCGCTGACATGCATTGGACCTGCATCAAAGGAAATGTCAAGACATTACTGGAGAGAACCTCTTGTACTGGAAACCTTGTATGACAAAGAACTGGATCTCTGCGGCGTTATTTTTGTAGGAAGTCCTCAGATCAATTCGGAGAAATTCTACGTGTCAAAGCGTGTCGGAATGATGTGCGAAGCTCTGGATGTAGACGGAGCATTTGTCACAACCGAAGGGTTTGGAAACAATCACATCGATTTTGCAAGCCACATTGAACAGATTGGTATGAGAGGAATTTCTGTAGTTGGGATGTCGTTCTGTGCAGTGCAGGGAGCGCTTGTTGTCGGAAATAAATATATGACCAATATGGTTGATAACAATAAATCGGAATCCGGAATCGAGAATGAAGTGCTCGCATGCAATACACTCTGTCATGAAGATGCAATTCGTGCGCTTTATATGCTGAAAGCAGATATGGCGGGAGAAGAGATCAAGAAGCCGGAGAAAAAATGGAATCCAAATGTGAAGGAAAATAACGTGGAGCTGATCTCTAATGTGACTGGGAAACCGGTAGAACTTGTGGCAAATGAACAGTCTCTGCCAATGAGCCAGAAGCGAAAAGAAAAATACGACTAAAATTTTGCGGCAGCCAGAAACTGTCGGAAAGTCGATGGCAGGTGATGACATGAAGTATGGGGATAAGATCATTCGGATGGAAGGGGTGATCGTGGAGGTACATGATGGCTGTGTGGGGATTGATTTGAAAGGTCGTCTCGGCTATCTGAAAGTACCGATGCGGATGTTGATCACAGACTATCCGGTGAAGGTGGGACAGGAAGTTGCATGGAACATGAGTTTTGTGGAACAGATGGGCCCTGAGATCAATGAAAAATATATGAGCAATCTGATGACGTATCAGAAGCGTCAGGAAAAAATGCGTGCGAACAATAGAGGCGATGAGGAGGTAACGCAATGAGCTTAACAGTAGTGAAAGGTATGCAGTCGGAAATCTTTGTTCCGATCACACCGCCGGCTGTATGGACTCCGGTGAAGAAAGAGCTGAAAGATATGACGATCGCGCTGGCAACAGCAGCGGGTGTTCACCATAAAAGCGATGAGAGATTTAATCTTGCAGGTGATTTTACTTGGAGAAAAATCACAGATCAGATGAAATCCGATGAATTGATGGTATCCCACGGTGGATATGACAATGGGGATGTCAATAAAGACATCAACTGTATGTTTCCGATTGACCGGATCCATGAACTGGCGAAGGAAGGATTTATCAAAGCGTGCGCGCCAGTGCATGCCGGATTTATGGGAGGCGGCGGAAATCAGGAGAAGTTTAAACATGAGACAGGCCCTGCGATTGCTCAGATGTTTAAAGAGGAAGGCGTAGATGCAGTGATCCTTACTGCTGGTTGAGGTACCTGCCACCGCTCTGCAGTACTGGTGCAGAGAGCGATTGAGGAAGCGGGAATTCCGACAATTATTATTGCGGCACTTCCGCCGGTTGTACGTCAGGCTGGAACCCCTCGTGCGGTAGCGCCGCTTGTTCCGATGGGAGCAAATGCGGGAGCGCCGAACGATGTAGAGATGCAGACTGCAATCGTAAAAGCGACATTGGAACAGCTCATAGAGATTGAAACTCCTGGAAAGATTGTTCCGCTTCCATTTGAATATGTAGCGAAAGTATAATCATGTGTAATATCATATAAAAAAGAAAACGTGTATGAGAACTATTTCTGGTAGAGTGAGTATCAAAGGAACGATGCGAAGAAAGAGAATGGGACTTCATACACGTTTTTTTATTTGCTTTTTGTAATGGGTGTGAAGGGAAAAGCAGATGTGAAGGAAAGGGGAAAGAAAAGTGGAAGAAATCAGAAAGCGGCGTCTTGTCATTAAAGCTTTTCATGCAGAAACTGTTCGGGAAGGGCAAGAAAATCGGATCACAAGGGCGAGGGAGATAGAAGTAGCACCAGAATCTTTTGCAGAAAAAGTGGATCATGAGATGATTGAACAGATTCGTATTCGGCTTGTGCATCCAGATCAGTACCAGGAGGAGACGAACAGCATTATGGATGTAATTCCGATTTCAGCAAAAGTACTAGGAGAAATCGGTGAGGGAGTGACACACACCGTGACAGGAGCTTATGTATTGTTAACCGGGGTGGATGTAGATGGAATCCAGACAGCGGAATTTGGATCATCGGAAGGGGTGATCGAGGAGCAGATTGCATGGGGGAAAGCTGGAACACCTAAGCGGGGAGATGAACTGATTTTGTTTGAGGTGACGTTCTGTGCCGGCAAGGGGCAGGATCGTGAGGCGGTCACAAGGGCGCATGCGCTCTGCGATGAATTTGTCCAGCAGTACCGGGAGTGTTTAAAAAAGCTGCGCGGGGAACAGTGTACAGAGCGGAGAGAGTTCTATGATATTGAGAGACCGGGAAGAAAGAAGGTTGTGATTGTAAAACAGGTGCTGGTCAGGGGGCAATGTATGACATGCAGCTCTTTGCAAAAGAACCATCGGGAATGGCAGGAGGCAGATCTATCATTGATATGGGAAATATGCCTCTGGTCGTAACACCGAATGAATACCGGGATGGAATCTTGCGATCCATGCAGTAGGAAAGAAGGAGGAAAAAGCGATGGGAATCGGACCGTCTACAAAAGAAACAAGCCTGCATCATTTTCGGGATCCGCTTCTGGATGTAATATCTTCGGATGAAGAACTTGATCTGTTAGGCATTATTATAGTAGGAACTCCTGATAATCAGGAAGAAAAAATGCTCGTAGGAACGAGAACTGCCGTGTTGGCGGAGAGCATGCGCAGATGGGGCAATCATTTCTGCGGATGGATGGGGGAATAGCGATGTGGATTATGTCAATACGGTGGAGCAATTGACAAAGAGAGGAATTGCTGTCTCTGGATTGAAGTTTGTTGGGACTTCCGGCGGTTTTGTTGTGGAGAGCCCGAATCTGAATGCAATCGTAGATATTAATAAGAGTAAGAGTGGTACAGAGACGTGTGTGCTTGGAGAAAATAGCGTGACAGAGCTGGATGCGAGAAAGGCTGCGGCGATGTTAAAGCTAAAGATGAGAAGAGGATAAAGAAAAAGACGAAAAAAGACATGCCTGCAAGATGACTGACTAAGCTGCGGCATGTCTTTCTTCTATATTTATTGAGAGGTTTGTTGCTTTGCAATCCGTTATATTAAAAGAGGGGGAATGGATATTGGATTGAATTTCGCACAAACTGTCTATTGGGGGAAACAGTTTTTTCAAATCCTTGCAAAAGCAACAGTTAGTGGTATAAAGTTATAAAAGATAGGCTGAAAAAAAGACAGTATCCTCCTGAAGATCACCGCCTTTGGTCTGCATCACTAATATAACTTCGGTGATAGTATAAAGCCGGAGTCGAAAATTGTCAATAGGAAAGAAGAAAAAATTGTACATTAAAAAATACAATAAAAAATCGAAAAAAATGTAAAAAATAAGTTGCAAAACGAAAAAGTATCTTGTATACTAAGAGAGCTGTGACATGATAGCGATGAAGCGTGAGGTTGCTGCTTAACATAGCAGGTGTTCCGTGGAGCGAATGTCAAGTTAGGAAACTGGCGACAAGTCACTGTACGAATCAATAACAGCCGATGAAAAACGGTAACAACGTGTGAGAGTTTTATGACACACACGGGAGAGTGTACAGTCACCGCTTGTCGTACTTAAGTTGAATAGTACGAAAAGGAGGCGACTTTTTTATGGCAAGTCAAGTAATGAGAATCACATTAAAAGCTTATGATCATCAGTTAGTAGATGCATCAGCAAAGAAAATTATCGAAACTGTA
>ENA-OQIG01000640-OQIG01000640.1-human-gut-metagenome-genome-assembly--contig:-NODE-640-length-18944-cov-1.642238_pt1 | contig 18944 bp, 33 predicted proteins | sample MGYA00242576_ERZ504741 | MGnify/ENA primary metagenome ERZ504741 (study PRJEB26092, sample SAMD00036436) | human gut metagenome | host: Homo sapiens | study: EMG produced TPA metagenomics assembly of... | reverse complement strand
AGAAGAAAAAGAGGTAAAATCATGATACAAGATATTGCACCACACCGGTATCGAAATGAGTACAACCCAAAACCGCCGGAGAAAGACAGTATTATGCTATGTTATGACGGACATCAGGTATTGTTGGAGAAAAAGGGAGAGGAAATCCGTTTTCCGACTTTTGCGGAACTGGAAAAGGAAAATGATGGGATCTATGAGAATTATACATATCTGTTTGAGATAGACGGGAAGTGTTTCTATTTGGGAGAACATATCCGTTATGCACAGCTGTCTACATTTCAGATGGAACATACTGAAGCTTTCCGGCAGGCGAAGCACTTTATCTTGCCTTTGCGGGGATTACAGGTTTCCAGCTGTATAACTGGTATCGGAGCAGAAAATTTTGCGGAGTGCGGCAGACCGATGGTACATGACAAAAAAGAACGTATGATGCGCTGTGAGCATTGTGGACAGATGGAATTTCCGAAAATCTGCCCGGCAGTCATTATTGGTGTGACGGATGGTAATCGGCTGCTCATGTCAAAATATGCAGGCAGAGACTACAAGAAATATGCATTGATTGCCGGTTTTGCAGAAATTGGCGAGACAATCGAGGAGACGGTGCAGCGGGAAGTGATGGAGGAAGTTGGCTTGAAAGTCAAAAATCTGCGTTATTATAAAAGCCAGCCGTGGTCTTTTTCGGATACACTGTTGTTTGGATTTTTTGCGGAGTTAGATGGAAGTGCCGAGATTACGCTTGACGAAGAGGAACTTGCTTGGCAGAGTGGTTTGAGCGTGAAGAAATTCCGGTAACAGAAAAGCATATCAGTCTGACAAATGAGATGATTCTTGCGTTCAAAGAAGGAAAGGTATAGAAGATTCTCTCAGCAGAAGCGATTATAATGTGAATATAAAGCGAGCACAACAGAGCGGAGGTCAGAAAAAACAGAATAAGTGAGAGAAAAATGGTCCATACTTTCTATAACATGTAGAAGTAACAAAAATGAGGTGGAGTGTATGGATACAATCTGGACGAAGACAAGCAAGCTTCCTGCGTTCTCGCCACTTGCTCAGAGTGTTCGAGCAGAAGTTGCGGTGATCGGCGGAGGAATGGCCGGAATTTTAACGGCTTTTTTCTGAAACGAGCAGGAAAAGATGTGATCGTTCTTGAGGGGAATCGAGTGGGAAGTGGACAGACTGCAGGGACCACAGCAAAGATTACGATTTCTCACAATTTGATTTATGAAAAACTGTTCAGAGAGGCGGGAGAGGAAAAAGCAAGAAAATATGTCAGTGCAAATAAGCGTGCACTGAAGATGTATAGTCGGCTGGTGCAGGAAGAGCAGATAGACTGTGATTTTCGAGAATGTAGTTCCTACCTCTATTCACTGACCGATGCAGAGCAGATAAAGAGAGAAGTGGAGGCGGCAGTACGTCTGGGGATTGAGGCGGAGTTTACAACAAAGACAGAGCTCCATTTTCCGTTATAGGAAGTATCTGTTATCAGAAACAGGCAGCATTTCATCCACTGCTCTTTTTAAAAGCACTTGCAGAACAGCTTGTAATTTATGAGCACACAAAAGTAACTGGTGTGGAGGAGGGGAAAATTTATACGGATCATGGAAACGTGTTGGCAGATGCGGTTGTATTTGCGTCTCATCATCCGATTATGAATACACCAGGATATTATTTTGCAAGGATGCATCAAGAACGCAGTTATGTACTTGCATTGAAACAGGCACAACCCTTTGAACATTTGTATTTGGGTGTAGATCCCGGGGAAGACTTCTCCTTCCGGAATTTCAGAGAGTTTACATTGTTTGGAGGAGAAGGGCACCGGACCGGAGAAAATGAGACCGGAGGGCAATACAAGAAGCTGGAGAGGCGGGCAAAAGAATATTGGAGAGATTGTGAGACGATAGATAGATGGTCGGCGCAGGACTGCATGACACTCGATGCCATTCCCTACATCGGACTTTATACAGGAAAAAATAAAAAGTGGTATGTAGAAACCGGATTTGGAAAATGGGGAATGACTTCCTCGATGGCAGCGGCTCTGATGATTACAGAACAGATCTGCCAGAAAGAAAGTGGAAATGCAGCAGTGTTTTCTCCGCAGAGAGTTCCGATCAGAGCATTGAAAGCAGCAGCGGTAGAAGGAGCAAAGAGCGCCAAAGGACTGGCGGCTCCCGGAGGCATCCGCTGTCCCCACCTCGGCTGTAAGTTGACGTGGAATCCAGAAGAAGAGACATGGGACTGTCCTTGCCATGGATCGCGGTTTGATAAAGAAGGAAATCTGATTGATAATCCTGCAGTAAGAAATGCAGCAGTGGAGAGGAAATGAGCAGAAAAAATTATTTTTATGGGGGACGAAAAAAGAAGTGCTATTTTGAAGGATGGTATTTTAAGCATGAAAATGGATCCCAGACTATTTGCTTTATTCCATCGTTCCATATCAATCCAAGAGGAGAAAAAAGTGCGATGCTGCAGGTGATCGCAAATGATCATGTTTGGAAGATTCATTATGCACCGGAACAGTTTTATGCGGCAAAGGGACGTCTGTACTGCCGGATCGGAAGAAATGTCTTTTCGGAAACTGGGATTTCTATTGATATACGGACGAGAGAATTGAAAATGAAAGGGAAGCTTGTCTATGGGAAATTCTCCCAACTGTCTGGGGATATTATGGGTCCGTTTCGCTGGATCCCCATTTATGCAGTGCCGACATGAGATCATCAGTATGAGACACAATGTGGCAGGAACATTGAAGATCAATCGCGAGCAGCTTCATTTTGGCAAAGGAATCGGGTATATTGAGAAAGACCGCGGCACGTCTTTTCCAGATCAATATGTCTGGACCAGTGCAGCAGAGGGCAGGAGGAAGATTGCACTTGATGGCGGCAGCAGCAACAATTCCGGTGGGACCATTTTCCTTTGAAGGAACGATTGCAGAAATCTGGTACGGAAGAAGACACTATCGTCTTGCGACTTATTGTGGAGCTCGAGTCAAGGAAAGAACAGAGAAGCAAATAGTGATTGAACAGAAACATATAAAATTTGAGGCACAACTACAGCAGAACCATCCGCAGAAACTTCTGGCACCGCAGTTAGGGGCGATGGGAAGAGGAATCTACGAACATGCTGCATGTACGGTCAGATATCGGCTTTTTGTGGATGGCGATCTTCTCTTTGATGAAATATGTACGCCGGCAGGATTTGAGGCTGATATCAGAGAATAGGCAAAGGGAACAGATGCAATACAAAAGATGGACAATGAAGATACAGAAAGGAGATTGAAAAGATGGAAGAACAGATTCGTGAAATTATAGAATATTATACAAAGGAGGGAGAAATGATTTCACAGGAGGATCTCGTCAATATGCTGCGGGAGATCCAGGATGTGAAAGGATGTATTCCGGCAGCAGTGCAGAAACAAGTGGCAGAAGTTACAAAAATGAAGGAGACATTTCTGGCGGCAGTCATCAAACGTTATCCAAGCCTGAAGGCGGAGAATTATCGTCATGAGATTCAAATATGTGTAGGAGCAGGGTGTTCAGCAAAAGGCTCTTACGATCTTTTGAAAATACTTGAGAAAAAGTGGAAAATTCGGCAAGGAGAAGTATCTGAGGGAGGCAGATTTTATCTGCGGACAAGCGGGTGTATGAAACAGTGTGCCAAAGGGCCGAACATGATGATTGACGGAACGGTATATCATCAAGTGACGGAGGAGAGTCTGGGAGAGATTCTGAAAGCATATCGATAGAAAAATGAATTAATAAGTATGAATTCATTCAAAAAAGAATAAAAAATAAAAGAAAACAATGAAAATGCGTAAATAAATGCAAGAAAGTATTGACGAAACGTCAAAAAGTGAGTATGATGTTAAATTGAAAACAGATTTTGGAGGTCTTGCAATGTTAGCGTATAAGGATAGAAGTAAGAGGAACTTTTAGAACTGAAAAGTCAGTTAGAACAAGAATTTCAAAGGTAAAGGCACAGGGACTGCAGCTTGATATGTCTAGAGGAAAACCTTCTGCAGCACAGCTGGATCTTGCGATGGGGATGATGGATGTCCTTACAAGTGAATCCGATCTGAAATGCGAGGAAGGGGTAGACTGCCGAAATTACGGAGTACTCGACGGAATCCGTGAAGCGAAGCAGCTCCTTGCCGATATGACAGAAGTGCCGAAAGACAATATCGTTATCTTTGGAAATTCCAGTTTGAATATTATGTACGATACGATTGCACGTTCCATGACGCATGGGGTGATGGGAAGTACCCCGTGGGCAAAATTGGACAAAGTAAAGTTCTTATGCCCGGTTCCTGGATACGACAGACACTTTGCGATCACAGAGCATTTTGGAATTGAAATGATCAATGTGCCAATGACGATGGATGGACCGGATATGGATATTGTGGAGAAGCTGGTCAGCGAGGATGATGCGATCAAAGGAATCTGGTGTGTCCCGAAATATTCGAATCCACAGGGAATCACATATTCTGACGAGACAGTACACCGCTTTGCAAAACTGAAACCGGCGGCAAAAGATTTCCGTATTTATTGGGATAATGCATATGGCATCCATCACTTATACGAAGACAAGCAGGACTATTTAATAGAGATTTTGATGGAATGTAAAAAAGAAGGAAACCCAGATATGGTGTATAAATTCTGTTCCACATCGAAAGTAAGCTTTCCGGGTTCCGGAGTTGCAGCGATTGCGGCATCGGATGCCAATCTTGTGGCAATCAGAAAACAGATGCAGATCCAGACAATTGGACATGATAAGTTGAATCAGCTGCGCCACGCACGCTTTTATAAAGACATTCACGGAATGGTGGAACATATGAAGCTGCATGCAGATATTCTGCGTCCGAAATTTGAGACAGTCCTGACAATTTTAGAGAGAGAGCTGGAAGGACTTGAAATCGGTTCCTGGTTACGGCCGCGAGGAGGATATTTCATCTCGTTTGATGCGATGGATGGATGTGCCAAGGCGATTGTTGCAAAGGCAAGTGAGGCAGGACTTGTCATGACACCTGCAGGGGCGACATTCCCGTATGGTAAAGATCCAAAAGACAGCAATATCCGTATTGCACCATCATATCCGACACCGGAGGAACTGGCGAAGGCATGTGAGATCTTTGTACTGAGTGTGAGCTGGTAAGTATTGATAAGATTTTGGAGAGTAAATCATAATAGAGAATGCAGTTGATACTGTGAAAGGAAAAGAGTCGGGGATTTTGTTCCCGGCTCTTTTGGCAGAAGCGGCAAGAAATCACTTTTGCCAAAGATTTTATTATAGAGGAATTTGTCTCTATTCAGAGATAAATTTCAAGATTGCTTCCCGTGTAGTCTGATAGTAATCTTTTTCAAGATACATTGCGTGACCAGCGCCGTGCAGATGAAGTAATTTGGATCCTTCTGGAAGTTCCTTCTCAGCTTGATAACATCTGTCAATGTTTACATAGAAGTCATTGTCACCAGTAATAATCAATACAGGAACTTTTACTGCTTTTGTATCGATCAGCCAGCCATCGCCGATTTCCATAATCTCTTTCGCACCGCCGTTTGGACGTCCATGTCCGCCATCCTGAGCATATGTATGGTCTACCCACATTCCGTGAAGTTCTGTTACTGGAGTCGCTTCAAATGCACCACCGAAGCAAGTCCAAGCCATACGACTTTCTTTAATAAATCCGGGCGCTGTGAAGCAACTTCGGAAGTTGTCATTGTTCCCCATGACCAGCCAAGCAAATCAAGTTTTTCTACACCCTGTAACTCACAGATTTTTTCGAGAGCATAAATTTTATCTTCTGCAGCATGTTGTGTTGTGACTTTCCATCCGTCTTCGTATTTTCCAGATTTTCCATATCCGCTAAGATCCAGACGCCATACAGTGTATCCGTTCTTTGCAAAATATTCGCAAACACTGTAATCTTTGTATTTGATATCAAATACATGCTGCGTGTAAGTTAATCCATGAACCATAAGGATATTTTTATCCTGCCAGCTTGCTGGACACCAGAATTTTGTAAGGTATAAGTCCGTACCATCGTCTTTTCTTTTCAGTTCTACCTGTTCACATTCGTAACGCATAAATCATGTCTCCTTTCGTTTTTCAGACTGTTTTTTTACTTGTCTTTATCATACTCCTTTTGAATAATAGAAACTTCCTTCGTTTCCCATTGTTCCGGTTGTGGCACAGACGGATACAATGTTATTGACACAGATCATATTTCCGATGGCATCTCCCATATTTTGAAGAGCAACGATCAGTACTTGTGGCATAGCAAGCAGAGTCGCTGTTTTAAATTGCAGAGAAGAAAACAGAGTATTCGATACTGTGCAGGAACCAGACATAAAGGAACCGAGCACTCCGATCAATGTCAGAGGAAGCAACTAAGTTTCCAATCGAAGGACAACAAGTGAAGCGATAGAGATTTACCATGCTACACCAAACAGAAGAGCAATGGCAGCTCCGGATACTTGCTTTACAGAATCACGGCATGCAGTCTTCATTTCTTCTTTTGTCATTTTGTGAAGAAATACGGTGAAAATCGCAATCAGTATAAATGGGAAAATTCCAGGGTTCCATAAGAATTTAAAATCCCATGAAATATTTTCAAAACCTAAAATATGGTCAATGTGAATGACAAAAGGCTCGCTGGTAAGAATCGGTTTCAGATGGAAAAATCCTACGCGAGTCACGACGAGTAGAGCGCCGATCACAATATAAGGCAGCCATGCGAGAAAAGGCTTCATTTGTTTATCTTTTGCCTGTGCCACTTGCTGGGAGGACATCCAAGACGATTCGCCTCATTCAGATACGCCGTCAAAAGTCCAGATGTCTTTCGGCATCAGGAAACCTTTTTTGATGCAAAAGACTAAGATTGCCATAAGAATATAGATTACGCCAATCACACATCCGGTAAAGATGCAGAAAGGAAAAACCGGCAGTGCATCTTTGCAAGCGGTGGAAATCCCAGGCTGATCAGAATTGGTGCAGCCAAAGCAGCAGGAGTACCAAAACCAGCAGCGCCTTCGATGAATCCAGCAAAAACATATCCGACCAGGATTGCCTGGATTCGCGCATCACGCGTAATTCCAGAGAAGAGTTGATTGATTGCTGCCATGGCACCAGACTGCTTGAGTACGTTCATAAGGAGAAGAGCTCCAAAAAAGATAAACAAGTTTCCAGAGCACTTAGGAAACCAGAAATTGTTCTGGCTGAGATTTCCAGAAATCCATTTTCCATACAAATCCGGCAACCAGGCAGGCAATCAGCAAGAGAAAGGCAATGCACGTTTTGCAGGCCAATTGAAGACAGCCATAAAGATAATAGTGAATAAAATTGGAAGTGCAGCGATTGCAGCATATAGATACATAAAATAAAACCCCTTTTTTTTTCGACAAATTTTTCTAATCAAATGCTAACAAGAGAAAAAGAGAAATTCATTTTACTATCGTTTCAGGACAAATATGAGCTGATCAACTGGATGTTTTATACAGATATGTTGGAAAATGTAAATTCTTTTAACAATCCATCGAAGCTGACAGAGAGTTTTGTGAAAGTATGTAAGGCTCTTTATGCAGAAAGGAAATTTTACTTTGCGTGTTTTCAATATGTTGGACAAAATTCTCTGTTTGAATCTTTGTATGAAATTTATTATGAACTTTGGAAGATCAATATTGATATGGGATATTCTGAATGCGGATTCAAGCTGTCGGAAAGTGAGTTGAATCTGATGGCAAAGCTAAAAGCACATGCACTGGTAGGAATTATCAAAGATTGGGTAGATGAAGGAATGCATGATAATTATATGAAGTATTTTGAACAGATTCGTGAGATACTGGATTCCGAATCTTTAGGATACTCAATTTTATCGAATCAGAGAATGATGGAAAAACGAGCAGAGGAATTTGATAAAAATCCAATCAGAAAGAAGAATTTTATATAGCGGAGCATACAGAAGAAGTGTACAGGGAGTTTGTAGAACTTGTAAAGAAATATCAGGAAGATTTATTTGTGGCAGGACCAGGATTCAATGCAGGAAGATATGGATTGGGATGTGGAGCTGCTACGGCAGCAGTGACTGAGCAGGTTAAAATTCCGGCGGTGACTGCTCTGTATGCGGAAAATCCAGGGACAGATCTTTATAAAGACCGCGCATATATTTTACAGACGGAGAACAATGCTGCCAAGATGCGAGAGGCAATGAAGTCCGTTGCAGAATTTGTGGACAGACTGATTAAAAATGATTTTATTGGAGATGGAAGAAAAGAAGGGTATCATGGATCGGGAACTGATTTTTCAGACAGCTGAGGAAATTTCCAGAGGCTCAGAGATTGCAATTTCAAATGGATGTCTGAAAGATGTAGCTGCTATTTTGGACTTCATATCGGAAATATTTTAGGCAAAGAAATTCCGACAGGGACTCTTATTTTTCCAAGGGCATGTTGTATGGCATCTTTTGATAAATTTATTATTTGTGTAAAAGGGCAATCCTGTCATGGATCTACACTAGAGAAGGGCGTTGACCCTGTCAACATAGCAGCTCATCTTCTGATTGCTTTGCAGACAATACAGACAAAAGAAATATCGGGAACAGCGTCTAGTGTTATCACCGTTGGAAAAATTACAGGAGGAACCCAATATAATGTGATACCGGACCAGGTAGTTTTGGAAGGGACGATTCGAGCGCTGGATGAGACAGTGCGGCAGTATATTGCGAGAAGGATCAAAGAACTGGCAGTGGCTATTTCAGCGATGTTTGGAGGAAGCTGTGAGTGTGAGATTATATGGGGAGCTCCCCGGTAGTCAATGATGAGACGATGGCAGAGCTGGCTGCAAAAGCCGTCAGCGATCTGTTTGAACCGAAAGATATTATTGAGGATTTGTCAATTCCTAATATGGGAGGAGAAGATTTTGCGAACTATCTTTTGGAAGTTCCGGGAGCTTTTTTCTTCCTGAGTTCTTCCAATGAAAAAAAGGGAACAGATATTCCGCATCACAATCCAACATTTAATATTGATGAAGATGTGATGTGGAAAGGAACTGTGACATTTGTGCGAATTATACATAATATGTTGCAGATCGAAAAAAAAATAAAGCATATCTACAAAAGGCAGAGGATATATACAAAATGGAGGAGATATCCTCTGCTTTTTTTGTGGAAAAATCATTGTGCGCAGCAAAATGGAGTGTGATATGATGAAAAGCAAAGAATTTTGTAATCGTTTAAGGAAGGAATGAGAAAAGATATGAAATTATTGTATCAGTTTGGCGTGATCATGACGGTCACATTTCTAGGGGAAGTTCTTCATGCAGTGCTCCCTCTTCCGGTTCCGGCAAGCATTTATGGACTTTTGATCATGCTATTTTGTCTTTGCGCGAAAGTGATAAAATTGAATCAGGTGAAACTTGCAGCGGATTTTTTGATTGATATTATGCCGCCGATGTTTATACCTTCAGCAGTTGGACTTATTACAGTGTGGGCGGATTTAAAGGAAATCGTTGTGCCGGTCATGATGATTATTGTTATCACAACGATTTTTGTGATGATTTGCACCGGAAAAGTATCACAGGGAATTATTGACTACAGGAGAAAAAAGGAGGTAGAACGGAAAGATGAAAGAGTTTTTTAGTGAATCGTTGTATTTTGGTCTGACGATCAGTATCGGAGCCTATGGTCTGGGCTTACTTGCACGGAAAAAATTGAAATGGGGGTTTTGAATCCATTGCTGTTAGCGATCGTTGCAGTTATTGTTCTACTCAATGTATTGGATGTTGATTATGCGACTTACAACGAATCAGCAAAATACTTAAGCTATCTTTTAACTCCGGCTACTGTCTGCCTTGCGGTTCCATTGTATCAGCAGATGGAATTGTTGAAACAAAATTTCTGGGCAGTTTTCTGGGGAATTACGGCAGGCGTACTGTCAAGCCTCGGAAGTGTTTTCGGGTTGGCATATTTGTTTGGGCTGAGCCATGAACAGTATGTGACACTGCTGCCGAAGTCGATCACAACTGCGATTGGAATTGGAGTTTCCGAGGAGTTGGAGGAATCTCAACGATCACCGTCGCTGTCATCATTGTGACAGGGGTGTTAGGAAATATCATCGGAGAATATATATGTAAAATGTTTGGAATCAGAGAACCGATTGCGGTAGGACTTTCTCTTGGAACGGCTTCGCATGCAATCGGCACAGCAAAAGCATTGGAACTTGGAGAGGTGCAGGGAGCCATGAGCAGCCTTTCTATCGCTGTGTCAGGCTGATGACGGTCATTGGTGCATCTGTTTTTGCCACATTTTTATAAATTTTTATTTTTGCCTATCCAAAGAAAATGAAAGATGGTACAATGACAGCAAATTCACAGTGAAACAGAGGAGGAGCAACAATGAGATGGATGATTGCATCAGATATCCACGGTTCTGCATATTACTGCAGAAAGATGATAGAAGCATACAGAAGAGAGAAGGCAGATAAGCTTCTGCTTCTCGGAGATATTTTATATCACGGGCCAAGAAACGACCTTCCGAAAGACTATGCGCCAAAGGAAGTGATCGCGATGTTAAATGAGATCAAAGAAGAGATTCTTTGTGTGAAGGGAAATTGTGAGAGTGAAGTGGACCAGATGGTTTTGGAATTCCCGATTATGGCAGATTACTGTATTTTATATTTGAATGACCGTATGATCTTTGCCACACATGGACATGTACATAATCTGGAACATGTGCCAATGTTAAAAAAGGGAGACATTCTTCTTCATGGACATACACATGTGCCGGTTTGCAGAGAAACGGACAGATGTATTTATATGAACCCGGTTCTATTTCCATTCCAAAAGAAGATTCTCTTCACAGCTATATGATTTTAGATGAGAAATTTGAGTGGAAGATCTTGACGGCGAAGTATATATGGAGAAAGAAATCAGATGGAAAAGAAAAGAATCCTGTTTGGGCTGATCGCAATAGGAATCAGTTTGTATATGAGTGGCTGCATGGAACTGATGCCGAAGGAGAAGCAGACGTTTCGGACAAGAGGAAAAGGAGTCTATCAAGGATTTGATCATGTGCCGGAAGATTATACTGCCGAGCAGGCAAAGAAAGATGGATGTGTAGTTTACAGAGATACAAAGCTGGTTGACGGCGGAGAATACTGGGAACAGTTTTTAAAAAGTGCAGAGAGCAAAGAGCCTGCAAAAGTGCGGATCATGTATCAGTTTGGAAGGGAGAAAGAATGGTTTCTCGAAGATTTATTCTATGATGGGAAGAATTTCCGGGTGATTTTGTCAAAAGATCATGAGGTGCATGATTATGAATATAAATATTTGCTGGATTTGGAGGGACGCATGGATCAGGCAGTAAAGCCAGTCCGCTATGTTGTACTGACAAACGATAAAGATCTTTCCTTTCAGAATGTCTGGGACAGCGAGCATGCAAAGACCGAAGAAGAAAAGCTAAACTACAAGCGGATCATCTATGAAATCCCATAAAAACTAAAAAAGAGAAAGAACGAAAAGAAGTTGCCGTAAAGAAAAAATACGGCAACTTCTTTTCAAGTAAAATCTTAAATCTGTTCCTGATCCTGCGGTCTGCTGACTTTTCCTTTGAACCGCTGATAAATGTAAGTGTTTGCTTCACGTTCCTCGGTATCATCAAGGGGAGCGAGCTCAATTGGCTTCTTATATTTTCTCTCTAGTGCTTTTGTGAGAAGATAATCACAAATCTGAGGATTTTTTGGGAGAAGCGGTCCGTGCAGATAAGTTCCGATCACATTTTTATAAATGATCCCTTCGTAGCCGCTCTGTCCGTCATTTCCACTTCCATAAATGACTTTTCCGAATGGCTTCTGATCTTTGATATAAGTTCTGCCGCCGTGATTTTCAAAGCCGACCACAGGCATATCAGAAAGTTCGCTCTCCAGAACAATGTTATCGATGAGTCGATAATCCTTGCCCTGTTCTGTGTAAATATCTACGATGGAAAGCCTTCGATCACACCTTGATCAGTGGAATAGTGGGTCCCGAGTAACTGGTATCCGCCGCAGACTGCAAGGACAACACCGCCGTCCTCCACATAAGCTTTGAAATCATCGCGGATTTCCTTCAGACGTTCGCAGACAAGCATCTGTTCCCGGTCAGACCCTCCACCGAGCAGAACAATGTCAAGTTCAGAGAAGTCGACCTCGTCCTGAATCTCAAATTCAATTGTCTCTGCTTCGATGCCTCTCCATTGGAGTCGCTTCATCATACATTGAATATTTCCCCGGTCTCCGTAGAGATTCAGAAGATCTGGATAAAGATGTCCGATAGTCAGTTTCATGATTGTTCACCCTCCATTCGCTTTAAGATATTATGAGTACTATACAAGGCAGTATAATTGACAAGGACGTATAAATTTCCGGTGCCATCGGCGATGCATTTCCGGACTGCAGTCTCAATATCCGGCTCCAAAATAGAAGGGATATCTACATATTTCAATCGTAAGCGCATATCCTGACAGCGGATCCCGCTGACGGTGATGGAACGTATGGATGGGTCGCCTAGGCGGTCAAAGTCCACATCCCAGAGCCAGGACACATCAATCCGTCCTGATCATTGTCGTTGATCAGAATAATCAGATCTTTCGGGCTGTCATCCTCCATGACGGCGGAAATGTTTTGGTTAAATCCTGCTGGGTTCTTTGCAAGGTTTAAGATAATTTCCGTTCCTTTGATAGAGAAATGTTCCATTCGTCCGTTTTCTGGGTTGTACTTGCCGAGGATCTCATTGAAATTTTGAAGTGGAATGCCGGCTTCTTTGACAGCAGCATATACAGCAAGAATATTGTAGACATTGTAGAAACCACGATAATTTACATGAATATGCTCCCCATTTGCATCGAAGTCCAGAACCTTTCCAGTCTTGACATTGCTTGCGTTATAGTTTAGCTCTGGTCGGTGGAAATCACAGTTTGGACAGTGGTAGTCCCCGAGCTGGCTGTAATGGTAGAAATTGTAAAACAATTTTGCTCCACATTTTTTGCAGAAACGTCCTTCTTTGATTTCGTTGATGCTTTGTTCTTCAAATACTTGCTCCTGAATTCCGTAAGTGCATATGGATTGCCGCTTTCCTGGGCAAGATATGTGGAGAGTGCATCATCTCCATTGACGATGATCGTCATCTCCGGAGCAATTCGCATTGCATCTTTTAACAGATTCATTGTGATATCAATCTCGCCATAGCGATCCAGCTGATCCCGAAACAGATTGTTTAGTATCATGTAATCCGGTTTGAAATGCGGGAAAATGCGCAGTGTGGAGGCTTCGTCCACTTCGATACAGGCATAGTCGGCATCGATTTTTCCATTCCATTTTGCAGATAGTACAAAAGCGGCAATAGCTCCGTTTAACATATTGGAACCGGAGTGGTTACAGATTACCTTTTTTCCCTGTCCCTCCAAAGTAGAGCAGAGAAGATTATTGATTGTGGTTTTTCCATTTGTACCACAAACGACAAAGATTTTCTCACGGACATCAGCGGCCATCTCTGTCAGAATATCAGGATCGATCGTAAGTGCAATCTTACCAGACCAGGTGAGCCCCTGCTTCCTAACAATTTACATACAAAGCCTGTGAGCTTTGAAGCCCATATGGCAAATAATCTACGTATTTTCACAGTGTTCCTCCATCTTGTTTTATTTTCTTATTTACGTTGCTATTATATCTGAAATTAAAAGGAGTGTAAAGGGCAAGAGAATGCATTGACAAGAAATGTCATATGTTATAACATGTATATAACAACGGAGGTGAGGTTATGTTTATCGAGATTGATTTTAACAGTTCAGAAGCGCTGTATATTCAGCTTCGGAATCAGATCATTATGGGAATTGCGACATCTACGATCCGGGAAGGGGATACACTTCCGTCTGTCAGGCAGCTTGCGGAAAATATCGGTATCAATATGCATACAGTAAATAAGGCGTATTCGGTCTTAAAGCAGGAAGGGTTTCTTCAGCTGGACCGCAGAAAAGGTGCTGTGATCGCCATCGATGTCAATAAACTTCAGGCGGTGGAAGAGATGAGAGAGCAGCTCAGAGTACTGCTTGCAAAGGCAAGCTGTCAGAACATTTCCAGGGAGGAAGTTCATCAGCTTGTGGATGAGATTTATGAAGAATATGTGTAGGAGAGATAGAAGGAGGAATTCATGCAGATTGAATATACAAAACAGGCTGAGAATGTGTTAAAGACCGCGAGGAGTGCAGCAAAGGAGTTAAGACACCCATATATTGGGACAGAACATCTTTTGCTTGGACTGCGGAGAGTGTTTACGGGAGTGGCAGGTCAGATCCTTGCGACAAACGGAGTAATGAGAATGAGATTTTGAAAGTGATCGGAGAACTGATTTCTCCGACAGAGGAAGTTGTATTTGAAGGAAAGGCAGAGAGAAGTCCACGCTTAGAGTATCTGCTTGAGAACAGCAGAAGAGAGGCAGAGCGATTTCAGGCATCGGAGTTGGTACGGAGCATATGTTGATGGCGATCGTGCGTGATTCAGAGTGTGTTGCGGCCAGAATCCTTACAACGTTAAATATCAGTCTGACAAAGATTTATCAAGATATTTTTGAGGCGGCAGGGATTGATCCGGCGGAATTTTCAGAGGAAGCCGGAAGTGGAAGAAGAGGACAGCCAGGGATGCTGGAGCAATACTGCACAGATCTGACAGAGAAAGCAGCAGACGGGAAGCTGGATCCGGTTGTTGGAAGAATGGAAGAGATTGAGCGGCTGATGCAGGTATTAAGCCGCAGAACGAAGAACAATCCATGTCTTGTCGGGGAACCGGGAGTTGGAAAGACTGCGATCATTGAAGGGCTTGCACAGAGAATCGTGTCGGGGATGGTTCCAGAGAGTATGAAGCATAAGCATATTCTGACGTTGGATCTTGCTGCTCTCATTGCGGGATCTAAGTATCGGGGAGAATTTGAAGACAGGATGAAGCGCCTGATTCAGGAAGTGAAAAGTTCATCGGATATTCTTCTGTTCTTAGACGAGGTACATACAATGATCGGTGCAGGAGGTGCAGAGGGGGCTATGGATGCCTCTAACATTTTGAAGCCATCGCTGGCTCGTGGAGAACTGCAGTTGATCGGCGCAACAACGATCTCTGAATATAGAAAATATATTGAGAAAGATGCAGCGTTGGAGCGGAGATTTCAGCCGATTACAGTTGAAGAGCCAGATAGTGCCCAGAGTATTCAGAATTTTGGAAGGTCTGAAGGGAAAATATGAATCACACCATCATGTTACGATTGAGCCGGGAGCACTTGAGGCTGCGGTCAAACTGTCAGAGCGCTATATCAGTGACAGGAATCTGCCCGATAAGGCGATTGATGTTTTGGATGAAGCGTGTTCCAAGGCAAATCTTAATGGGTTTAAAGTTCCGGACAATCTGACAAAGACAGAGGAAATTCTGCAGTCTCTCATGAAGGAGAAGGAACAGGCGGTGGCAGAAGGCCGTTTTGCAGAGGCATCGATGTTGAATCAGGAGCAGCAGGCTGTTGAAAAGAAATTAGAGAGCATTAAGAAACGGTTTAACAAGAATCAGGTATCGCATCAGATTTGCGTGACAGAGCAGCAGATTGCAGAAGTAGTGTCTGTCTGGACAAAGATTCCGGTACAAAAACTGGGAGAATCTGAAAGTGCAAGGTTAAGAAAATTAGAGCAGACTTTACAGAAGAGAGTGATCGGTCAGGAAGAAGCGGTCACTGCTGTTGCAAAAGCGGTGAAGCGGGGACGTGTAGGACTGAAATCCCCGAACAGACCGATTGGGTCATTTTTGTTTCTTGGACCGACAGGTGTGGGGAAGACAGAGCTATCCAAAGCACTTGCGGAGGCGTTGTTTGGACAGGAAGATGCAATGATTCGCGTCGATATGTCAGAATACATGGAGAAGCATAGTGTGTCAAAGATGATTGGTTCCCCTCCGGGATATGTCGGACATGAGGAAGGCGGCAGCTCAGCGAGAAAGTCAGAAGGAATCCATATGCAGTAATTTTGTTCGATGAGATTGAAAAAGCACATCCGGATGTATTTAATATTTTGCTTCAGGTGCTTGATGATGGGCATATTACAGATTCCCAGGGAAGAAAGATCGATTTCCGTAATACGGTCATTATTATGACGTCGAATGCAGGGGCGAAGGCAATCGTGGAACCGAAGAAGCTGGGATTTGCCGCAAAGGAAGATCCGCAGGATGACTATAAGAAGATGAAAAGCAATGTAATGGATGAAGTGAAGCAGTTGTTCCGACCGGAATTCTTGAACCGGATCGATGAAATTATTGTGTTCCATGCGCTTAGTGCAGAGAATTTGAAGAAAATTGCAGGATTATTGTGCAAGGAATTTGCAGTTCGTGTCCAGTCACAGTTAAATATCCAGTTACACATCCGTGATTCGGTCAAAAAACATATTGTGGAAGTGGGAACAGATACTAAATATGGAGCAAGACCGCTGAGACGTGCAGTGCAGAATGAATTGGAAGATAAGATGGCAGAGGCGATTCTTGCCGGAGAAATCCACTCTGATATGGAGGTAGATGTATCCTTTTCTAAAAAACAAATTAAATTTCTGCCGAAAGTGACAAAGAACTAGAAAAATATCACAAATTATTATATAATATCAGAAAACACCTTATCCATACTATGATGAGAGGGGATAAGATGCAGAAATGAAAATATGAAGTACCGTAGGAGGAGAACAAGATGGCTGCAGTAAAAGAATTATTGCGTGTAGAGGAAGACGGAACACTTAGTTTTGGGGATTTTACATTAGCACAGAAGACAAAATTGGATAACTTTGAATTCGAAGGAGATGTATATAAAGTAAAGACCTTCTCAGAGATCACAAAACTAGAGAGAAATGGAATGTTCGTCTATGAATCTGTACCGGGGACTGCTGTTGGAACATTTTGCAGAAACAGAAGATGAAGTGGCATTTACAGTATCTGCGAAGGAAGATGCACAGTTTACATTAGAACTGGAACCAGACTGTGAATACATTGTGTATGTGGACGACGTCAATATCGGAAAAATGATGACAAATCTGAGCGGGAAACTGAGTGTCAGCGCAGAACTTCAGGAAGGCGTCAACGCAAAGATCAGAGTGGCAAGAGTTTAAAGAAGAGCATACTTGTAATGAGGGTGTAAGTTACATAAAGAGATTACAAATCAGGAAACAAGGAACCGATGCAAAAATGAGACAGTGTCTTGAGGCAGGGCTCCTTGTTTCATTTCATATAAAGAAAACAAAAAAGGAAAACGAATATGGCAAAATCAAAAAAGAGTATATTTTTCTGCCAAAATTGTGGGCACGAAGAAAATAAATGGCTCGGACAATGCCCGGTGTGCAGAGAATGGAATACGTTTGTAGAGGAAAAGATCACTGCTTCCGGAAATCCAAAATCTGTCCTTGCATCGGTAAAAGAAGTGGAAATTTTATCTTTGAATGATGTGGAGACAGAGCATGAAGAAAGAATCTATACAAAAATCGGAGAATTGGATCGTGTACTTGGAGGAGGGATCGTACCGGGATCGCTGATTCTGGTAGGAGGAGATCCAGGAATCGGAAAATCAACACTTTTGTTGCAAGTTTGTCGGGAACTCGGTGGGGATCAGAGGAAGATTCTTTATATTTCAGGGGAAGAGTCACTCAGGCAGATAAAACTGCGTGCAAAGCGGATGGGAGAATTTAGTGAGACGGTCTTTTTGCTGAGTGAGACGAATCTAGAGAAGATTCAAGGTGTGTTAGAGTCGCGCAGACCAGAGATCGTGATCATTGACTCTATTCAGACAATGTACAGCGAAGCTGTGGGATCTGCACCGGAAGTGTATCTCAAGTACGGGAATCTACGAATGTTTTCATGCAACTTGCGAAGGGGCTTGGAATTTCGATTTTTATTGTAGGTCATGTGACAAAAGAAGGGACAGTTGCAGGTCCGAGAGTGCTGGAACATATGGTGGATACCGTTTTATATTTTGAGGGGGATCGACACGCGTCATACCGGATTCTGCGAGCGGTAAAGAATCGGTTCGGATCTACGAATGAGATTGGCGTCTTTGAAATGAGGCAGGATGGACTCAAAGAGGTAGAAATCCATCAGAATATATGCTGGAAGGAAGACCGGAGAATGCTTCGGGATCTGTTGTGGCATGCTCCATGGAAGGAACGAGACCGATTTTGATTGAAATACAGGCACTTGTCTGTCCGACAAATTTTGGGATGCCAAGCGCACAGCTGCGGGGACGGACTATAACCGCGTCAATCTTTTGATGGCAGTTCTTGAAAAAAGAATAGGATTTCCACTTTCAAACCATGATGCTTATGTAAATATTGCCGGAGGAATTAAGATGAATGAACCGGCGGTAGATCTGGGAATTGTCCTGGCAATCGTATCCAGTTATAAAAACCGACCGCTTGACGAAAAGACGATCGTATTTGGAGAAGTTGGATTAAGTGGTGAAGTGCGTGCAGTAAATATGCCGGAACAGAGAGTGGCAGAAGCGAAGAAACTTGGATTCACCACTTGCATTTTGCCGGAGGCTTCTGTGAAAATGGTAAAAAGTATAAAGGGAATCCGAGTGATCGGTGTAAAGAGTGTTAATGAAGCAATACAGCTCTTATAGAAAAAAGAAAAGAGATAATATGCAATTCAAAAGGTCATTCTTTCACCTAGGACACAGGCAGTCTGACGGAAGAACAATCTCAAAGGCTGCCTGTAACATGAAGTGAAAAAACGTCGGAAAAAGTATAAAAATTACAAAAAAATAGAAAAAAATGAAAAAACCTATTGACAGTTTCTGTCGAAAGATGATATTCTAATGGAGCGCTCGAGAGAGCAGACAAGTTCAAAAAAAAGTTTGAAAAAGAAAAATGAAAAAAAGTGCTTGACAAACAAAAAGAACTTGTGATAATATATAAATCG
>ENA-OQIG01000638-OQIG01000638.1-human-gut-metagenome-genome-assembly--contig:-NODE-638-length-18975-cov-1.935431_pt1 | contig 18975 bp, 24 predicted proteins | sample MGYA00242576_ERZ504741 | MGnify/ENA primary metagenome ERZ504741 (study PRJEB26092, sample SAMD00036436) | human gut metagenome | host: Homo sapiens | study: EMG produced TPA metagenomics assembly of... | reverse complement strand
GCCAGAGGAGATCAGAATGAAGACCGCAGTGATCGCCAGATGCAGAGCAGGCAGTTGCAGGAAGATATTAGCAACCATACCAATCAGCACCACCACAATACCCGCCATCAGCATACCGCCGAGGAACGACATATCTTTGCGGGTGGTCAGCACATACGCAGAGCAGCAGAAGAACACTAACGCCGTTCCGCCCAGTGCCATAGCGATTACGTCACCCATTCCGGCAGACAGATAGGTGTTCAGAATTGGTCCGAGGATATAACCCAGAAAACCGGTAAAGGCGAATGCGGAGATAATCCCGGTCGGCTTATTCGCCGTTTTATAGGTCAGGAACATCAAACCATACATACCCACCAGCGTCAGAATCAGACCCGGAGATGGCAGCATCAGCACCGTACTGGCAGTTGCGGTAATCGCCGAAAAGGCCAGCGTCAGGCTCAGCAGAAAATAGGTATTACGCAGCACCTTATGGGTGCTAAGCAGTGATGTACGGTCATGTGAAGAACTAACAATACGATCCATTGAGTCACTCTCTATGACAGATGTAATTAATTAAGCAGCATAATGATAATGTGGGAAGGTACACAGAAGTTTTACCCATCTTTACGCATTTGATCTGGAACAGGTTTAACAGCGGATTATCAGGTCATTAAGCAAATATAACGCCCTGAGAATTTCAACAGGCAAAAGAAAAAGGGGTTAGCATTTAGCTAACCCCTTATCTTATTTGGCGGAAGCGCAGAGATTCGAACTCTGGAACTTTCGGGTCGCCGGTTTTCAAGACCGGTGCCTTCAACCGCTCGGCCACACTTCCGGAATGACGCGCACTATAAACATCCCGATGCGGCGTGTAAACCCCTAATTTGTTTGTTTGCCTGAAAAACAGCCAAAAGTGCATTGATAGCGTGAAATAACAGCAGATTGATCATTTCATCACCATGAATTCCTTCTTTTTTACTTGTTTAGCAACTGGCTAAACATCCCCACCGCCCGGCAAAAAGAAAAATAGGTCCATTTTTATCGCTAAAAGATAAATCCACACAGTTTATATTGTTTTGTGCAAAAGTTTCACTTACGCTTTATTAACAATACTTTCTGGCGACGTGCGCCAGTGCAGAAGGATGAGCTTTCGTTTTCAGCATCTCACGTGAAGCGATGGTTTGCCTTGCTACAGGGACGTCGCTTGCCGACCATAAGCGCCCGGTGTCCTGCCGGTGTCGCAAGGAGAAGAGACGTGCGATATGAATAACGAGGAAACATTTTACCAGGCCATGCGGCGTCAGGGCGTTACCCGACGCAGCTTTCTCAAATATTGCAGTCTGGCTGCCACGTCGCTGGGATTAGGCGCGGGAATGGCACCAAAGATTGCCTGGGCGCTGGAGAACAAACCGCGCATTCCGGTGGTATGGATCCACGGTCTGGAATGCACCTGCTGTACCGAATCTTTTATCCGCTCCGCTCACCCACTGGCGAAGGACGTCATCCTTTCCCTGATTTCCCTCGATTATGACGATACTTTGATGCTGCCGCCGGAACCCAGGCGGAAGAAGTCTTCGAAGACATCATCACGCAATACAATGGCAAATATATCCTCGCAGTAGAAGGTAATCCGCCGCTGGGCGAGCAGGGGATGTTCTGTATCAGCAGCGGTCGACCGTTTATTGAGAAACTCAAACGTGCCGCTGCCGGAGCCAGCGCGATTATCGCCTGGGGAACCTGCGCGTCCTGGGGCTGCGTGCAGGCCGCGCGGCCCAATCCGACGCAGGCAACGCCTATCGACAAAGTCATCACCGACAAACCCATTATCAAAGTACCTGGCTGCCCGCCGATCCCGGATGTGATGAGCGCCATCATTACTTACATGGTGACCTTTGATCGCTTGCCAGATGTCGACAGAATGGGCCGTCCATTGATGTTCTATGGTCAGCGAATCCACGATAAATGCTATCGCCGCGCCCACTTCGACGCCGGAGAGTTCGTCCAGAGTTGGGATGATGACGCTGCCCGCAAAGGTTACTGCCTGTACAAAATGGGCTGCAAAGGGCCTACCACCTATAACGCCTGTTCCTCCACACGCTGGAATGATGGCGTTTCTTTCCCAATCCAGTCTGGTCACGGTTGCCTGGGCTGCGCGGAAAATGGTTTCTGGGATCGCGGTTCGTTCTACAGCCGCGTGGTCGATATTCCGCAAATGGGTACTCATTCCACCGCCGATGCCGTCGGTTTAACCGCGCTTGGCGTGGTGGCAGCGGCTGTTGGTGTGCACGCAGTCGCCAGCGCCGTTGACCAGCGCAGACGTCATAACCAGCAACCTACAGAAACCGAACATCAGCCAGGCAATGAGGATAAACAGGCATGAGCACTCAGTACGAAACTCAGGGATACACCATCAATAATGCCGGACGCCGCCTGGTGGTCGACCCGATTACGCGCATCGAAGGCACATGCGCTGCGAAGTGAATATTAACGATCAGAATGTGATCACCAATGCCGTCTCCTGCGGCACCATGTTTCGCGGGCTGGAGATCATCCTACAAGGGCGCGACCCGCGCGATGCGTGGGCGTTCGTTGAACGTATCTGCGGCGTCTGTACTGGCGTACACGCCCTGGCTTCGGTTTACGCCATCGAAGATGCTATCGGTATTAAAGTGCCGGACAACGCCAATATCATCCGCAACATTATGCTGGCAACGCTCTGGTGCCACGATCATCTGGTGCACTTCTATCAGCTTGCCGGGATGGACTGGATCGATGTGTTAGATGCGCTGAAAGCGACCCGCGGAAAACCTCCGAACTGGCGCAAAGTCTCTCCTCTTGGCCGAAATCATCCCCTGGCTATTTCTTCGACGTACAAAACCGCCTGAAAAAATTTGTTGAAGGCGGGCAGTTGGGGATCTTCCGCAATGGCTACTGGGGGCACCCGCAGTACAAACTGCCGCCAGAAGCTAACCTGATGGGCTTTGCCCACTATCTCGAAGCTCTCGATTTCCAGCGTGAAATTGTCAAAATCCACGCGGTCTTTGGCGGTAAAAACCCGCATCCAAACTGGATTGTCGGCGGGATGCCTTGCGCCATCAACATTGACGAAAGCGGCGCGGTCGGGGCAGTCAATATGGAACGCCTGAACCTGGTGCAGTCAATTATCACCCGCACGGCGGACTTCATTAACAACGTGATGATCCCCGACGCTTAGCCATCGGTCAGTTCAACAAACCGTGGAGCGAAATCGGCACTGGTCTTTCTGATAAATGCGTTCTCAGCTACGGCGCATTCCCGGATATTGCCAACGACTTTGGCGAGAAAAGTCTGCTGATGCCTGGCGGCGCGGTGATTAACGGCGACTTCAACAATGTGCTGCCAGTGGATTTGGTTGATTCGCAGCAGGTGCAGGAGTTTGTCGACCACGCCTGGTATCGATATCCCAACGATCAGGTCGGGCGTCATCCGTTCGATGGCATCACCGACCCGTGGTACAACCCCGGCGATGTCAAAGGCAGCGATACCAACATTCAGCAGCTGAATGAACAGGAACGCTACTCGTGGATCAAAGCGCCACGCTGGCGCGGTAACGCGATGGAAGTGGGGCCGCTGGCGCGCACGTTAATCGCTTATCACAAAGGCGATGCTGCGACCGTTGAGTCGGTCGATCGCATGATGTCGGCGTTGAACCTGCCGCTTTCCGGTATCCAGTCAACGTTAGGCCGCATTTTGTGCCGCGCGCACGAAGCGCAGTGGGCCGCAGGTAAGTTGCAGTATTTCTTCGACAAGCTGATGACCAACCTGAAAAACGGCAATCTCGCCACTGCTTCCACGGAAAAATGGGAACCTGCAACCTGGCCGACAGAGTGCCGTGGTGTCGGTTTTACCGAAGCGCCGCGCGGGGCGTTAGGCCACTGGGCCGCCATTCGCGATGGCAAGATTGATCTCTACCAGTGCGTGGTGCCGACCACCTGGAACGCCAGCCGCGCGATCCCAAAGGGCAGATTGGCGCTTATGAAGCGGCGCTGATGAACACCAAAATGGCGATCCCCGAGCAACCGCTGGAGATCCTGCGTACTCTGCACAGCTTTGACCCGTGCCTCGCCTGTTCAACACATGTGCTGGGCGACGACGGTAGCGAGCTGATCTCCGTGCAGGTGCGTTAACAGCGAAGGAGAATCATCATGCAACAGAAAAGCGACAACGTTGTCAGCCACTATGTCTTTGAAGCGCCAGTCCGCATCTGGCACTGGTTGACGGTGTTATGCATGGCGGTGTTGATGGTCACCGGATACTTTATCGGCAAGCCGCTACCTTCCGTCAGCGGCGAGGCGACGTATCTGTTCTATATGGGCTACATCAGGTTAATTCACTTCAGCGCCGGGATGGTTTTTACCGTGGTTTTGCTGATGCGGATCTACTGGGCTTTTGTTGGCAATCGATACTCCCGCGAGCTGTTTATCGTGCCGGTATGGCGTAAAAGCTGGTGGCAGGGCGTGTGGTATGAAATCCGCTGGTATCTGTTTCTGGCAAAACGTCCGAGTGCCGATATAGGCCATAATCCCATCGCCCAGGCGGCGATGTTCGGCTATTTCCTGATGTCGGTCTTTATGATCATCACTGGTTTTGCGCTGTATAGCGAACACAGCCAGTACGCTATTTTTGCGCCGTTCCGTTATGTGGTGGAATTTTTCTACTGGACGGGTGGCAACTCAATGGACATTCACAGCTGGCATCGGCTGGGGATGTGGCTGATTGGCGCGTTTGTGATCGGTCATGTCTACATGGCGCTGCGTGAAGACATCATGTCCGACGACACGGTGATCTCCACCATGGTCAACGGCTACCGTAGCCACAAATTTGGCAAAATAAGTAACAAGGAGCGTTCATGAGCGAGCAACGCGTGGTGGTCATGGGGCTGGGCAACCTGCTGTGGGCCGATGAAGGCTTCGGCGTGCGGGTGGCGGAACGGCTGTATGCCCATTACCACTGGCCCGAGTATGTGGAGATTGTCGATGGCGGTACTCAGGGACTGAACTTGCTGGGGTATGTCGAAAGCGCCAGCCATCTGTTGATTCTCGATGCCATTGACTACGGGCTGGAACCTGGAACGCTGCGAACTTATGCCGGAGAACGCATTCCGGCTTATCTCAGCGCGAAGAAAATGAGCCTGCATCAGAACAGTTTCTCCGAAGTGTTGGCGCTGGCGGATATCCGCGGACATCTGCCAGCACATATTGCCCTCGTCGGTCTGCAACCCGCAATGCTCGACGACTACGGCGGTAGCCTGAGCGAACTGGCACGGGAGCAACTGCCCGCTGCGGAACAGGCGGCGCTGGCGCAGCTGGCTGCGTGGGGAATTGTGCCGCAACCGGCTAATGAATCGCGCTGTCTCAATTATGACTGTCTGTCGATGGAAAATTACGAAGGCGTTCGCTTGCGCCAGTACCGGATGACACAGGAGGAGCAGGGATGAGCAACGACACGCCATTTGATGCGTTGTGGCAACGAATGCTGGCGCGCGGCTGGACGCCAGTCAGTGAATCCCGTCTTGACGACTGGCTTACGCAAGCGCCAGACGGCGTGGTGTTATTAAGCAGTGACCCGAAACGCACGCCAGAGGTCAGCGATAATCCGGTAATGATTGGCGAATTACTGCGCGAGTTTCCCGACTATACATGGCAGGTGGCGATTGCTGACCTTGAGGAGAGCGAAGCCATCGGCGATCGCTTTGGCGTCTTTCGCTTTCCTGCCACTTTAGTGTTTACCGGCGGAAACTATCGCGGCGTGCTGAATGGTATTCACCCGTGGGCGGAACTGATAAACCTGATGCGCGGGCTTGTCGAACCGCAGCAGGAGCGTGCCTCATGAGCGAAACTTTTTTCCATCTGCTGGGGCCAGGAACGCAACCGAACGATGACAGTTTCAGCATGAATCCACTGCCGATCACCTGTCAGGTGAATGATGAACCGAGTATGGCGGCCCTGGAGCAATGTGCTCACAGCCCGCAGGTGATTGCGCTGTTAAACGAGTTACAACATCAACTAAGCGAACGCCAACCGCCGTTGGGCGAGGTGCTGGCAGTCGATCTGTTAAATCTCAACGCCGACGATCGTCACTTTATCAATACGCTTCTCGGGGAAGGGGAAGTGTCAGTGCGCATTCAGCAGGCTGACGACAGTGAAAGTGAAATACAGGAGGCGATCTTCTGCGGATTATGGCGGGTGCGCAGACGTCGCGGCGAAAAGTTGCTGGAGGACAAACTGGAGGCTGGCTGCGCGCCGCTGGCGTTGTGGCAGGCGGCAACGCAAAATCTCTTGCCGACAGATTCGCTGTTACCGCCGCCCATTGATGGCCTGATGAATGGCCTACCGTTGGCGCATGAGTTACTGGCACATGTACGTAACCCCGACGCGCAGCCGCACAGCATTAATCTGACGCAATTACCCATCAGCGAGGCTGATCGGCTTTTTCTCTCACGTCTCTGTGGGCCGGGAAATATTCAGATTCGTACCATTGGCTATGGCGAGAGCTATATCAACGCCACGGGGTTACGCCATGTCTGGCATTTACGCTGTACGGACACCTTAAAAGGCCCGTTACTGGAAAGTTATGAAATCTGCCCAATACCGGAAGTGGTGCTGGCAGCGCCAGAAGATTTGGTCGACTCTGCGCAGCGGCTTAGCGAGGTATGTCAGTGGCTGGCGGAAGCTGCACCGACGTAAAAAGACGGTAAGTATCGCTTTCAGTCTTATGAATATCGCAATCGGCGAATACCTCTGGTCGTAGAGTTTCAGGATAAAGAGGGAGATCTACCATTATCGGGTTATTTTTCTCTCTTCGCCTACAGGAGTGCGCATGTGGGATGTCATTGATTTATCGCGCTGGCAGTTTGCTCTGACCGCGCTGTATCACTTTTTATTTGTACCCCTTACCCTGGGCTGATTTTTTTGCTGGCTATCATGGAAACCATTTACGTGGTCACCGGCAAAACAATCTACCGCGATATGACGCGCTTCTGGGGTAAGCTCTTCGGTATCAATTTTGCTCTTGGCGTGGCTACCGGCCTGACCATGGAATTTCAGTTTGGTACTAACTGGTCATTCTATTCCAACTATGTGGGCGATATTTTTGGCGCACCACTGGCGATGGAAGCATTAATGCCTTCTTCTCGAATCCACCTTTGTCGGGCTGTTCTTCTTCGGCTGGCAACGGCTGAATAAATACCAGCACCTGCTGGTGACGTGGCTGGTGGCGTTCGGTTCAAATCTCTCTGCGTTGTGGATATTGAATGCCAACGGTTGGATGCAATACCCGACCGGTGCGCATTTTGATATCGACACCCTGCGTATGGAGATGACCAGCTTCAGCGAGCGGTCTTTAATCCGTCAGCCAGGTGAAATTTGTGCACACCGTAATGGCGGGCTACGTGACCGGGGCCATGTTTATTATGGCGATCAGCGCCTGGTATTTACTGCGCGGACGGGAGCGCGATGTCGCATTACGCTCGTTTGCCATCGGTTCCGTCTTCGGTACTCTGGCGATTATCGGTACCCTGCAACTCGGAGACAGTTCTGCGTATGAAGTCGCGCAAGTACAACCGGTAAAACTGGCGGCGATGGAAGGGGAGTGGCAAACGGAGCCTGCACCTGCACCGTTCCATGTGGTTGCCTGGCCGGAACAGGATCAAGAGCGTAACGCCTTTGCCCTCAAAATTCCCGCGCTGCTAGGGATCCTCGCCACTCACTCATTAGATAAACCCGTGCCGGGTCTGAAGAATTTGATGGCTGAAACCTACCCACGCTTGCAACGCGGACGTATGGCCTGGCTGTTAATGCAGGAAATATCGCAAGGCAATCGTGAGCCGCATGTGTTGCAGGCATTCCGGGAACTGGAAGGTGACCTGGGCTACGGCATGTTGCTCTCCCGCTATGCGCCGGATATGAATCATGTCACAGCCGCACAGTACCAAGCGGCGATGCGTGGCGCGATACCTCAGGTTGCGCCGGTATTCTGGAGTTTCCGCATCATGGTGGGCTGTGGTTCCCTGCTGCTACTGGTGATGCTGATTGCGCTTGTCCAGACGCTGCGTGGCAAAATCGACCAGCATCGCTGGGTGCTGAAAATGGCGCTCTGGAGTTTGCCGTTGCCGTGGATTGCGATTGAAGCCGGGTGGTTTATGACCGAGTTTGGTCGTCAGCCGTGGGCGATACAGGACATCTTACCGACATACTCCGCGCACTCCGCTTTAACCACAGGACAACTGGCTTTCTCACTGATCATGATCGTAGGGCTTTACACCCTGTTCTTAATCGCCGAAGTCTACCTGATGCAGAAATATGCCCGTCTGGGGCCGAGCGCGATGCAGAGTGAACAACCGACGCAGCAACAGGGGTAAAGGAGAAAATCATGTTTGATTATGAAACATTGCGCTTCATCTGGTGGTTGCTGATTGGCGTGATCCTGGTGGTCTTTATGATCTCCGACGGATTTGACATGGGGATCGGCTGTCTGCTGCCGCTGGTGGCGCGTAATGATGATGAACGCCGGATAGTGATAAACAGCGTTGGTGCACACTGAAGGCAACCAGGTCTGGTTGATCCTCGCTGGTGGGGCATTATTTGCCGCCTGGCCCAGAGTGTATGCAGCGGCGTTTTCCGGCTTTTATGTGGCGATGATCCTGGTGCTGTGCTCACTGTTCTTCCGCCCGCTGGCCTTTGATTATCGCGGAAAAATCGCCGATGCACGCTGGCGTAAAATGTGGGACGCCGGTCTGGTCATCGGCAGTCTGGTGCCGCCGGTAGTCTTCGGTATCGCCTTCGGCAACTTGTTGCTCGGCGTGCCGTTTGCCTTCACACCGCAATTACGCGTGGAGTATCTCGGCAGCTTCTGGCAACTGCTGACGCCATTCCCTTTATTGTGCGGATTGCTCAGCCTTGGGATGGTGATTTTGCAAGGTGGCGTCTGGTTACAACTGAAAACTGTTGGTGTGATTCATCTGCGTTCACAGCTGGCCACCAAACGCGCTGCACTGTTGGTGATGCTGTGCTTTTTGCTGGCGGGTTACTGGCTGTGGGTCGGTATTGATGGCTTTGTACTGCTCGCCCAGGATGCTAACGGTCCTTCCAATCCGTTAATGAAACTGGTGGCAGTGCTACCTGGTGCCTGGATGAATAATTTCGTCGAATCGCCCGTTTTGTGGATCTTCCCGCTGCTGGGGTTCTTCTGCCATTGCTGACGGTGATGGCGATTTATCGTGGTCGCCGGGTTGGGGATTTTTAATGGCGTCATTGATGCAATTTGGCGTGATTTTCACGGCAGGCATCACGCTGTTCCCCTTTGTCATGCCGTCAAGCGTGAGTCCAATCTCCAGCCTGACGTTGTGGGACAGCACTTCCAGTCAGCTGACGCTGAGCATTATGTTGGTAATCGTGCTGATATTTTTGCCCATTGTGTTGCTCTACACTCTCTGGAGCTACTACAAAATGTGGGGACGCATGACAACAGAAACTCTCCGCCGTAACGAAAACGAGTTGTACTAAGGAGCAGGAACAATGTGGTATTTACTTTGGTTCGTCGGCATTTTGTTGATGTGTTCGCTCTCCACCTTGTGTTGGTATGGCTGGACCCGCGTCTGAAAAGTTAACGAACGTAGGCCTGATGCGGCGCATTAGCATCGCATCAGGCAATCAATAATGTCAGATATGAAAAGCGGAAACATATCGATGAAAGCGATCTTAATCCCATTTTTATCTCTTCTGATTCCGTTAACCCCGCAATCTGCATTCGCTCAGAGTGAGCCGGAGCTGAAGCTGGAAAGTGTGGTGATTGTCAGTCGTCATGGTGTGCGTGCTCCAACCAAGGCCACGCAACTGATGCAGGATGTCACCCCAGACGCATGGCCAACCTGGCCGGTAAAACTGGGTTGGCTGACACCGCGCGGTGGTGAGCTAATCGCCTATCTCGGACATTACCAACGCCAGCGTCTGGTAGCCGACGGATTGCTGGCGAAAAAGGGCTGCCCGCAGTCTGGTCAGGTCGCGATTATTGCTGATGTCGACGAGCGTACCCGTAAAACAGGCGAAGCCTTCGCCGCCGGGCTGGCACCTGACTGTGCAATAACCGTACATACCCAGGCAGATACGTCCAGTCCCGATCCGTTATTTAATCCTCTAAAAACTGGCGTTTGCAACTGGATAACGCGAACGTGACTGACGCGATCCTCAGCAGCAGGAGGGTCAATTGCTGACTTTACCGGGCATCGGCAAACGGCGTTTCGCGAACTGGAACGGGTGCTTAATTTTCCGCAATCAAACTTGTGCCTTAAACGTGAGAAACAGGACGAAAGCTGTTCATTAACGCAGGCATTACCATCGGAACTCAAGGTGAGCGCCGACAATGTCTCATTAACCGGTGCGGTAAGCCTCGCATCAAGCTGACGGAGATATTTCTCCTGCAACAAGCACAGGGAATGCCGGAGCCGGGGTGGGGAAGGATCACCGATTCACACCAGTGGAACACCTTGCTAAGTTTGCATAACGCGCAATTTTATTTGCTACAACGCACGCCAGAGGTTGCCCGCAGCCGCGCCACCCCGTTATTAGATTTGATCAAGACAGCGTTGACGCCCCATTCACCGCAAAAACAGGCGTATGGTGTGACATTACCCACTTCAGTGCTGTTTATCTCCGGACACGATACTAATCTGGCAAATCTCGGCGGCGCACTGGAGCTCAACTGGACGCTTCCCGGTCAGCCGGATAACACGCCGCCAGGTGGTGAACTGGTGTTTGAACGCTGGCGTCGGCTAAGCGATAACAGCCAGTGGATTCAGGTTTCGCTGGTCTTCCAGACTTTACAGCAGATGCGTGATAAAACGCCGCTGTCATTAAATACGCCGCCCGGAGAGGTGAAACTGACCCTGGCAGGATGTGAAGAGCGAAATGCGCAGGGCATGTGTTCGTTGGCAGGTTTTACGCAAATCGTGAATGAAGCACGCATACCGGCGTGCAGTTTGTAATGCATAAAAAAGAGCATTCAGTTACCTGAATGCTCTGAGGCTGATGACAAACGAAGAACTGTCTAATGCGTAGACCGGAAAAGGCGTTCACGCCGCATCCGGCCACTTTCAGTTTTACTCTTTCTCGGAGTAACTATAACCGTAATAGTTATAGCCGTAACTGTAAGCGGTGCTGGCGCGTTTAATCACACCATTGAGGATAGCGCCTTTAATATTGACGCCTGCCTGTTCCAGACGCTGCATTGACAAACTCACCTCTTTGGCGGTGTTCAAGCCAAAACGCGCAACCAGCAGGCTGGTGCCAACAGAACGCCCCACGACCGCGGCATCACTCACCGCCAGCATCGGCGGCGTATCGACAATCACCAGATCGTAATGGTCGTTCGCCCATTCCAGTAATTGACGCATCCGATCGCGCATCAGCAGTTCAGACGGGTTAGGTGGCACCTGACCGCGAGTAATCACATCAAAGCCTCCTTTGCCAAAATGCTGGATCACTTTGTTGAGCTCATCTTTACCTGCCAGATATTCCGACAAGCCATGTTCATTACTCACGGTAAACAGGTTATGCGAATAACCACGGCGTAAGTCGGCATCAATAAATAACACTTTTTGATCGGACTGGGCGATCACCGCTGCCAGAGTTGAACTGACAACGTTTTACCACTGTCTGGCGTCGCACCGGTGATCATCAGAATGTTATTCTCCGTCTCCATCATAGCGAAATGCAGACTGGTTCGTAGCGCACGTACGGCTTCCACAGCAGAATCCGCCGGGTTATCCACCGCCAGGAAGGGGATATTTTTAGTACGATGGCGCTGCTGATTAGAAAATAAATTTTTCTTACGCAGACGGGTGCGTTTATCCAGCCACTCGGACATTGGGATAGTGGCATAAACGCTGATGCCGTGCTCTTCCAGTTGTTCCGGGGCTTCTACACCACGACGCAACATCGCACGCGCCAGCACGGCACCCACAGAAATAAACAGGCCAAGAATAAACCAAGCACCACGTTCAACGCTTTTTTCGGTTTCACTGGCTGCGGCTGAGTGACTGCCGGGTCGATAATCCGCACGTTACCAATGGCACTGGATTTCGAAATACTCAACTCCTGCTGGCGGTTAAGTAATTGCAGATATACCGCACGGCCCGCTTCTACGTCACGGCTTAAACGTAACACTTCCTGTTGAGTGGAAGGCATTGCCGATACCCGCTTATTCAGGCGTTTGCGTTCTTGCTCCAGCGTCTGGCGTTTTTCCAGCAGCGCACGATAAGTTGGGTGATCTTTCTTATACAGCTGGGAGATCTCTGCCTCGCGGAAGGTCAGCTCATTGAGTTGATTATCAACGTTCACAATCTGCTCAAGAACGGCTTTGGCTTCCAGGTTAAGGTCAACCGAATCGCGCTGCTGGCGATAAACGTTGAGTTTTTCTTCCGCCTGGTCCAGCTCGCTGCGCACTTCAGGTAACTGGCGCTGTAAGAATTCAAGCTTTGTGAATCCTGCGCCGCCTGGCGAGCGATATTCTGTTGCAAATAGTTGTTAGCGATGCTGTTCAGAATACGAGTAATCAACTGGGGATCATCACCAGTCATGGTAAGTTCCAGCATCCCGCTTTCTTTACTGCGTTCGCTAACGGTAAAGGTTTCCTGCAATGCGTTAATCGCTTCCAGTTCGGTACGCTGGCTCAGGACAAACTGTGTTCCTGGTTTGGCCTTAATGTCCGCGATAGTCAGCGCAACGCCATCTTTTTCCAGACGCTGGCCGACCATACCATTGACGGTGAACTCTTCACCTTCCAGTGTATAGTGGCCGTTTTCCCCAACCGTGAGTGTCAGTTGCTGATCCTGACCATTCAGTTGTGGAATATGCATCCAGCTGATCGCCAGCTCACCTGGTTTTTCTTTGGTTAATCTCGCCCAGCCGCGACCCACAATCGGAAAATACTTCTGCTCAACTATGTCGCGCAGATTCAGTTCAGCAATGGTTTTACCGAGAATCATGCGCGATTGCAGCAGTTGGATCTTCGGTGCAGACTCGGGCGATGAGTTAGGGATCATATCGCTCAGGCCGCTGAGAATGGCGTTGCCCTGTTTTTGCTCAACCTGGACCAGAGTATCTGCCTGATAAATTGGTGTGCTTAACAGCGAGTAAGCGACAGCGATCAGCGTGAATAACGCGGTCACGCTGATAATAAACTTACGGTGATCCCATAACTCGCCGACCAGACGAAGCAGATCGATCTCATTTTCCTGAGTGCTGCCTGGTGGCGTATTCATATTTTTAGTTGTCATCGTATTTTATAAACTCAAATTACCGGCTGAGGCGCTTCGCCCATTCCTGACTGGCGCGCTCCAACATACCGTAGACATGTTCAAATGCGTCCTGACTTTTACGATAGGGATCCGGGATCTCTTTCTGTTCCAGCCATTGCCCAAACAGCATTGTCTTCCCGCGGACCTCGGGAGCAATTGCGGTAACCTGAGCAATATGTTCCGACTCCATTGCCAGAATCAGATCGTAATTTCGTGCCATCTCAGCAGTGAGCTTACGTCCGGCATGTCCTTCAAGAGATACGCCATGATTAGCGGCAACATCTGCCGCTGTCGCATCTGCAGGGTGTTTTACCAGACCATGAACACCTGCCGATTTGACTTTTACGCCCGGCAGACGTTTACGCAGCAAGCGCTCGCCAATGGGCGAACGGCAAATGTTGCCGGTACAAACCACCAGGATTGAGTTAAATTTTAGTTGGGCCATGTTTGAATCCACCGTGAAGTCTCTGTCAGGTCATGCACCCCGGAAATCGTCGGTACCAGCAGAGAAATCACACGGTTCCAACGAGCCAGCGGCGCGGTAGTGACATAAACAATGTCGTAAGGTTCAAGCTGGAATTCCGTTCCGAGTATCATTGCCGATGCGTCCTTCGCATTCAGCTGATAAATATTGGCGATTTTTCCATTCTGCTTGTTTTGCGTTGCACGAATAACAAAAATCCCCGTCGCATCAGCGACATCCTGATTCATACCCTCAGCGTTACCCAGCGCTTCCGCCAGGGTCATACCGCTGCGGTCCATTTTCAGCGTGCTCTGTTTACCCACTTCACCCATCACGAAGACTTTCAGATCATCGTTGCGCGGAATAAATAAAATATCGCCCGGGTGCAGCAATTTGTTCTGACGCAAGTCGCCACGCTGCATCAGAGCATAGAGGTTCACTTTGGTCTTTACGCCATTCTGGGTGAGCACCACGTTGCGCCAGTCTGCATCTGCGGTCAGACGCCCGCGGCGTTAATCGCATCCATGATGGTCAGAGGAATATTGGTAATCGGCTGCTGACCCGATTTGCTGACTTCGCCGGTGACGTACGCTTTTTGCGAGCGGAACGCCGCGACGCTGACATCGACCTGCGGGCTTTCAATGACTGAATCGAGACGCGCTGTAATCTCGTTGCGTACCTGGGTAAGTGTTTTCCCGGCCACTTTCAGGCGACCAATATAGGGGTAGAAAATCGCACCATCGGCGTTAACCCAGTTGCCGGTATCACTGGCGCTACGGTATTGCTGCGGGGGTGGTTAGTTCCGGGTGATCCCAGACCGTAACCATCAACACATCACCAATCCCGATACGATATTCATAGTTCGCGATTTGCTGCTCCAGCTCCGGGTTAGCCTGCGACATAATCGGTTTGGCGCGCAACTGATCAATCAATCCTGGCGTGACGGGATAGATATTGACCATTTTGTCCAGGTCATACTGATTGTCAGGTAGTTCAATGACATCCTTGTTACTGGTCGATAAATTCTGACCAGGAACAAGGGTACATGCTGTCAAAGACAGAACAGCCAATGTCAGTACCGAAAACTTAAAAATGTTCTTTTCATTGGTTTATATTTATCAGTCAATGTAATGTTATGAATTACGTCAGGTTATTGTCCAACCGGTACTTCTCGCTCTGCCGTCATTGGATAGAGCTGGTATTTGCGTGACAGCATTTGTCCACCATCACGCGTCAATGGTGTCCACGAAACCACCGCGCGGTTGCGGTTAGGTCCAATGGTCATCAAGTCGAACGGAATCGAGATATAAAACCTTACTAAAGCCGCCTTCGCCGTAGTCATCTTTAGATACGTTACTGATTGCCGCCCATACCCCTACCGCTACGCCGCTGTCAAAGCGTTTGGCGACGTCGATCGTTGCGCCTTTATCTTTTGCCAGATATTGCCCAACGCTAAGTTCATCAGTACGCCATTGAGCGTCGGCGGGTTCCAGTAAGCCGTCACGAAACCTGTTGGCGTGGAATAATCGGTGAAGCGCATCATGTTGTCCCAGTCACGTTGCTTCACGTAGTTAACGTCCACACCCAGCGCCCAGCTGGCATCTAGCGGGCGATAAAGCAGCTCGGAACCGACACCGGCGTACATCGTTTCCAGATAACCGCCATACACCTGGCCATAGAAACCATTGCCTAAGTCGGTAAAGTAGTTCGCCTGCAAGTTGTTGAGATAAACGTCATTGCGAACGTAATCACGGATATGCGTGCGCACGCGGGGCAGGGTAGAGTCCGCGGGTAATAGCGAAGACTTAAACTTGTCGTAGTTATTGTAAATATTGGTGAAAATACCGCCATCAAGCAGCAGGTGGTCAGTAAACCAGTAGCGGGCGCTGGACATCAGCCCCAGCTAGAACATATAGAAATCTTCCGGGCCGCCCAGCGACTGTGAAAGTGTTGGGTTGAAAGAGTAGCTAAAGCGATCTTCACGAATACGGTAGCCCCGACCAAAGGCAGAAAGATCTTCTGCTTCAACACGTTGTTGTTGAAGTTGCTCTGATTGACCAGGCGCTGTACCAGCCAGCTGTTTGCGCAGGCTGGCTACGTCGGTTTCGGTAGTCACCATCGCCATATGCTCGCGCTTTTGCGTCACGCTAATCTTCTCAACGCCTTGCGGCAGGTTATTCACCAGAATCCGGTTGGCACGATCGACCGCTTCGCGAGAATCACGGTATTTGTATTGTTGACCAGACATATACAGCGTCTTATCGCGCAGCTGAATTTCCGGTGCTTCAAAACCTGCGTTGTACTTCAGCGCGGTAAGTTGGTTCGCTACTGTGGTGTACTGCAATCCTTCAGATTCAGGCGCAGGTTGATATGCCGGTTTTGGCGTATCGCGCAGGGCAGGGCGCAGATCGTTGAAATTGGTCCGTAACGTGAAGCCAAACATCAACGTGTTACCGCGTTCATAACTCAGGTTGAGATCTGCCCAGCTGGCAGCGCGATAAACTGCGCCGACGTTGAAATGGCTTGCCTGAGGCAGTTTGCCAGCGAAATCATTCTGGTAATTGTTGCCATCGTATTCGAGTTTCAGACGCAGGGGATTCCACGGCGTTTGATACTCAATGCCGCCAAAGATGGAAGCCGGGCCACGAAAGATATCGCTAAAGCTGATATCGCCCGCATCGTGAGACTCTGCGCGATGACAATATTTATCGCTCACCCGGCAAAACGGGTTGGTAATATTGCCCGCATTACCGGCGTAGCCCCATGCCATCCCGAGGGTGAAATCAAATGGCCCCGCTTGCTTGCTGGCCACCAGATACTCACCGTCAAACAGACCCGTACCAGCAATATCACGTTTACCAAACGCCACTTGCGGTAGCCAGTAACCTTCTTCCCACAGGCGAAGTTTAAAATCGAATGATTTGTCTTTGTATGACTGATCGCCGCTGAAATCTTCCCGCTGGCTATATTTGCGTGTGCGCACATCCGTATAACGAATGGTGCCTTCCAGCCATGGGAACAGCGCCACGGAGGTGGAGTAGAACCGGTATTGATCGTTATCCCGGTAGTTGACGCTGAATTCACCTTCCGGTGCGATGCGCGCATTTGGCATCTGCAACAATCCTGTGCCGCCAAAGTCTGATTGCGACGAACCCAGCGGATCCGGGTAGGTTAATACTTCAGCATGACAGGCACTGGAGACGGCAATGGCCAGGCAGCTTAAAAGATAAGAATTCTTCTTCATCAGTCAGGAACACGTTGCGTTAAAACAGACACAATCTGGTCATTTAAATCAGCATATTTTTCGGGCAGTACATGCGCAGAAAAGCCCAACCAAAGCTGGCTGCCAGGCGGTGGTTCCACATGTCTTTTATTCCACAGGGCAACAGGGGCGACGACAGTCTCACCCTCAGGCGTAATCACCATAACGTTATTCTTGTCCGCGCCTGCAAGGCGGGGGTGATCTTGCAGATAATCGGTAACGCTACGGCCTGCCTGCCAGGCAATTGCCCGGCCCCAGAAACCGCACCCAGCAGAGTAATAGTCACCGGACGCTGTACGGTATAGAGCGTATAGTCCCCGACCAACGGGGGATTGCTGTTCTCATCCACTCGTACAAAATTAGGGTCCAGTTTGACCGGTAAGCGACCAGTGATATTGAGATTGAGTAACTGCTGGCGCACGGATTTAATCGTTGCCGCCACATCGTCGTCAGCTTCTGCTTCCCAGGAAGCAAGCTGTGCCATGACATGTTGGTAGTCTTTAAGCGCTTTAGCTTTCGCCGCAGAGTCGGTCAGCAAGGCACCAGGCCACCAGAGGCGATCGCGCAGTTGCGGTTGTGTCACCAACTGGACAACATTTTCCACGGGGCCAACGGAAAGTGTCTGTTGTTCGCCAGGCAGATAAATAGTCACCGTTCCTTGCGCAAAGGCATGGGGTGTCATTACGTAAAGTACGCTGGCAATGAAATACGACTGTAATTTATTCATGGTGCGGGTTTAAGAAACGTCATTTCTACGGGAATAACCCCTGCGCCTAACATTTGCCGACTTTGACGAACCTGGCCAGTAGCCGAATCGACAGAATGTGTTTGCTACTGTTTTCTGCCGTCGTTGGAAGTCACCTCTTCCTGCCAGACATTACACAGCACATTGCGACCCGCAATATTCAGCGTCTCTAATCCAGCAAAGGAAAAAGTAGAACTCAGGGTCGCAGAGCGAAAATGGTTGTCTTCACTCCAGAGAATATCGCGCGTCCAGCGGCTGCCATCTTTTATTGCCAGCGCGTTACGCAGAGGGTCCTGCCCGGAATTTGTCACTTCCAGCAGATTATTATTAAGTTTGACGGTTTTTAAAAGACGTCCATTGTGGGTAACCAGCATGGCGTTATCCTGGGATAACCATTTGCTTTGTTCTTGTTCTATATATCCCAGTACCACAAAGATTCGTTGCCCTTCATTAAGGCGTAAATACATCGTGGAATAAGGCAACGCCTGGATCTGCTGATCCGCTACGGTGATATCCTGATTATCGAAAAGGCTGGCGCGAAATGTATCGACCATACTTTGCTGGCTGTGCGTACATCCCGCAAGAAATAGTGCGAAAATCGATAAAATAAGAGGGCGCACCTTTAATCCTTGAAAGGTTAATTAAAAAAATGCAAATCTCTAAAGCCCGGTACGAATATCGCAACCGGGTATCATTTAACTTTAATTTCGACGCGTTAAAGCAGTATTAGCGTGTAGTGGACGTGGTGGTTGAGGTGTTATGAGAACCGCCATCGCCACTGTCATTTGCTGCAACAACTGCCAACGTCGCCACACCAACAGCCGTTGCCACACCGACAACTGTCGCCGTGCCGACAGCGCCAGCAGCCACGCCACCAGTGGTAGTAGCAGTCGTGGTTGCGCCGGTAGTGGTCGTTGTGGTGCCAGTAGTACCCGTCGTTGCCTCGGTCCCGTTTGTTGCTTCAGGGGCAGCAAACGCAGCTGGCGTCGTCAACATGAAGGCCATAAGGATTGCAGAAAGCTGGTAATGACTCCAACTTATTGATAGTGTTTATGTTCAGATAATGCCGATGACTTTGTCATGCAGCTCCACCGATTTGAGAACGACAGCGACTTCCGTCCCAGCCGTGCCAGGTGCTGCCTCAGATTCAGGTTATGCCGCTCAATTCGCTGCGTATATCGCTTGCTGATTAC
>ENA-OQIG01000636-OQIG01000636.1-human-gut-metagenome-genome-assembly--contig:-NODE-636-length-19000-cov-4.191861_pt1 | contig 19000 bp, 25 predicted proteins | sample MGYA00242576_ERZ504741 | MGnify/ENA primary metagenome ERZ504741 (study PRJEB26092, sample SAMD00036436) | human gut metagenome | host: Homo sapiens | study: EMG produced TPA metagenomics assembly of... | reverse complement strand
TGTTGAGACCGAAAATGTAATCCGGAATTTTCGATGTCCAAACCTTTCCTACCCTGCCGTTCTCCTCAGCTAATGTTGGTGCGGTAGTCCGTGAATATTATAAGGATCCGGAAAAGAACGAAGGAAAGAAGATAGTATCTGTTTCTATTATGCCGTGTACAGCAAAGAAGGAAGAGATCCTGCGGCCGGAGTCCTTTACCAACGGAAAACAGGATGTGGATTATGTATTAACAACAACAGAAGTAGTAAGGATGATCCGCAAGTCCGGTATTGTATTTGATAAGGTAGAGATCGAGGCTGCTGATGTGCCTTTTGGTATTGGTTCCGGAAGCGGTGTGATCTTTGGTGTTACCGGCGGTGTCACAGAGGCAGTACTTCGCAGATTGCAGCAGGGACACAGCAGAGTGGATATGGAAGCCATTAAAAAGAGCGGAGTCCGGGGTGATGAAGGTATTAAGACGCTGACCTATGATTATAATGGAAGAGAGATCCGGGCGGCAGTAGTAAATGGTCTGGCAAATGCGGATAAGCTGTTGCAGCAGATCAAGAACCATGAGGTGGAGTATGATTTTGTGGAAGTAATGGCATGCCGCAGAGGTTGTATCATGGGCGGCGGCCAGCCGGTAAATGCCGGACCGCGAACCAGAAAGGCCAGAATGAAGGGACTGTATGATACAGATGTAAATACCCAGATCAAGAAGTCAAATGAAAACCCGATGATCCTTTCACTTTATGACTCACTTTTAAAGGGGAAGGAGCATGAGCTGCTGCATAGAAACTTCTCGGGAAAGTAGAGCACGAAGTGCGGGTTTGTGAGTGTGAACACGTTACAAAATAAAAGGGCAGAGCTGGAAGTGATTTCCGGGCTTTGCTTTTTTCTTGTGCAGGAGAATGATGTGGTGTATACTATAAAGATAAACTTCTTGTTCAGTTATGTTATTTAGATCCGCAGAGTATATTTAACAGAAATGGAGAAATGACAGATGAATTATGGAAATATAAAAGAATGTGATATTGCAGATGGTCCTGGTGTAAGGGTAACATTGTTTGTGTCTGGCTGCCGTCATCATTGTAAGGGCTGTTTTAATTCGGAAACCTGGAATTTTCAGTATGGGGTTCCTTTTACAGAGGAGACGCAGGATAAAATTTTAAAATTACTGGAACCGGGATATATTCAGGGTTTTACCCTTCTTGGGGGAGAACCTTTTGAACCGGAAAATCAGGCGGTACTTGTCCACCTTTTAAAGAAGATCAGGGAGACTTATCCACAAAAAGACATCTGGTGTTACAGCGGATATCTGTTTGATCAGGATATGCAGCCAGGCGGCTCTGTTTACACGGAATATACAAAAGAAATGCTGCGTCAGATCGATGTGTTGGTAGATGGTGAGTTTGTGGAAGCAAAGAAGGATCTGACCCTGATCTTTCGGGGAAGTTCCAATCAGAGACTTTTGCGTTTAAAAGACGGTGAATTTGCAGGAATGTGGGAAGATTAAGTGACAGATAAGCGGATGATTGTCCAGAAAACCCAGTAAAACCGTGGATATTCTGTGAACAGATGGCAGGCACTGTTGCATAAAAAGCAAAGTTGAATTATAATAAAGTGTACGAAAACAGACAGTATGAGCGGTTAATATAGCGCAGGAATAAAGCCTGCAGATGAAAGGAGAATGGGAAATGAGAAGACGTTTTGCGGTTGCAGCGGCAGCGCTGGCATTAAGTGCGGCTTTAACAGTTCCGGCTTATGCAGGAACATGGAAATATGTAAATGATCAGTGGAAATACCAGAAGGGTACCAACAAGTTTGCATACAATGAGTGGATAAAAGATAATGGAAAATATTATTATATTGGTAATGACGGTATTATGAAGATCGGCTGGCAGCAGATCGATGGCCAGTGGTATTATCTGGACCAGACTGGTGCAATGCAGATTGGATGGTTAAAGAGTGACGATGGAAAATGGTATTTCCTGTATCCAAACGGTGCTATGGCTGTAAACACAGTGATCGATGGAAGAACCATTGGCGAAGATGGCGTATGGGTTCCAAATGAGGGAGATACAGAGCCAGCTAATAGTATGGATCTGGAAAATGGTTATCTGGTACAGAACCTGGAAGGCATTACAAAGAAAGATTACACGATCATTGCTTCCGGTAAGACAGCCGCTGGATCCCGCTGGGGAAATGCGATCCGCTTAAAAGGCAAGGGAAGCTATGTACAGTGCAATACAAATGGTGAATACAGAATGTTATCTGGCGTATTTGGTCCTTCTTCCCAGTTTGACAGCGCCCTTCTTGCAAGAGTAACTGTTTACGGTGACGATGACCAGTACTGTATACATCACCTGATATCCATTACAATGAAAAGAATGTATATTTTGGTGTGGATGTATCCGGACAGAAGCAGATCCGCGTAGAAGTTTCCCTGTTAAAGGATAATGAATGGGATGATCCGGTTATTTTATTTGATGGACTGTCTCTTTATAAGTAGGAAAAGATGAAATGAAAAAGAGTATGCTTTCGGGATGGAGTTCCATTCCCGGTGGCATACTCTTTTTTGGAGATTATGTATATATGTACACTCGGGTTCACGCGCTATCGCGCTCTATTGTCTGCTGACGCAGACGGAACCCTCGTTAATCGTCCAAGAAAACAAATGCCACCTTTGGTGGCGCTTGTTTTTCTTTTGGACTAGATTACATAATTGCTCCATGGTTCTTCGGGCTGGATCAGGTCAGCAAGAGTGATATTGTCTAAGTAGTTGTTGATCAGGTGATCCAAGCCTCTCCACATAGGGAGTGTACGGCAGCAGTCCATGCGCTCGCAGGAAAGTGCGTCCGGGGATTCCAGACAGGATACAGGGGCAAGGGAGCCTTCCGTAAGGCGCAGGATACTTCCTACTGTATACTGATCCGGTGATTTGGTAAGTTTGTATCCGCCGCCTTTGCCGCGGACACCTGTAAGCATTTTATCTTTTACAAGGATCTTAATGATCCCTTCCAGGTATTTTTCTGAAATGCCCTGCGCCCGGCTGTTTCCTTCAATGGAATATAGCCGTCTCTCTGGTGTTCTGCCAGGTCGATCATGATACGCAGTGCATAACGCCCTTTTGTTGAAACTAACATACGCATTCTCCATTTCTTATTATAAACCTATTATACAACAAGGTTAGTGGCAGAGCAATGAAAAATGCAGAAAGTTGGAATATGAATTTCTCAGTAACAGGAAAATGGGATGACAGAATTTCAGCAGAACCTCGGCAAAAAAATAACAGTTGACAAATATACAGATTGTGTTTAGAATGGCAGAATGCTTACGCAAAATGGCTTAAATACGTTAAAAATAAGACAAAATGTAAAAAGCATACAATGGAGAAAATGTGGGAAAAAGAGAGGAAAAATGTATGAAAACCAATACGGATCTGTTTGAAAAAGTTCCGGTACCTAAAGCAGTGGCTACTATGGCTGTTCCTACCATGATATCTATGCTGGTAGTTGTCATTTACAACATGGCAGATACCTTTTTCATTGGTCAGACACAGGATCCACTGCAGGTTGCGGCTGTATCTTTGGCAACACCGGTATTTATGATCTTTATGGCGCTGGGAAATCTGTTTGGCATCGGTGGAAGCTCGGCTATATCCAGGGCATTAGGTGAAAAGCATAAAGACCGGGCATGGCATATCAGTTCCTTTTGCTGTTATGGTGCGTTAGGTCTGGGAGTGATCGTGGCTGTCTGTTCTGTACTTGGTATGGAAGGGATTTTGGGACTGATCGGAGCCAGTGAAAATACCATTGGTTTTGCCAGAAAATATCTGCTGATCATTTCCATTGGTGCGCCAACGATCCTGTTTTCCACTGCATTTGCCAATATCTTAAGAGGAGAAGGCGCGGCCAGAGAGTCTATGGTGGGAAACCTCCTTGGAACTATTATAAATATTGTGCTGGATCCGGTTATGATCCTGATGTTAGGCTGGGGAGTAACAGGCGCAGCATTGGCTACGATCATTGGAAATATTGCAGCATGCCTGTTTTATCTGCAGTATTTTCTCAGGAAAAAATCCACTTTGTCTATCAGCTGGAAATATTTTAAAGTGGGAGAAGGAATTGCAAAGAGCGTAGTAGCGATTGGAATTCCTGCATCTTTAAACAATATTTTAATGAGTTTTGCAAATATTATCCTTAATCAGGCATTAGTAGGATATGGAGATACACCGGTTGCTGCAATGGGCGTTGCCTTGAAATCCAATATGTTGGTAGTGCTGCTGCAGATCGGACTTTGTGTGGGAATTCAGCCGCTGATCGGATATAATTATGGTGCGGGAAATAAGAAACGTCTGATGCAGGTGTTTAAGTTTACAGGCATCGTATCGGTGATCATGGGAACGATCCTGACCCTGTTTATGATGGTGGCAAGAAAATCACTGGTTCAGGTGTTTATCAATGACGCCCAGGTTATCACTTATGGTATCCAGATGGTTATTGCACTGCAGTTGTCAGCGCCGTTTTTAGGGATTTTATTCCTGTGCATCAATACCATCCAGGGAATGGGAAAGGCGATCCCGTCATTGCTCCTGACAGTCTGCCGTCAGGGACTGATCTTTATCCCGTTGATCTTTATTTTAAATCATATGTTTGGACTGGAAGGCGTTATTTATGCGCAGCCTGCAGCGGATTATCTGTCCATTGTAGTAGCGATCCTGATCTGTACCCATTTGTTCAGGAACATGGAGCATAGAAATGAGAGTGTTGAGGCATAAAAGGTACAAATAAGTAAGACAGGATTTGGGAGTGAGTATATGAAATGGCATGCTCACTCCTTTTCTGTTATATGTCCTACCGGAGTCTTTTATGGACTTGCCTTTGCGGCTGACAAAAAATCTTCTCGCAAAGTCAGGTACAGAAAGATTCCGAGAGAACATTTAAGAAGTTTTTGGATTTGCAGGTGAAAAATATTGATAATTTAATATTTTTCGATAGAATCTATATGATGATGCCAGGGCAAAAAGGGCGGAAATCCGGCGCAGGCTTGCCTGCAGGAGGATTTTTGAACCTGGGACCTGCTAAAAACATGAGTAAGAAGCCATTTTTTGAAGAAAAATGAGCGGATTACGAATGTTTTTAGAATTGCGGGAGTGCAAAGCACGGAGCATTCGGTATCATCTGGAACGGTGATCAAAAAAATAAGAGCTTCTGATGAGTAAAATCATCAAAAACCCTTGATAAAAAATAAATCGGAGTAACAGGATTTGAACCTGCGACCTCTCGGCCCCCAGCCGAGCGCGCTACCAAGCTACGCCATACTCCGATGTTCATAACTATTATAGTATAACAGAAAAGAGGCTGTTTGAAAAGCCCCGATTTTGTTTTTTTAATGTATACCGCAATGAGGAGTTTTTCAGATGATCAATAAAACGACAGGCAGCAAAACAGATAAGAAAAGGATCGTAAGTTTTGATCTGGATATGACACTTTTAGATCAGGCTACATGGAAGATACCGGACAGTGCCATAGAAGCGGTGGAGATGCTGCGAAAAGACAGTATTATTGTCATCGCCAGCGGCAGAAATATGGATGGAATGGTCAGTGTGGGCTACAAACAACAGATACGGCCAGATGCAGTAATCCATATGAATGGAACCCGTGTGGTTGCCGGGGATGAATTGTTATATGAGCATTTTATGGATAAAGAGCTTTTAAAACGCCTGCTTTCCTATGGGGAAGAAAGGGAAATTGCCGTGGGGCTGACGATCGATGATAAGGATTACTTTGTGAATCCGGCAGAGGTAGAACGGATCGACAAGATCCGCTGGGGAGAGAGCATGCGTAATTTTCAGGATCCCTGGAAAATGCTGGAACTGCCGGTACGCACGTTAGCTTATATTGGAGAAGCGGATCCGGTGTCTGATATGGAGGCACATTTTCCGGAACTTAAATTTCCATTATTTTCCAGTCGGTTAGGGGCGGACATCATAGAAGTACAGGCATCCAAGGCAAATGGACTGGTACGTTTATGTGAATACTATGGAATGGATATAAGCCAGACGGTGGCATTTGGAGACAGCATGAATGATTATGAGATCGTTCAGGCAGCCGGAACCGGGATCGCTATGGGAAATTCAGTCCAGAAGCTGAAAGATACGGCCGATTATGTGACAGATGATATTGCCAGGATGGAGTCTGGAAGGCATGCAGACATTTTGGATGGATATAGATGAAAATATGCAGCCATGTGTGAGTACAGGAGGAGAAGGAAAATGAATACAGTAAATGGCGGATCAGCGGAGAAAATGACCGTGGATCAGAAATTAGAATTGCTCAGAACAAAGATGAAGGAACGTGGCATGGATGCTATATGGTGCCTACTGCTGATTTTCATGAGTCCGAATATGTGGGAGATCATTTTAAATGCAGACAGTTCCTGACCGGTTTTACCGGTTCTGCGGGAATTGCAGTAGTGACCATGAAGGAAGCATGCCTGTGGGTAGATGGAAGATATTTTGTCCAGGCGGCAGTACAGCTTCAGGGAACTTCTGTAAAGATGATGAAAATGGGACAGGAAGGCGTGCCTTCTGTAGCCGGATATCTGGAAGCAGAAGTGCCGGAAAATGGCTGTCTGGGCTTTGACGGAAGAGTAGTCAATGCATTGACCGGTATTGATCTGGAAAAGCGCCTGAAAGAAAAAAATGCAAGGATCCTTTGCAGTGATGATCTTATCAATGAGATCTGGGAAGACCGTCCGGCACTGTCCATGGAGCCGGCATGGGCATTACATGAGAAATATGCAGGAAAGACAGCAGAAGAAAAATTAAAAGAGCTTCGTGCAGAAATGAAGAAGGAGCATACAGATATGTATGTTCTGACATCGCTGGATGATATTGCATGGCTGTTAAATATCAGGGGAAATGATATTGCTTATAATCCGGTAGTGCTTTCCTACGTGATCGTAACAGAGGATAAATTGTATCTGTTTGTAAATGAAGAAGTGCTTCACGGAGAAGCATATCCATATATGGATAATTATCATAATATAGATATGCTTAAATATCTGGAAGATTTAGGGACAGAAATACTGCCTTATGATGATATCTATAAAATGGCAACAGATATTACGGGACATAAGATCCTTATGGAGAAGCAGCATATCAATTATGCTTTGTATAACATATTAAAGGATAAGAATGAACTGGTTGATAAGATGAATCCCACTTCTGATGCGAAAGCAGTAAAGAATAAGGTTGAGATTGAAAATGAGAAGAAAGCTCATATTAAGGACGGTGTAGCTGTTACCCGTTTTATCTACTGGTTAAAGCATCATATTGGAAAAGAACGTCTTACAGAGATGAGTGTCCAGGATAAGTTAGAGGAATTCAGGAAAGAGCAGGAAGGCTATATTGAGCCAAGCTTTGCTACGATCTCTGCTTATGGGGCGAATGCGGCTATGTGTCACTATTCTGCAACAAAGGAAAGTGATACGGTACTGGAAGACCATGGCTTTTATCTGGTAGACTCTGGTGGCCAGTATTATGAGGGAACTACGGATATTACCCGTACCATTGCGTTAGGAGAACTGACGGAGGAAGAAAAAGAGCATTTTACTCTGGTCCTTATAAGCATGCTGCGATTAAAAGAAGTGAAATTTTTATATGGGTGCAGAGGCTTAAGCTTGATTATGTGGCAAGAGAGCCATTTTGGAGCAGAGGATTGAATTTTGACCATGGAACCGGTCATGGTGTGGGCTATCTGTTAAATGTTCACGAAAGACCAAATGGCATCCGCTTCCGTATGGTGCCGGAGCGGCATGATAATGGTGTTCTGGAAGCTGGAATGATCACTTCTGATGAACCGGGACTTTATATTGAAGGAAGCCATGGTATCCGTACAGAGAACCTGATCCTTTGCGTAAAGGATGAGAAGAACCAATATGGCCAGTTTATGAAGTTTGAGTTCCTTACCTTTGTACCAGTTGATAAGGATGCGGTAGTGAAAGAGCTGATGACAGAGAGAGATATTGCTCTTTTTAACGCATATCACAAAGAGGTGTTTGAGAAGATCAGTCCGTATATGGATGACCAGGAGAAAGAGTGGTTAAGAAAGGCAACGGCCCCGATCTAAGGGATCGTTTAAGGGACCGTTGCGTCTGCTTCAGGTATTTGTACAGATTGGGAATGCGTTAAAGATGTATCTGCTAAGTTTGATGGACTATTCTGCGTATGGAAGATCTACAATGGTATAGTTATGGTGGATAGCAGGGAGGATCTTGTTTAACAGGTCTTCTGTGCGGAATTTCAGGCTGGAGGTGTTGATACATGGATGACATCCGAAGTAAGGATGGTTCTCCAGGATATCTTTGTCTATGAGCAGCCGGACTTTGTTTTCTGGGTCGTTCATCAGACCGAGAACACTTACAGAACCGGGAGTGATGTTAAGGTACTGTTCCATAAATTCCGGTTCGGCAAAGGAAAGACGGGCGCTGCCGATCTGCTTGGAGAGAGCGGCTGTTTTGAACTTTTTGCTGCCTGGAAGGATCAGCAGATAGAAGGCGGTTTTCTGGGTATTGCGAAGAAATAGGTTTTTGCAGATCTCAATGCCTAAAAGCTTACCTACTTCCTGGCATGCTTCCATAGTGGGTAGTGTGTCATGGTCTGCACGGGTATAGGTGATCCCAAGGGAGTCTAACAGGTCATAGGTGCGTATCTCCTTTGGAAGACGGTCGGTAGTATCTGCCGGTCGGCCAGTGTATATAGTATGGTCAATGTAATAAGAAACGGGATCTTGTGATGTGGATGTTTCGCTCATAAATGTCACCTCGTTGTTTTAGGATGTTTGGATGTTAATAAGTACGATTATAAGAGCGAAGGAATAAATTGTCGATAGGTTATGAATGAAAAAGGTGTAAAAATGCAGGAAAAAAACGTGCAGGGAAAGAAAAAACAGGGAAATAAATCCCAGGAAAATAGAATACAGGGAAAACAAGTACAGGAAGGCAAAAATCAGGGAATCCCCAAAAGGGAAAATAAAAGACCGGAAAGCAGAGCAGTGAAAGGGGTAAGGCCAGAGCAGAAGCAAAGGCAGAGCAGAAACAGAAGGCGGCAAAGTTTGGAAAACCGGTTCTGAAACAGCAGTCTGGCCAGAACGTGGAAAAGGGAAAGAAGAACGCTAAAAAGAGCATGTGTCCTGTTATGCGTCAGTGCGGCGGATGTCAGATGCTGGATATGCCTTATGCAGAGCAGTTAAAGACGAAAAGAAAGCGTCTGGAACGTTGTTGAAGGGAATCTGTCCTGTAAAAGACATGATAGGAATGGAAGATCCGTTTTATTATAGAAACAAAGTTCATGCTGTATTTGACAGGGATAGAAGGGGCAATATTATTTCCGGTATTTATCAGGAAAATACCATAATGTAGTACCTGTGGAGAAGTGCATGATCGAAGACCAGAAGGCAGATGAGATCATTGGCACTATTCGCGGCATGTTAAAGTCTTTTAAGATCCGTACATTTGATGAAGATACAGGTTATGGCCTGCTGCGCCATGTGCTGATCCGCAGAGGCTTTGAAAGTGGGGAGATCATGGTGGTACTGGTAACAGCTTCTCCTGTATTTCCGTCAAAGAATAATTTCGTAAAGGCATTAAGAGAGAAACATCCGGAGATCACCACCATTGTCCAGAATATCAATGGACGGGGAACCAGCATGGTACTGGGGGAAAAGGAGCATGTGCTGTATGGAAAAGGATATATTGTGGATACGCTGTGCGGCTGTAGCTTCCGTATTTCTTCCCGTTCGTTCTATCAGGTAAATCCGGTCCAGACGGAGAAATTGTATACAAAGGCTCTGGAACTGGCTGGACTGACTGGAAAAGAGACAGTTGTGGATGCGTATTGTGGTATAGGAACTATTGGTATTATTGCAAGCAAAAAGGCCGGAAATGTGATCGGCGTGGAATTAAACCAGGATGCAGTCCGGGATGCCATCAACAACGCCAAAATGAACCAGATATCCAATATCCGTTTCTTCTGCAATGATGCCGGCCGTTTCCTGGTCAATATGGCAGAGGCTGGTGAAAAAGCCGACGTAGTCATCATGGATCCCCCGAGAAGCGGAAGTACCGAAGAGTTCATGGATTCCATTGCAAAGATGGGAGCGAAAAAAGTAGTTTATGTTTCCTGCAACCCAGAGACATTGGCAAGAGATCTGGCTTATATGAAGAAGCTGGGGTATAAGGCGAAGGAAGCAGTAGGATTTGATATGTTTCCGGCGACGGAGCATGTTGAGACGGTTGTCTTGCTTTCCAAGGGCGAGGTCGACTCGAAAAAGATTCGGGTTGAGTTCTCTTTGGAAGATATGGATATGTCAGAGTTCCAAGATGGAGCTACCTATCCGCAGATCAAGGAGTATGTGTTGGAGCATACCGGGTTAAAGGTGTCCAACCTCTATATCTCACAGATTAAGCGGAAATGCGGGATTGAGGTAGGCAAAAACTATAATCTGCCGAAATCCGAGGATTCCAGACAGCCCCAGTGTCCACCAGAAAAAGAGAAAGCAATCCGAGAAGCATTCAAATATTTTGGGATGATCTAACATCCCGCAGAATGGAGGTTTCTTATGGATAGATTGATTTCTTGTGAGTTCAACATGGATAACGCCTGTGTGGAGCTGAAATTTGCAGATGGCAGCATGATTGCGATTGACACGATTGCCGTGGAGAATGAGGTTGCCGATAATATGTATCAGCGGTCGGAGCTGGACTGGCTAATCTACAACAAGCCGCTGGAATATGCACAGCTTGTGTTTGGCGGTGATTTAGAACGGTTTGTGCAAGGCGTATCGGAACATCAGTTGATGGATTGAACTGAATAAACATAGCGCAGCCCACCGGTCAAAATGATCGGTGGGCCGTGTTGTTTCTAACAAGGTTTTAAATTGTAAACTGGAACTCCACACCCGTCTTCGTGTTTCGGACAGAACACTTGCCGCCGTGCAGTTCCACGATATTCTTCGCAATAGCAAGACCAAGCCCCGTGCCGCCTCCGGAGCGGGATTCATCAACTCGATAGAAAGTGTCCCATACTTTAGCCAAAGCTTCTGCGGAAAGAGGCTTGCTGTCATTTTCGATGGAGAATGTGGTTTTACCACGATTGTTCTGAATCCGTACTGTGACACTGCCACCGGCGGGGGTGTACTTGACTGCATTGGTCGCAAAATTCTCAACCACCTGTGCAATTCGATTCTCGTCCGCAACGATGGTGCTTTGCTCCGGGAACTCGTAGCTGATCTGCAGTTCCTTTGCCTCTGCCGCCATTTGGAGTTTCTCGAAGATGGCTTTCGTAAGATCGGCAAGCGAAAACTCATCCGTGAGAGCTTCACTTTACCCGCTTCAAGTCTGGACAAATCCAGCATCTCCAAAACCATACCGTCCGTTCGCTCGGCTTCCGCAAGGATCACATCCACATACTTATCACGTTTGTCTTCTGCAATGTGTTCCTTCAGTCCCTCTGCATAGCTGTGAATCACCGCCAGCGGAGTCTTCAGTTCATGGGCAATATTAGAGGTCATCTGACGACGGTTTTCCTCAGCTGCTTTTGCATACTCAAGTGCCGTGTTCAAGCGTGTAATCTCGTTTCTTTGCATCCGGCTCTTATCGCTATGCTTGGCGAAACCCTCTTGTAGCAACTTGCTTTCATACCAAGCTTTTGACATTTCCGGATATAGGTAGTTCTTCTCTTCTTCGCTCATCAGCGCTTCTCCAACCGATAGGACAGGTTGGATTAAATGATTTTTTATTATGGAGCGTAATACGAACACAAGTGCCACTGCAATAAGAAGTGTAATTAAGTACACAACGCTCAGTTCGCCAAATGCGGTGCGCCAAGGAGAGCAGTACACGACACTCACGGTATAAAAATGGAGATCAGGCGCTTCTTCTGCATAGGCAGCCTCCCCATAATAGTATGGGTCATAATAGGTTTCTCCATCGAAGCTGTGACAGTAGTTCACACTTGGGATTAAAAGGTCAAGGCCATCGTAGAAAGTCAAATTCTTTGCTCCGGCAGCCAGTTCCGGTCCAAGTTTGGCAACAAGGGAAGCTACATTTTCATAGTCTGTTCCTTTGTACGAAAAAGCAGGAGATATCTCATTATAGCAAACATCAAACCAATCAGAGTAGAATACAACAACGTCCTCACTGGATAAAGCGTCAGAGGCATCTTCGTACATGGTGTTCCATTGAAGATCGTAATCCTCTACGATGCCGGAAACGGTATACTGACCACTTCCCTTTGAATCTAAGGCATGCTGGAATTCGTCCCAATCGATATATTCAATTTTGATGGGTGTGAACTCGACACCATCAAAAGTCCCGGTAAAGCGCATTGCGGCAGCATCGAATGTCAGAACGCTGTTGCTGAGTATCTCCTTACCTTTCTCAGTAAGCATTTCTCTATCAAAGAAAGCACGGGCATTATTCCCGGATCTTTCCTCTCGATTATCCCATTGGTTTTCTGTCAAATACTCGAAGTAAAAGAAATCCGACCAACTACATTCAAGAAGATTTCCTCCTGCATCATAAACAGCAGTAGCAGAATATACCTTGTTGCTGTTTGGCCGCTTTAGAAATTCATCATCTTCACCAACTATAAATCTCGCACCATAAAAAGTATCTGCATGTCCGCCGTCGTCTACCGCCTCCCACCGGCGATTTGCATCGTAGTTCGCATAACTGGAATCAAAACCTTTCCCCAACCAGTGTTCAAAGCTTCGAGTTGCGATGGTAGATGCAAAATCGCGATAGCCATTTAGATATCTTGTGGCGGCATACTCAGCAGTAACGGAGGTCAAGCAGAACATTCCTGCTCCCCAAATTACAAACAATGCGAGGGAAAGTAGGCAAGTAATAGCTGTCAGAGCGGTACGCTGTTTCTTTTTCCTTGCTCTGATTAGACCAACCACGATGATGGCGACAGCCAAAACAACCTTTACAATTCCTTGAAACAGTTTATCCTGTACTAATTCCCAAATAATGCTTTCACCAGAATAATAAGCTACAAGGTCTTTCCCGATTGTTGCATAATTGCGGAAATCAACAATCGCCCAGATTAGGAAAAGAGCTGATGCAATCCGATAGCCTTTGGAGATTTTTTTCATCGTCACCCCTCCAATCTATAACCCGCCTTAATAACGGTCTTGATGCATTCGGCATAGTCGCCAAGTTTTTCTCTCAATCGCTTAATATGGGTATCTACAGCCCGAGATTCGCCCTCGTAGTCGTAACCCCAGCACTTAACCAGAAGTTGCTCACGGCTCATGACAAGGTTTTTATTCTGCATCAGGCAGCGAAGGAGAGCAAACTCCTTCGGCGTCAAAAAGACTTCCTTGCCTCCAGCATAAGCTCTGCCTGCAGTCAGCTCCAGAGTGATCCCGCTGACCTCCATCCGGTCACCGGCAAGGACACTGCGCTGATTACGCTTGATGAGCGCCATAGTTTTTGCATAAAGGACAGACATGGTGAATGGCTTCGTCACATAATCATCTGCACCGAGTTCATAACCCAGCAGTTTGTCCTCCTCGTCGGAAAGGGCTGTGAGGAAAATGATAGGAACATCGTTTGTTCTGCGCACAGCACGGCAGACAGAAAGCCCATCAAGCTCCGGCATCATAATGTCAAGCAAAACTGCGTCAAATTCATTTTCATCAATCAGCTCAAGCGCCTGTATTCCGTTGCTTGCTTCAACAGGCAGTTCTCCCTTGCTGCTGAAATAGTCACACAGGATTTCCCGCAACTTGGCCTCATCTTCTACAATCAAAATCTTACTGTTCATAATACTTTTCCTCCTTTCGCCCTTACTGTACAACACCGATTTGTATTCTCTGTGTCAAAAGAATGATTTTTAATATTTATAAGCTTATTCAAACGCTACTGTAGTTTCCTTTGGCAGCTTCTCATTCTCGCAGCTCAAAAGGTAGGATATTACCTTGTTGGCAAAGCGGTTTGTTTTCATGGTATCCCAATCGGCAAGTCGGATAATCTCCGCTGTGCCGTTTTCAAAATCCAAGGAAATCTCGCCCCATTCGCCGTCGCAGTCTGCCTGGTATTCGTAGATTGCGGCGGCAATTTTCTTTTTGCGCTTGGTTTTGGACTTCTGTTTCAGCCGGACAGCATGGATTGCGCCCTCGGCAACCAATAATTCCGTCAGCCTGTCCACCGCTTTCCGGTAGGCTCGCTCTGCACCGCTGGCTGTGCTGCCCTCGAACATAACTGCAAGTTCCTCAAAGGTGGGACGACCTTTCCATGAGCCGACACGCCCACAGGTCATGCAGATTGCCAGCCGCTTTTCAAGCAAGGTCTGCTCCCGGTAGTTCAGTTTCTCAAAAGCCCGCTGCACCTTTTCCGCCTGTATGCCGTTCCAGAGAATGTCGGCATAGTTCCAAGTATCATCAAGGGCAACATCTTCGTCGGTTTCCTCGCCGTCCTCGTCTGTCACATAGAAAGGCTGCTGATTGCGGATGCCACGGACAACTTTCAGATATTCTTCCGCAAGGGCAAGATCACAGTTGTACTTCTTGGCAAATTCGCTGACTGCATCCTTGCTGTTATGGTAGAGCCAAGCCATTGACGCACCATTTTGTAATTGGTCAGGGAGGATACCGACCATTTTTCTTCTCCCATGCGAAAACGTAGCATAGCATCCCGAATGAATGGAAAAATGTATGTAGCATACTTCGCACCCTTGGCAGGATCATAGTCCATCAGCTTTTGGAGCATTTGCTCCCGGCAGGAGAGCTTTATATCTATAAATCGGTCTGTGTCGTACAGATCGCCGCCATCCACACCGAGAAAGTCTTTGATGCGCTTGTTAAGTTGCGGCTCGTAGTGGTGTAGGAAGAATGAGAAATATATCAAATTCTTTTCCTGCAAGGCAGACAGGATATATTCGTTCAGATTGCCCACCGCTGGAGCTCCGGTTCCAGTTGGAAGATGCGCTCTGCCGCATAAGGAATGATGCCGTCACCGTGCGGATTGACAGCGTGTTTTGGTATGTATCCGGTCATGTCCCATGAAAAATCACTCAGCATAGCGCACCTCCTTTCGGTTCTTTCTCTATCAATATCGACAGTAATTATGCATCGAACTTTTTGTTAGTAGTATTATTTTCGTCGTCCATCATATCGCTTAGCACGGCAAAAGCTTGGCTCAGCGGCACAGCCTTAGAAGTCCAGTTTTTCAAACTAAACAAGTTGGAAGATTCATCAAACACATCAAATTCGTCTGTCCCATCAGTGATTTTCTTCAAGTACAACATTTCTATCAAATACAAAGCTCCCAAGATATTTAGTACATTCTCCTGCTTTGCTTGCTTCAACTGCTCATAGCGGTTGTGCTTGACATCTGTAAATGCTCCCCACCATTGCAACGACTGTGCGGGCTGGGTAATATCCCAATTCATAAACGGTTGTATTTCGATATCGTATTCCTGTACACTTGATTTTTTGATTTTTTATATCCGGTGTGTTGGTCAAAATATACTGTGCATAGTCTGCAACCGTTTTTCGATCCGTTGTATTGAAACCGCAAAACTCTTTGAATACAGTATCCAACTCTGCCCCTATGGCTTGAATTAAGAGGGCATATCCGTTAGAAAATGCATCAAAATTGTCCTCATGTAGTTCTACAAACTCTATTGATTCAACAAAACGCTTTTCGAGCATTAAGTAGTATTTCCAATGATTCTGACTAAGTTCTTTTCTATTCATGTTTGTCCCTTTCTTTGTATATTTTTGCACTTGCTTCCTTTTTCAAAGCCGCCTGGTCCATTTCTTTTTCATAAGCTCCCTTGGCATAGGCTACATTGCTCAATGCCCGGAGCATCTTATCTTTTGCCAGCTTTTTCATAACCTCTGCAAGATCAGCGTCCAGAGTACCACGCTTCACATAGCGGTTTATGGTGTTCAGCCGTTTCTCATAAATCTGTTTCACCGGATGATCGTCCGCAAGCTCCCGTTGTTCTCTGCCTTTCAGGTTGCCGATCTGCCGACAGGTGCGGTGCAGCTTGTCCCCCGGTGCATAGCCGCCACAGTATTTGGTGTGCCGTGCGTTGGTGGTCAGAAACCACTTGCCGCAGATTTTGCATTTCTTCGGTGCATGACCAACACACAGGCCCTCAAAGAGATCAGACCGGAACATCCCTACAAAGGATACATAGTGCATCCGCTTGACCAGCTTCGCAACTTTTTCGCCGGGACGGATGACGGATACATACTGAACGGAATTGTTCAGGGTAGACATCCAGCATTGCCTTCCGTGATGGAAAACTCCGGCGGGAAATAGCTGCCGAACATTTTTGCAAAACCCTCTGCGGTGCGGTCTGCTTCGTTGCCGTCTGTTTTTTCTGCAAAATCAAGCATGGCCGTTTGGTATTCCCCAAGGGAGTATGCCAGATGCCCGAAAACTGCGGTATAGCGTTGGAGCATCATCGCATCGGTAAAGTTCTGGATTTCTTCAAACTGCAAAGAATTGGTTGCGGCTTTTATGGCAAACTCCACATATTTCAGCGTATTGTCCACAGTAAAGACTTTTTCAATCCGTTTTCTGTGCTTTGGTATATCCATATAGGAGAACGGCGGAGTTTCGCTGAGAATATCCAACATCGCCAGAGTAGCTTCCCTTGCAATGGGACAGAGTGCAGAAGCATCCTGTCCGGCGTTTAATGTTCCGAGCAGCAGATTGATGTTCTCGCATTGCTCGTTCATCCTTGAAATGGTATCCGCAGGGACATTCAGCGCATCACAGGCAAGCGTGCCGACAGGAAGTGTTTTTCCCTCATATATAACCGTATCCTGCCAAAAATCCAATGTCATCAGTTCTTGGTTCATGCTTGCCCCTCCTGTCCTGTTTTTCTACTTCTTGATTGTATCATGCAAATGTAAAGAAATCCATATTCTCTGAAAAGTTGTCCTGTTTTTTGAAACGGGGTTGTCCTCCGATTACCCTGTTTTTTGAAAAATCCGTCATAACCATAATAGAAGGAGCGAAGCACCTGCCAATCACGGCGGCTGCTTCGTGCTTTCCAGAATATTATGAACGGAGGGTTTTCTATGACAATCTATGAAACCATCAAGGCGGCAATCAGCGTCAAGCAAGCCGCCGAACACTACGGGCTGAAAGTGAGCCACAACGGCATGGCTTGCTGCCCGTTCCACAACGACAGGCATCCGAGCTTGAAGCTGAATGAGGACTATTTTTTCTGCTTCGGCTGCGGAGCCAAAGGGGATGTGATCGACCTTGTGGCAAGGCTGTTCAATCTGAGCAGTTATGAAGCAGCGCAAAAGCTGGCTTTGGACTTCGGGCTTGACCCGAAATCGCCCACTGCCGCAGCTATGGTCAAGCCGAAGCGTCCCTATATCCGTCAGTTCCGGGAGGATGAAATGCTGTGCTTCCGGGTGCTGACGGATTATTTGCATCTGTTGGAAGATTGGAAAGTGCGCTATGCTCCCAAGACACCGGAAGATGCTCTGGATGACCGTTTTGTGGAAGCCTGCCAGATGCACTGCCATATCGAATATATGGCAGATGTGCTGACGGTGGGTGATCTGGAAGAACGGGTGGCATTGGTGGACAAGCTGATGCTGGACGGCAAAATTGCTTTTCTGCAAGAGTATACCGCACGAAAGAAAAAGGAGGTGGCGCACCATGGCGAAGAACCGGAAAACGCCTGATATGAACTTGCCCATGTGGTTTGACGGGCAGAACATCAACGAAGCTCTGTTTTGTGAAGAATTTCTGCAAGAGCGCAGGATCATCTTCGCAAACGGAGCTTTTTTCACGCCCGATGGTCGAGTGACGGACGATCTTCCTCTGCGTGGGGAGATTTACGACAAGCTGAAATTCTGTGCCGTGAACAACATCCCCCGGAAGATCACCAACATTCTGGAAGTGCTGAAACTGGAAGCGCAAGTGCCTGACTTTCCACCGGAGCAGGATCGCATCCATGTGTCCAACGGTACGGTGCTGCTGGACGGCACATTTACCAAGGGCAGGCCGACTATCGTGCGAAGCCGTCTGCCGGTTGCTACAATCCCGATGCTACTGCGCCGGTGATCTGGCTGAACTTTCTGGACGGACTGCTCCATGCGGAGGACATTCCCACCTTGCAGGAGTTCATCGGCTACTGCCTGATTCCCTCCAACAAGGGACAGCGTATGATGGTGATTAAGGGCAATGGCGGCGAGGGCAAATCCCAAATCGGAGCTGTGCTTTCGGCTATCTTTGGCACGAATATGAAAGACGGCAGCATCGGCAAGATTTCTGAAAACCGCTTCGCCCGTGCTGATCTGGAACACATCCTGCTGTGCGTGGATGATGATATGCGGATGGAAGCTCTGCGCCAGACCAACTATGTAAATCCATCGTGACAGCACAGGGCAAGATGGATTTGGAACGCAAAGGCAAGCAGAGTTATCAGGCTGGATGTTCGCCCGGCTGCTTGCGTTCAGCAACGGCGATTTGCAAGCTCTTTATGATCGCAGCGATGGTTTTTACCGCAGACAGCTTGTGCTGACCACCAAGGAAAAGCCAGTGGACAGAGCTGACGATCCCGACCTTGCGGAGAAGATGAAAGCCGAATCCGAGGGTATCTTCCTGTGGGCATTTGAAGGCTTGCAGCGGCTTGTTGCCAACAACTTTAAGTTTACGGAGAGTGACCGTATCCGGGAAAACCGGGAAGCGGTCAAACGTGACAACAACAATATCTTTGATTTCATGGATTCCGAGGGATACATCCGGCGTAAAGCGGATGCGTCCATCAGCTCCAAGGATTTCTATGAATCTATCGGATGTGGTGCGAGGAAAATTCTCTTGCTCCGCTGAAAGTCCGCAGCTTCAGCGACGCCATGATTGCCAATGCCAAGAAATTCAATCTGGAGCATTGCAACAACATCACCAATCAGCCGGGCGGCCGGTGTGGGGATTGATTGGGAGTGGAAGCCATTGCACGACCTCATATAA
>ENA-OQIG01000635-OQIG01000635.1-human-gut-metagenome-genome-assembly--contig:-NODE-635-length-19025-cov-1.714996_pt1 | contig 19025 bp, 21 predicted proteins | sample MGYA00242576_ERZ504741 | MGnify/ENA primary metagenome ERZ504741 (study PRJEB26092, sample SAMD00036436) | human gut metagenome | host: Homo sapiens | study: EMG produced TPA metagenomics assembly of... | reverse complement strand
CATCAATTTCTTTTTCTTTCTCTCATAATTTTGTACCAACGTTGTCTGAATATCATTCTCATAAAGTCTCATTTCCACTTCCATCGGTGTTGGATCGACCGAGAATCTTTACCGGCAAAATGATTAAAGAACACAAGAATACCAATAATCAGACCAATGCTGTAACAGACTTCCAACAGTGTAAATCCACTTGACGGTACCCCCGTGAGCTGCTCATAAACCTGCCCAAACATTTTCCCCACATCCACATCATTGTTAAATGCCATAATTGAAAAGGCTGAGCCTAGAAATGTAATCATCACAACTCCCACCGTCTTCAGAAAATGTACCGCCTTTCCCGGAGTCTTTTGCTTTTCATAAGTAACAATAAATTCTGTCTCACCAAGATTTTCAATATCCAATCCCGGATATACCCTGTGAATCTGCTCAATAACCTTTAAAATAGAAAATACAAACCGGTTCTGTCCCTGTTCCGGCATTTTCAGAAGTCGTTCCGTCTTCAATCTTGTCACAATGGTTTGGTCCGTACACTCCATCGAAAGAACATCTCCCAGCGTCACTTCCTGTTTTGTCAATTCAATACTGCGGTCTGCCTTTATATATAATTTTTTGTTTGTTGCTGCCATGTGCCGCCCATCTCCGATCTTTCCATTCTTACAAGCGTTCCTTCCCCAGATAATTCTGTCTCCCGCACATCCGTAACATAATAGCAGAGCCCGACAACTATTGCCACCGCAACAGCGCAGAGCAGACAGATCCAGATTTTCTTTCTTGCATTGTCCATTTTTGCACCACCTTTCTGATACTTCTCTGCCTCACAGAGCTGATGCTTACCTGTTCTGCCAGAGATTGCTTATTCCTATTATTTCCGCATTTGGCAAACCTATACTCTTCAGGAAAACTTAATAAAAAGAGGAAGCTGCTCTCATTCTGAACTGCTCCCTCCTCAAATTTCTTATTTTTTCTCCCGGCATACCAATCGCCCAGACTCATCCTGTCTGTATTTTTGTCCTCATATTTTTAGAATCTTCTTTTCAAGCCTTGATACCTGCACTTGGGAAATTCCGAGTTTTTTTCCAATCTCTGACTGTGTTTGATTTGCAAAGTACCGCAAATAGATCAACTGTCGTTCCTCTCTATCAAGCTCCTCGAGAAGCTGACGTATCAGCATATGATTCAGTATCGTTTCTTCCTGCCCTTCCTCTTCCTCTAGCTTATCAAGAAGCTGAATCTCATTTCCATCTTTCTGATAAATCGGTTTGTGCAGCGATTCCACTTCCCCGCTCGCATCAAGCGCCATCGCAAGTTCTTCCTTCTCCACCTCCAACTCCGCTGCCAGTTCTTCCATTGTCGGCTCTCGGTTATATTTTTTCTGAAGACGCTCCCTTGCCAGAAATGCTTTGTATGCTGTCTCCTTTAATGACCGGCTCACTTTAATCATCCCATCATCTCTTAGGAATCTCCGAATCTCCCTGAAATCATAGGCACTGCATAAGTCGAAAATTTCACATCATAATTCAGATCAAATTTATCAATTGCTTTCAAAAGTCCGATACTTCCAATCTGAAACAAATCTTCACTGTCCGTTCCCCTTCCAAAGAACCGCTTCACAATACACCATACAAGCCCTGTATTTTCCTCCACTAATTGTTCTCTCGCTTTCTCATCTCCATCGTGTGATCTTTGAATTAAAGCGATTGTGTGGTCCATAGCTCCCTGCCTTTCCCGATAGTCTTTTTCATTCGGACCAACGTCCCCTTTCCCAGTTCGGATTCTACATACACATTGTCCATAAAGGCTTCCATAAATGCAAATCCCATTCCTGACCGGTCAAGTTCTGGTCTTGTCGTAAATAACGGTTCCATTGCCTTTTCGACATTTTCAATTCCTTTTCCTTCATCTCTATTTCTACATAGAGTGTCTGCCCTTCAATCCAGCATCGAATCATAATTTTCTTCACTTTTCCATCATACCCATGGATCAGCGCATTCGTGACTGCCTCTGAGACCGCAGTCTTTACATCTGACACTTCCTCCAAAGTCGGATTGAGCTGTGTCATAAATGCTGCAACAGACACACGCGCAAATCCTTCATTGACCGGTCTGCTGTCAAATACCAGTTCCATTTCATTTGTGTTCTTCATCATTGTTTTTCCTCCTCAAACATCTGGATTATTTTCGTCACACCTGATCATTTTTAATATTTTTCTGATCCGCTCATTTGCGTTTACTGCCCAGACTTCGCCGCCAACTAAATAGACCAGCTTATATCTTCCCATAAGGACTCCAATTCCCGAACTATCCATAAAATTCGTGTTCGCAAAGTCAAAAATAACATATTTAATATGGTTATGCTCAATCAGCATATCTGCCCTCTTTCTCACTTGCTCCGCATTGCAGTGGTCTAACTCTGCGGGAAGAAAAATTGTAAGACTGTTTTCTTCAATCTGATACTCCATATAACCCTCCTGTTTTCGTAGCCTATAAATCGAAAAAAAAAGGACATACACGCTCTTTGTGTATCTCCTTTTCTTTCGTACTTCTATTTCTATTGATATTCCTCGTAAGTTACATCTCCATAGGATTCTTCTGTTTCCTGATAATTGTCATATACATCCTGATCCCCTTGTCCTTGGTAATCTTCTGTATCACTTCCGGCAGTATCCCCATAAACACTGCCATAATCATTATACACATCCGCTCCTGATTGTCCGGAATCCACGCTCTCTTCCGTACCAGCCCCCTGAGTATTTGCCGGGGTTCCTTTTTGTGCCTCTTCTGCTCTCTTTGCAACATCTGTTTTCGGATATGCCTCGATGATCTGCTTGTATATTGCCTCAGCCTTATCTTTCTCATTGTTCAACAGATAAGAGTCTCCAAGTAACAGCAGTGCCTCTCCATCTTTGTAATGCCCATCCATCCGGATCAGTTCCTCCAAAAGTGTGATCGCTTTTGGATAATCTCCCTGCTGATAGCTTTGCTTTGCACTACTGTAATGTTCTGCACAGATGCTCGGATACACTTCATCGGCAATCGCCTGATACTGAACTTTTCCCTGATCTCCAAGGGAATCTTTCTGCACTTCCAAAAGTTCTTTTGCAAGTGTGGCGTAAGCATACTGCCCGGAGTTATAGTGCTCCTTGACCGTCAAAAGCTTCTCATAGCTATCTTTTGCCGCCAGTGCAGCAGCCGTTGCCGCCTCGTTCTCATCGGAAGAATTTCTAATGGTCTCTAATTCCTTTTTCATCGCGCTGATCTGCGCATCTTTGGAATTGATCTCCTCTTTAAATGCCAGCACCGATTTGTTGCTTCGATTGGATTTTACTTCATTGACCGCCGGAACAATGAGAAACCATACAACGGCTGCTCCTAGTAAAATTCCTATGACAATATTCAGAATGGTAAGGAATCCTGCATTCTCTTTCAGCGGAGAGACCGCCGGCTGAATGACCGTGTCATTCCCAATCTCATAAGTCTTCTGTTCTCTTCCTTTCGTGCCTTGCGTTTCTCTGAGTTCGGACAACTCATGCATATATTTCAAGGTTGTCTCATTTGTCGTGTCGAGACGATGTGCCCGCTTCAACACCTGTTTTGCTTTCTGGTACTGACCTGTTTTTAAATACAATAGCGCCAAAAGCTGATATGCTTTCAGATAAGACGGATGTATCTGCACCGCCTTCTTCAGTTGAATCACCGCCAGATCTTCCGCACCCTGATCACAGTAAACGAGGCACTGATTATACATCTGCACTGCTCTGTCAATTTCTTCTAATGTTTTTTATCTTTCTGGATTTCTCTGATAAAGTATCCCGCCAGATTGTCTGATTTTTGAAAATTCTGACTGAGGATCCACTCTACGATTGCCTCCGCAATCTCTCCTCTTTCATAATAAACAAGCCCCAGAAGGTTCCTTGCAGGGATGTTCTCCCTGTTATACTGAAGCTCCGCTTTAATGACTGAACGGCGCCCGATATGTCCCTTATTTTTGCTTTTCTCAGTCCATCATTATACCAGTAATTTGACTGATGTAATATTTTCTCCGTATACTCCATGCAATTCCACCGTAATCTTTCTGCTATTTCGCCTGACTGAGCATCTCCCGCAGAATATCAGTCATATCAGACAAGTCTTCCTGATACACTGCCTCCTCTATGTCATCTACTTCCAGGCTAGGTTTAAATTTCTTTAATTCCTCTTCATAATCTAACATTCTGGTTCTCCCTTCACAAGCTCTTTGATCATACCTACAAGGTAGAGTGAGCCCAGGCAGTAGGCAATACCGTCTTCTCCTTTTTGTTTCATCATCTCCGCCCATGCCTCTTCTAATTGTTCCCGGACAGTCACTTCACTGTCTGTATATTTTCGAACGATCCGGCAAGTTCACCCGCATCGACTTTTCGTGTACTTTCCACGGTCGTGATCACATAACTGTCCACTGATAAATTCTGGCATAGTTCTGCGATCATCTTCTCGTACTCTTTCTCTTTGACTGCTGAAAACAGAATCACAGTCCGTCCACCGTGGACAGGTCTTCGCTTCACCGTCTCGACAAACCGCTCTACTGCATTCTCGTTATGTGCTCCGTCTATGTAGACTCCCGGGAGGATTTCCTCCATTCTTCCCGGCCATTTCACATGAAACAGCGTATCCTTCCATAGTTTCGGATGTCTTTTTGGAAGAAGAAGCTGCACAGCCTCCAGTGCAAGCAGTGCATTGTCCACCTGATAACATCCGGTATTGGAAAGCCTCCATGTAGTATCTTCATCATACGCACTTCGTTTTGAAAATGCAATATATTTCTCTGTGATTTCCTGAATTTCGTACGCATCTTTCGTGATTTTTCTACAAGGTGCACCACAATTTTCCGCAATTTGTCGGAAAACAGCTGCTGCCTGCACATTATTCCCATCGAACACAAGAGGAACCTGTCTTTTGATGATCCCGCCCTTTTCTGCTGCAATTTTTTCTATCGTATCTCCCAGTATCTCCATATGATCCATTCCGACTGCTGTGATCACAGTCAATACCGGATCATCGATTGCATTCGTGGCATCCAGCCTGCCACCGAGCCCTGTCTCCAGCACAATGTACTCCATGTCTGCCATCGCAAAAGCAGTCATCGCCATTCCAAACAAAAATTCAAAAAAAGTCGGATGTGCCAGCCCGTCTTTTTCCATCTCATCCACAGTAGTTTTTACTTTCTGAAAAACAGCAAGAAATGTTTCATCGTCTATCTCTTCCCCATTTATTCTGATCCGCTCATTGATCTTCACAAGATGGGGAGAACTGAAAAATCCTGTCCTCTTTTTCTCCGCAAGCAAAAGAGCCTGTATGTATGCACATACAGAGCCCTTTCCATTTGTCCCTGCCACATGAATTACTTTCCTACCGACCTGTGGATTTCCAAGTCTTAATAGGAACTCTTTTGTATGTGTCAGATGATTCTTCACTGTGAATTTTGGAATGTCTAAAATATATTTCACACTTTCCTGATAATTCACTTGTCTTCTCCATTATTTCTGCGGTGTTTCAGACGAATCGTCTGCCGCATCTTTTGTTTCTTCTGTCACTGTCTTTACATCTTCTGCCTTTTTTTCTTCCTCTTCCAGCTGAAGCTTCAATTCTTCTGTCAACTCTTCTATCTTGCCACCGCGGTAAATGTATTCCGCAGAAGTCCGAAAGACCGTATTACTTGATCCCATCTGAATGATCGTGATGATATCTCCTTCCTTCAGCTCTGTCTCCTGCAGTTCGATCCTCGTATTATTCAAAAATTTAGAACTCTTCTTCTCGCCATTGACATAGACTCTACTATTTTTAGTAAAATTCTCGCCATAGAGGCTATATGTTCCGTCAAGCTGCGTGATCAGATCTGTCAGCACGACATCCTTAATTCCCATCTGCATGTGTCCTTCCGGCACTGGATTTTTCCCTCCGTACACATACTTCTCTCCATAGAGAATATCATACTGCAGCATCTCCAGATCGAGTAAGTAGTTCTTCGTCTGCCTTCTCTTCTGGTGATAATTGAATATTGTTCCGGAATGAATATCCAACTTCTCAAAAACATCCGCCATGATCTGATAAGATGCAATATTTCGATCCTGTTTTTCCAACCCGATATTATCCCATACAACATAGTTTGTATTGTACAGATACCTTCCCTTCAGATCTTCAGATTTCAGTCCGAGTGTTGGCAGATGATCTCCATATAGGACTAGAACGGTTGGTTCCTTTCTATCTTCCAACGCCTGCACAAGATCTCCGATAAACTGATCGACTTCATAGATTTGATTGACATAATATTCCCATGCACTTCTTACTTCTTCATCCTCTATTCCGGTCACTTGAATCCTTGGATTTTCTAAATGCTGTCCATAGTAATCTCCATGACTTTGTACTGTGATCCCAAATACGAAATCCTGCTGTTCTGTCGAATCCATTGCGTTCATGATATGTTCTGTGAGGATATCATCCTTCCGCCCACCCATTCTCGGTAAGCTGAAGAATATTCATAAATTCCTTACTCGTGTAACTGTCAAACCCAATATTATTAAATACCGTTGAACGGCTGTAAAAATTTCCTCCGTTGTTGTGAAGCGCATGTGCGCCGTAACCAAATCGTTTCAGCGCAGTTGCTGCACTCTCTGCGGTTTCTTTTTTTAATATTGTCTTATACGGATACTCCCCTGGTCCAAAATATCGCAAGTTCATTCCGGTCAGAACTTCAAACTCTGTGTTGGCCGTTCCAGCTCCCACCGATGGCACTTTGAAATACCCTGACGAATATTTCTCAGAAAGCGCTCTGAACGTTGGAAGTGGATCCTGTGATGTCTGCAAAAATTCTACCTCACTTGTATCAAAGAACGATTCCAGCTGGATAAAGAGAATATTTGGCATCTCTTTTCTTCCGGTCTCGGCCTCTGTGATCGCACCGTTCTCACTGATCTGAGCGATCATTTCCTCGCTGTAGCCATTCGGCTGTGAAATTCCGGTATTAAACACACTCGACATAAACAGTACGGAAATCCATAAATCTTCATAGGCAAAAGCAATATTTCCAAAATAATTGGAAATCACTCGCTTATCAAGTGCTATATCTGTCACGACAAAAATAGTCCAAACCAGATTACCACTCCGGTCAGCGCAAGCACTCTTCTCATTTTTCCAGCATACTGTCCGCCACGCTTCCACATGGAAATGACCCATACAACAACCGCTGCCACACCAACGATCACCGCAACAAGTTCAATTCCGTTAAAATAAGAATTGATCAAGGTCACCGCATCACCGGCAACTTTTAAGTCCTGTGCATTAAACGGAGTGACACGTTTCATAAGCATGTATCCGTTTGTCACCCCAAGACCGATCCAGAATACACTTAAAAGAATTCTGGCAAAAATACGTCTTCTTACGAGATAAACAACAGAAAACGTAATAAAGATCAAAAATGAATTATATAAGAACACTTTTGGTGTCTCAACCATATAATTCCACCCCTGTACAAGCGAATGTCGGGAAATACATTCAATGACCAGGTTCAAAAAGCATGCCAAAAGTGCATGAAATACAAGCGAAAACTGATTCATGAACTTATAACACGGTGCCAGCTTTTTCGCCAGCGGGCTGTTGCGTCTCTTCTCTAAAATCTGTTCCCTTCTCTCTTTTCTCTTCTTCCAATACTTCTTAATGTCTTCCGGCTTTAAATTTTTCACCCTTTGTATGCCACCCTTTATATCGGGGCGTTTGATATGAATCCGTTTCATTGTCACCTCTCACAATCTGATGTGTTTATTTTCTAAGTCCTTTTAATCGTTCCTGTACTTGTTCCATCATCTGTGTATATTTCTCAAGCTTTGCTCTTTCTTCATTGATTTTTGCTTCCGGAGCCTTGCTGATAAATTTCTCATTGTTCAGCATGCCATTGACACGGGCAAGTTCTTTTGTCAAGCGTGCTTCCTCTTTTGTCAGACGCTCTAACTCCTGCTCAAAGTCAACAAGTTCTTCCATTGGCAGATATACAACTGCATCTGCCACAACGACAGAAACTGCATCCTCTGCGATTCCGCTCTTATCGGACTGAATCTGGATTTCATTTGCACTCATCAGTGGCATGGAAGAACTCTTTAATCTCCTCAAATCCCTGACAAAGATTTTCATTTTCACAGACAATATATGTCTTCGCCTTACGGCTTGGAGCAACATTCATCTCTGCTCGTACGTTGCGGACACCGCGGATGATCTCTTTCATGTGATCTACAATATTCTCTGCTTCCGGATAGCAGCTGCTCTCTTTGTATTCCGGCCAGGAAGACATCATCAATGATTCTTCTTCTGGAACAAGCGCACCGTAGATTTCTTCTGTCACAAACGGCATAAACGGATGGAGCAGTTTTAATGCATCACCGAGCACAGTCTTTAATGTATAAAGTGCACTGTTTGCTGCTGCCGGATTTTCCTCCGCGTGATAAATACGGTATTTTGCAAGCTCGATGTACCAGTCACAGAACTCATCCCAGATAAAGTCATATACTTTTTGTACAGCGATTCCAAGTTCAAATTTGTCCATGTTCTCTGTCACATCTTTTGTCAGTGTATTCATCTTTGAGATGATCCATTGATCCACCGCTGACAAATCACTTTCGTTCGGAACTGTAATCTCTTTTCCTTCCATATTCATGAGGATAAAGCGGGATGCATTCCATACTTTGTTCGCAAAGTTTCTATTTGCCTCTACTCTCTCATCGTAGAAACGCATATCATTTCCAGGTGCATTTCCCGTCACAAGCGTGATACGGAGCGCATCTGCACCATACTTCTCGATAATCTCCAGCGGATCAATTCCATTTCCAAGAGACTTACTCATCTTTCTTCCTTGAGAGTCACGGATCAATCCATGGAATAATACCGTGTGGAACGGCGCTTTTCCAGTATAAGCATATCCGGAAAATACCATACGGATCACCCAGAAGAAGATGATGTCATATCCGGTTACAAGTACATCGGTTGGATAGAAGTAATCAAGATCTTCCGTCTTCTCCGGCCAGCCAAGTGTTGAGAATGGCCAAAGTGCGGAGCTGAACCATGTATCTAAAGTATCTTCATCCTGCACAAAATGGGTACAGCCACAATCCGGGCATACCTCCGGCATCTCTCTTGCCACAACAACTTTTCCACATTCCTGACAGTAATAAGCCGGGATTCTGTGTCCCCACCAGATCTGTCTGGATACGCACCAATCACGGATATTGGACAGCCAGTTCATATAAGTCTTGTTCATTCGCTCTGGAATCAGTTTCAGATCTCCGTTGCTGATCGCCTCGATCGCCGGTTTTGCCAGCTCTTCCATACGGACAAACCACTGTTGTTTTACGAGTGGCTCTACCGTTGTTCCACATCTTTCATGTGTTCCGACATTATGAGAATGATCTTCTACTTTCACAAGGAATCCCTGCTCTTCCAGATCGCTTACGATTGCTTTTCTCGCCTCATAGCGCTCCATCCCTGCATATTTTCCACCGAGCTCGTTGATCGTAGCATCATCGTTCATGATGTTGATCTCCGGAAGGTTATGTCTCTTTCCGACTTCAAAGTCATTCGGGTCGTGTGCTGGTGTGATCTTCACCGCTCCGGTTCCAAATTCCTTATCTACATAGTAGTCTGCCACGATCGGAATCTCTCTGTTTACTAATGGAAGTAATACATTCTTTCCGACGATATCTTTGTATCTCTCATCATCTGGATGTACCGCGATTGCTGTATCTCCTAACATTGTCTCCGGACGTGTTGTCGCAATCTCAAGAAAACGATCTGTTCCTACAATTGGATATTTGATATGCCAGAAATGTCCTGCCTGCTCTTCGTGATCAACCTCTGCATCGGAAAGTGCTGTCTTACATACTGGACACCAGTTAACGATTCTGGATCCTTTATAAATGTATCCTTCCTCATAAAGTTTGATGAATACTTCCTCAACTGCTTTGGAGCATCCCTCATCCATCGTGAAGCGTTCTCGATCCCAGTCACAGGAAACACCGAGTTTTTCAACTGGCTTCAATCGTTCCTGCATACTCATCCTTCCACTGCCAGGTACGCTCTAAAAATTTCTCTCTTCCAAGTTCCTTCTTATCAATTCCTTCTGCCTTTAACTGCTCTGTAACTTTTACCTCTGTGGCAATCGCCGCATGATCTGTACCTGGAATCCAAAGTGCATTGTATCCCTGCATTCTCTTATAACGGATCAGGATATCCTGAAGTGTATTGTCAAATGCATGCCCCATATGAAGCTTTCCTGTGATATTCGGCGGTGGCATTACAGTTGTAAACGGTTTTTTACTTCTGTCTACTTCTGCGTGAAAATATTTGTTCTCACACCATTTTTCATAAAGTTTCGGCTCAATCTCTTTTGGATTGTAAGTTTTCTCTAAATTCTTACTCATCATTTCCTCCTTTGCAAACCCTCTTTTGCTCTTCATCTTCTTTCAGCTCTGTCATAAGTGGCCGCTCTTTATCTTTTCCTTTGATATGATTTCCTATGGAATAGAAAACGCCCTCTACATAACTGTAAAGGGCGAATGATCGCGGTACCACCTTTGTTATCTCTCTGCTCCATACTCCGTAAATCTCTGTACAAAAGCAGATCGATATCTCTAGCGTCCGGTAACGGGGACGATCCGTGACTACCTACTGTCAGCATTGCTGCCGCTTCAGTCGTCCGGTTCAAAAGCTACTTCCACAATTCCTTCTTGAAATCACCTTTCAGCCATGAGTGATCCTCTCTTGCAAGGGATCTTTGCGTACTCCTCTTTCTCTCAACCTTTTCTTATTCGATATTCCTTATGATAGTCGCTACTGCCATTTGTCAAGAAGTTCATAAATTCTTTAGATTTTCATAAGTTCTTCGCAACTTTATTCTCATCTTCTTACAACCGCAGCCCCCGGTAACCGATTTAGGCAGGCAAAGATCTCCTGCTTTCTCGGCATTGCAAAATTAACCGGAAGATACGAAGACTCTGCAATGGAAGCAAGTCCATCCCGCTCCATCTTCTGCTCCATCGCATCTACTACCTGCTGGATTGTTTTCTTTCCATCAAACAGATTCTGCTCTGCATACTTCACGAGATAGCCAAGTACATTTGTCTGTTCCGCATCAACAATCTGTTCCACATAGCGAAGTTCGATTGTCTCTCGATTCATCTGGATGCCATCTTTTCCCATCGCCTTGATCTTCACTTTTCCGCGGTCTGCGAATGTCCTGTTTTTTTTCTGCGCTTCGGAGCACGGATGGTTTCTTCATCTCCCGCTTTCCTTCCGATACCGGAAGCGGAAATGCCGCTGCCTCTTGCTTTGCGAAAGCTGTAATCTCCGCCGGCTCATACTGTTCCATCTGGATAATCGTATCTGCGATATGGAAATAAGATCCGGAACTTCCCGCTACGATGATCGAGGACACCCCTTCTTTTTCATACAACTCCCTCACTCGGTCAATAAACGGTGTGATCGGTTCTTTTTCCCTTGCCACTACCCTCTGCATCAGTTCATCGCGGATCATAAAGTTTGTGGCACTCGTATCCTCATCAATCAGAAACAATCTGCTGCCTGCCTCGATCGCCTCAACTACATTTGCCGCCTGCGAAGTGCTTCCACTTGCATCTTCGGTATAGAATGCCTCTGTATTTTTCTTATTCGGGAGATTGTTGATGAACATAGAAATGTCTGTCTTTTTGATACTCCGTCCATCTTCCGCCCTGAGTTTGACTGCAGTATCATCACTGATCACATACTCTCTTCCATCTCCAGCAATGTGATTATACACACCAACTTCCAGCGCATTTAACAATGTGGATTTCCCGTGATAGCCGCCGCCTACGATCAAAGTAATTCCACATGGAATCCCCATACCGTTAATCTTTCCTCTGTGCGGCAACTCCATCTCCACTTCCATCTCTTTCGGCGAACGGAATGGAACCCCATTCTTCATCGGGCGGGAAGAAATTCCACTCTCTCTCGGCAAAATCGAGCCGTTTGCCACAAATGCACTAAGATTTCGCTTCAGGATCTCTTCCCGGATCACCTGCTGATCTTCCGCCAAAAAAATCGTCTGCTCAATTTTTTTCTGATCTGCACACGGATAGAAAAATGATTCCTTTACACACTCTGGAAGAAACTCAAAGAAAATTTTAATAAGCTCTCCGGAATTAATTGTCCTTCCATTTGCCGGAAATCCTACTTCCATACGCACAAGCACGTTACCATTTGCCGGGTCAATCGTGCAGGCTGTCCGTTCCAGAATCTCCTGTCCGCACCTGCTGACAGATAACAAACCACTTTTCCCCGAACCCTTTGCCTTGAAGTTGAAGCGTTCGATCTTCTGATAAAATACTCTTGTCAGATAATCCTGCAGCGCGATCCGCTTATATTTCTTATCAAATAATTGTTTCGGAAACCTTGCCAGTTGTCCGTCAATCGCAACACTCACTTTCGATGGCGATGCAAATGGATCTCCCTGCACATGATCGATCTGCAGAATATAATCCGCAAACCGATAACTGCCCTTCGTCCCCTTATATGCAGGATAACTCTTCCGATGAATCTCATTTAGTAACTTTCTCAAATCCTGTGCTGACTTCATTTCCTTGCTTCTACCTCTTTCTATCTCTTTTTATTTTTTCTTTCTCTGCGGTTTTTCCGGCGCGTCATTTTCCCCTCAGTTACACTAAGGTGTCGTGCAGTTCTTCTACGCTCTCTTTGATCATTGCCGCTCCCGCTTCTTCCAGCTCTTGCCGGTTTCCATAGCCATATAACACTCCGATGCATGGGATGTTCTGCTCCTTGCCCCAAGCACATCATGCATTCGGTCTCCGACCATGATCACCTTATCTCTGTCTGTATCTTCTCATGCTCCAGCACATATGCGATAACATCTCCTTTTCTGACACGCTCCCCGCTCAATTCACTTCCTCCAATAAAAGTGAAATACTCTGTCAGGTGAAAATACTCCAAAATCTGTCTTGCATACACCTCTGGCTTGGATGTCGCCAGATAGACCTTCTTTCCTTGTTCTGTCAGTGCTTTTAATAGTTGTTCAATCCCTGGATAGACTTCGTTCTCATATAATCCTCGCACCGAAAAATATTCTCTATACTTCTCCACTGCTTCCACTGCCTGTTCCCGGTCAAATCCATAATATTCCATAAAAGAATCCGCAAGCGGCGGACCGATAAACTTGCAGAGTGTATCAAGATTCTCCACCTCTATCCCATAAAATTTCAGCGCATGTGCAACCGCGCTTGTAATCCCCACTTTCGGGTCTGTCAGTGTTCCATCTAGATCAAATAAAATATGCTGATACATTTTTCTTCCCCTTTTTCCTTTTTATAATTTACTAAACACACTTCATTTCACACTGCTACTCATGAAATAAAATGTCATGGTTTACGCTGCTGTAAAATCTTTCTTTCACTTCCGCGTAACTCATCTGTTCCATGGACATGATCCACATTAATTTTGTGATCACTGCCTCCAATGTCATGTCGTATGCTTCAATCAGATCAAAATCCTGTTTGACCTTTTTCCCAACTTCATAGACCGTCATGTTACTTCCTTCATTTGCCACCTGCGTTGTCATCACCACAATCTTTCCGTGGCGCACCCACTCCGTCATCTCTTTATAAAATTCTCCGACAATGCTCTCCGGCAGACCGCCTACACCAAAACTTTCAATTACGACACAATCATAATGTTTAAAAATGTAGGACAATACATCCGGCTTCATACCTGGAATCAGCTTTAATACATAAATACTGTTCTTCATCTCATGATAGAACGTGACCGGCTTCTTATAAGGAATCGCCGGCATATAGCGAAATACTTTCTGATCCTGTATCACTGCCGGATACGGGAAATTAATGCTGGAAAATGCATTGTAACTCTTGGCGCGCTCTTTCTTCGCTCTTGTTCCGACAATGACTTTCCCATCGAATACGATCGTCACATCCTGAGAGGCATCGTCTGACGCGTAAATAAAGCTGTCTAAAAGATTTGTCTTCGCGTCTGTCACATCCATGTTGATCGGCTTTTGCGCTCCGGTGATCACGATCGGCTTCTCAGAATTCTGGATCATGTAAGACAGTGCTGCCGCCGTGTATGCCAGCGTGTCCGTACCGTGGCAGATGACAAATCCATCATACTCCTCATAGTGTTCCTCGATTGCCCCTGCAATCTTCTTCCAATATTCCGGCGTCACATTCGTACTGTCAATATTGCACACCTGAAGTGTATCCACATCACACACGCTCTCTACCTGCGGAATATAAGATAGGATATCCTCCGAGGAAAGTCCCGGAGCCAGCCCGGCCTCCGTCTGTTTTGATGCAATTGTTCCTCCGGTTCCTATCATTAATATTTTTTTCTTCATACTGTTCTCCTGTCTATTGTCTTCCTGCTATTTTCTATTTTCCAAAAATTTTCTCTACAAGACTGCGGTACTCGATATACGCCGGAACTTCCGAGAAAGAATTCCGAAGAGCCTCCTCTACTCCTTTATAGTACCATCCAATCGTCTCTTTGTCTTTCATCCGGAATCGTTGCCACAATTCCTCCCCGCACTCTGGATAATTCCGATCGATATCCCGTATATTGGACAGCTTATCTGCCAGACCGATCATCTGTACTTCCCGCTCTGCTACTTCAGATGCTGAATCGTCGCACCTTTGCGTTCCATCCACGTCTTTGATTTGTCTTCACTTTCTTTCTGCACAAGTTCTGCCACCCGCTTGGAAAACATCTGCTCGATCATCTGCGCCGTCACTCCTTCGCAATCCTCGATCGTATCATGCAGGATTGCTGCACTGATAACCTCCTCATCCTCCGTCATTCTCGCTACGATCACACCCACTTCCAGCGGATGTAAAATATATGGGCGCATCGTCCCTTTCCGCAGTTGCCCGTCATGTGCTTTCGTCGCAAATGCGATTGCCCTTTGGATCATCTCCTCCACCTCCTGTATTTTCTTCTTTCTTTCGATTCCCACCTAAAACGATATACCAATTTCACCTAGTTTTATTATACCAATCGAACACACTTTTTCAACTCTTCTTTCCGATTTGTTCTGAGCTGTTCTGTCATTTTTCACCAGTTTGTGCTATAGTAACATTATATTTTTTTCACGGAGGTTCTTTATGCATATAACCAATCAAAAACCAGTCGTTCTTGTTACTGGTTCCTCTAGAGGAATCGGAAGAGCGATCGCACTTCAGTTTGCCAAAAATCATTACCATGTCATTTTAAACTGCTCCACTTCTCTCGAGCAGTTAGAAAATGTCAAAAAAGAAATCCTTGCACTGCCTGACGGCTCCTGCACTTGTTGCCGCTGCGATGTCAGTGATTCTTCACAAGTCACCGCAATGTTTGAAGAGATTTCCGCTACTTGTGGGCAGATCGATGTACTTATCAACAATGCAGGAATTTCTCACATCGGTTTGTTCACAGATATGACCGACGATCTGTGGAACCGCATGATCCAGACAAATCTTTCCTCAGTTTTCTATTGCAGCCGGGCAACCCTGCCTCCATGATTTCCAGAAAAAAAGGAAAAATCATCAATATTTCCTCGATGTGGGGAACGGTCGGCGCCTCCTGCGAAGTCGCTTATTCCGCCGCAAAATCCGGCATCCACGGACTGACGAGGGCACTGGCAAAAGAGCTTGCACCTAGCAATATTCAAGTCAACACCATTGCCTGCGGCGCCATCGATACTGCCATGAACGCACAGCTTAGTCCTGAAGAGCGTCTTACACTGGAAGAAGATATCCCTGCATGCCGATTTGGTACCCCGGAAGAGGTTGCTTCTCTCGCATGGGACTTAGCCCATGCTCCCGCCTATATGACCGGACAGATCATCGGAATAGACGGAGGCTATATTTAAAACTAGCCTTTTTTACTCCTTCAAAAGTAAATCCGCATACAGTCGATGCTCACAGGATTTTTACACATAAGAAATGGGTATAGCCTGCATTTCAGCCATACCCATTTCTTCTATAATTATCGGAATCTACAATTCCAAAAACTGCAATAATATTTCTATTTTTAATCGGGAAATATAGGAATCCCAATCGATCTGTAGCATTCGGTCTAACTTGTCAATCCTTTTTCGAATGGTATTGATATGTACATACATTTTCTCAGCTGTCACGCTGAAATTCATATTGTTTTCCAGATAAACTTTCAGTGTCCTGAGCAGTTCTACATTTTTCTCGTCTTTCATCATATCCAGATACTCTGAGAGCATCTGTTCCAATTCTTTCTCCGGAATTTGAAGCCATGCAAACGGTCCAATCATTTCATAATCCCAAATTTTCTTCTTTGGACAAAGCTTTTTCCCCATTTTCATTACTTTCCCACAACGTTTCCACCGATGATTTTAATTCCGACATTTTCTTGCCTTCTCGCAACACTGCAAACTCCAATTCCATTTTAGGAAATGTTTCAACAATTTTCTGCTCAAAATCAGAAATCATACCTTCCAGATGTTTTTGACTATATGACACAGAATCAGACAATTCCGTTAAAACTATCCCTGTATTTTCATCGAGAAATGCTAATTTTGCATTTTTAGAAAGCTGACTGTTTTTGAAAACAGTAATATACTGTTCTCTGGAATTCCGCGCACTCAATTCCTCATTCATCTGGTGAAACAATACACAGATATATCTTGTATTCATAGAAATCCCCTGCTGTCCCGCCTGATAAAGAAGCCTTTCTTCATCTTCCCCGGTAGAATGCAGCGCAAGCAAAACAAGATTTTCAAATCCGATGTTCCCAATACTTTGTGCAATGACAATTTGTTCATATACCGATTGTAGCAAAAGGTACGCAATCCGAATGGAATACTCATCGTAATAATCTAAGAATTCTCTTGATTCCATCACAATAAAGTATGCCTGCAGATTGCCTCCAATACTAATCGGCATCAAAATCCAACTGATCCGCGGACCATCCACATTATCTTCATTAAACATTCGGATTCGTGTCATCTGTATATAGTCACATAATGTATAGCGATTGTGTTCCATTTTAGGATTCCAATAATCACTTTCCTGCAATCCATAGGTTTCTGAAATTCGCTTAAAGTTTGCAGAGCTGCAATATCCTTCCTGTTCACCTACATCATATAGAAATGCCGGAAATCCCATTTCCACTTCTACTGCCTGCAATATTTTTTTAATCTTTTGAACTTTGTATGTTGTCGAACCTAACATCATCGCACCATTCTGATGGATTTGAAAGCGCCGAATGGTCCGATTCATCACGATCGTATTCACTTGTTGCATGACTTCCATATAGCCGATTTCAAATGGCATACTGATCAGCGGTATTTCATATTGTTCAAACAGTTCGATAATCTCTTTCGGAATCATCGGAAGATGTCTCCCTCGTTTAATAATCATTCCGGAAGTAATCTGCATCAATCCTTCATCAAAAGACTTTTTGATACAATCCGGTTCCATCAAAATAGAATAACCGGAAGTAATTACAAGTTCCTTTCCTTTCGTCCAACGATAGGCATCCGGAGCATCCATGACCGCAATTCCTTGTACTTCTTTCTGTATCCCTTTAGAACCAGCTACAATATGAAAGTCTTTAAAAAATTCATGTTCCAATAAAGTTTTAATTGAAATTCCCATATTGTCCCTGTCCTTTCTTTGTTCTGCTTGCCATTTCCTACTATCGTTGCAAGTTTATCATCTTCTGCAATTTTCTGTCAAGCTAGGTCCATCTTTTGCCTAACCATGATTTTCCAGCCAATCCATTGCCGCTTTCGCATAAATAGCAGCTGCCGTCGGAAGGCATGTTTCATTGAATTTTGCATGAGGATTATGATGTCCAACCCATTCATCTTGATTGTCCACTCCTGCTCCGATAAAGAAATAACTTGTCGGAATCTTCTCACCAAAGTAAGAAAAATCTTCAGAGCCCATCACGTGAAACGTCGGATATGCTTTTAACTCGGAATCCAGCTCTCTGACAGACTGAATAATGTCTTCATTTAATTTCACATCACATTTTACTGCCGGAACATCGTTAAGCACTTCTAGTTCCACCTCACAACGATATGTGGCAGCTACTCCTTTTGCAACTTCTTTGATCCGGCAGATTATATATCTCTGACTTCTGATTTAAATGTCCGAAGAGATCCTTCTAATACTGCGCGATGCGGAATCACATTAAATGCACTTCCCGATTCAAACCGTCCAATCGTCAGCACCGCTTCTTCCATTGCTGAAATTTCTCTTGCAATCAATTCTTGCAGAGCCAAATACAAATGAACTCCTGCATTAATCGGATCAACACCTAGCTCTGGTGCAGATCCATGCGTTCCTTTTCCGGTCAAAAGAACACGAAATCCATAGACAGAGGTCATCGGATATTCTCCATAAATAATCTTCTTATTTTCACTATTCGGTGCTACATGCATTGCAAATGCAGCGTCTACTCTCGGATTTTCTAAAACACCTGCATCCACCGCTGCTTTCGCTCCTTGAAAAGTTTCTTCTGCTGACTGAAATAACAATTTGACAGTCCCTTTCAATTCCCTTTCATGTGATTTCAGCAGTTTGCAGCCCCCAAAGTGTTGTTGTGTGCATATCATGTCCACAAGCATGCATACATCCGTTTTCTGATGCAAAAGGTTCTCCTGATTCCTCTCTTACCGGCAGTGCATCCATATCACTGCGAAGCATGAAACATTTTTCTCCACTTCCAATCAAAGCAACAATGCAAGAACTTTCTTCATACACGGTATATGGAATATCCATTTGCTCCAACTCTTTTTTTACAAATGCGACTGTTTTTGGAAGATGTAATCCAATTTCTGGAATTTGATGAAGCGCTCGTCTCCATGCACTTAATTTCTCTTGAAATTCATTTGCCTCTTTTAATAACTGATTCTGCATAATCTCTTTCCCTTTCTACGAATCTGTTGTCCATAATCTATTCTTCATACATTGGTCTATAATCCACTTTTTT
>ENA-OQIG01000634-OQIG01000634.1-human-gut-metagenome-genome-assembly--contig:-NODE-634-length-19038-cov-2.815663_pt1 | contig 19038 bp, 25 predicted proteins | sample MGYA00242576_ERZ504741 | MGnify/ENA primary metagenome ERZ504741 (study PRJEB26092, sample SAMD00036436) | human gut metagenome | host: Homo sapiens | study: EMG produced TPA metagenomics assembly of... | reverse complement strand
TTGAGTATGGGTTTTGCCGGGATGCGTGGTGACACCTGGTAGCTGATAAGACGCATCAAGCGTCGCATCAGGCACTATACTCAAATGCCGGATGCGGCGTGAACGCCTTATCCGGCAATGCTATCTCAGGCTGAGGCCGAATTACTGCGCAGCTTCCGCCTTCTTCGCCAGACCATCCAGCAGTTTCTGATGGATCCCACCAAAACCGCCGTTGCTCATCACCAGAATATGGTCGCCAGGCTGAGCGGTTTTCACCACCATATCTGCCAGCGTATCCACATCGCCACTCCAGTGTGCAGGCTGAACGCAGGCTTCTGCCACTTCTGCCACCTGCCACGGAATATGCGCCGGTTGCAGCAGGAAGACTTCATCGGCACGACCTAATGAAGGTGCCAGATCGTCTTTGCAGATCCCCATTTTCATGGTATTCGAGCGCGGTTCCAGCACAGCAATAATGCGCGCCGTACCACCAACTTTGCCACGCAGCGCCGCCAGCGTTGCCAGAATCGCCGTCGGGTGATGGGCAAAATCGTCATATACCGTGACGCCATTCGCTTCACCACGCAACTCCAGACGGCGACGAGCATTAATAAACGAACCCAGCGCGTTAGCGGCATCTGCCGGCGCTACACCAACATGGCGAGCCGCTGCAATCGCCATCAGGCCATTGTGCATATTATGTTCGCCTACCAGCGACCATTTCACTTCGCCCACTTTTTCGCCATCCAGCAAAACTTCCCATTCGGAAGCATCGGTGGTCAGCTTTTTCGCCTGCCAGTGACCCTGCTCGCCCACCAGCTCCTGCTCGCTCCAGCAGCCCATCGCCATGGTCTGTTTCAGGTTGATGTCGTTTTCTGGCCAGATAATACGGCCCTGCCCTGGAACGATACGCACCAGATGGTGGAACTGTTTCTGGATCGCTTTCAGGTCGTCAAAGATATCGGCGTGATCGAACTCAAGGTTGTTGAGGATCAGCGTACGCGGGCAGTAATGAACAAATTTAGAGCGTTTGTCGAAGAAGGCGCAGTCATACTCATCCGCTTCGATAACAAAGAAGTTGCTTTCGCCCAGACGCGCCGAAACCTCAAAGTTCCCCGGCACACCGCCGATCACAAATCCCGGTTTGTAACCGCACTGTTCCAGAATCCAGGTCGCCATTCCCGCGGTGGTGGTTTTGCCATGTGTACCGGCAACGGCCAGCACCCAGCGGTCGCGCAGCACAAAATCGTGCAGCCACTGTGGACCTGACATATAAGGGATGTTTTTTTCCAGTACCGCTTCCACACACGGATTTCCACGGGTCATGGCGTTGCCAATAATCACCAGATCCGGCTGCGGATCGAGCTGGCTGGCATCGTAACCCTGAATCAGTTCAATGCCTTGCTTCTCAAGTAAGGTGCTCATCGGCGGATACACATTGGCGTCCGAACCCGTTACTTCATGGCCTAACTGGCGCGCCAGCATCGCCAGACCGCCCATAAACGTGCCACAAATTCCTAAAATATGAATGCGCATACGTCACTATCCTTTTTTAATCTGCCGCTCATTTTACGCATATGTCGGGCAAGTGAGAAACGCATTTCAGGATAATCCGCAATTTGCTGGCGCGATTCACCTGAGCGCAACATTCCGATTATTTGTTAAGATTGTTACGGTCGCTTTACTCCATAAACATTGCAGGGAAAGTTTTATGAAAACGTTAGGTGAATTTATTGTCGAAAAGCAGCACGAGTTTTCTCATGCTACCGGTGAGCTCACTGCTTTGCTGTCGGCAATAAAACTGGGCGCCAAGATTATCCATCGCGATATCAACAAAGCAGGACTGGTTGATATCCTGGGTGCCAGCGGTGCTGAGAACGTGCAGGGCGAGGTTCAGCAAAAACTCGACTTGTTCGCTAATGAAAAACTGAAAGCCGCACTGAAAGCACGCGATATCGTTGCGGGCATTGCCTCTGAAGAAGAAGATGAGATTGTCGTCTTTGAAGGCTGTGAACATGCAAAATACGTGGTGCTGATGGACCCACTGGATGGCTCGTCCAACATCGATGTTAACGTCTCTGTCGGTACCATTTTCTCCATCTACCGCCGCGTTACGCCCGTCGGCACGCCGGTAACGGAAGAAGATTTCCTCCAGCCTGGTAACAAACAGGTTGCGGCAGGTACGTGGTATACGGCTCCTCTACCATGCTGGTTTACACCACCGGATGCGGTGTTCACGCCTTTACTTACGATCCTTCGCTCGGCGTTTTCTGCCTGTGCCAGGAACGGATGCGCTTCCCGGAGAAAGGCAAAACCTACTCCATCAACGAAGGAAACTACATTAAGTTTCCGAACGGGGTGAAGAAGTACATTAAATTCTGCCAGGAAGAAGATAAATCCACCAACCGCCCGTATACCTCACGTTATATCGGTTCACTGGTCGCGGATTTCCACCGTAACCTGCTGAAAGGCGGTATTTATCTCTACCCAAGCACCGCCAGCCACCCGGACGGCAAACTGCGTTTGCTTTATGAGTGCAACCCGATGGCATTCCTGGCGGAACAAGCGGGCGGTAAAGCGAGCGATGGCAAAGAGCGTATTCTGGATATCATCCCGGAAACCCTGCACCAGCGCCGTTCGTTCTTTGTCGGCAACGACCATATGGTTGAAGATGTCGAACGCTTTATCCGTGAGTTCCCGGACGCGTAATCTCCTGCGCCTCTCCACACGGAGAGCGTTTTTATCGCTGCGCAATGTTGACTCTTGTCACTGGCGAACTCTGACGATTCTCCCACAGCACCGTTAATCCACGCTGTAATGCTATAAAAATAAACAACAAAATACCGATGGCGATTTTCGTCCACCATGAGCTCAGCGTGCCATCAAAGTTTATGTAAGTCTGAATCAGTCCCTGAATCGCCACGCCAAAAAGCGTCCCTAATACCGTTCCAACGCCACCGCTCAAAAGCGTACCGCCAATCACCACCGACGCGATGGCGTCCAGTTCCACACCTACGCCCGCCAGCGCATATCCGGCCTGGGTATAAATCGAGAAGACAATACCCGCCAGCGTTGCCAGTCCGGTGGAGAGCATATAAATGCGAATAGTGGTGCTGCGAGTGGAAATCCCCATCAGGTTCGCCGACGTTGCGTTGCCGCCAATGGCGTATACCTGATTACCAAAGCGGGTGCGATGCGCGAGGAAAATACCGATAACCACCACCGCCAGCATCAGCAGCCCCATCGCACTTAAGCGACCGCCGCCGGGGATTTTCCATGCAAGGCTTGAGAGCGTGTCATAAACAGGATGGTTTATCGGGATCGACTCTTCTGAGATGAGATAGCTGACACCGCGCAAAAAGAACATCCCCGCCAGGGTAATGATAAATGCCGGGATCTTCAGGCGTCGATCAAAAGCCCCATAAATGCGCCGAAGGCACAGCCCATCACCAGCACTAGCGGAAACGCCAGCAGCGGCGAGAGGCCGAAATCGCCAATCACTTTTGCCAGAAACACGCCAGTAAAGGCGATCACCGAACCGACGGAGAGATCGATCCCACCGGAGAGGATCACAAAGGTCATGCCAACGGCAATGATCCCAAGAAAGGCGTTATCGGTCAGGATATTGCAGATCACTCTTGTGGAAGCAAAACCGGGAAACTGGGTCAGGCAGTAAAAATAACCCAACACAAAGACGCCGATGGTGATCATCAGTGGCAAATTACGTTTTATCACGGCTACGTACTCCTTTAATCAGACTGATAAAGCGTTGCGACTGGACAATCAGCACGCAAAGAACCACCACCGCTTTTACAACCTGGTTCATCTCTGGCGGAAAGCCCGAAAGCAAAATTCCGGTGTTCATCCCCTGAATAATCAGCGCCCCCACCACCGAAAGCAGTAGGTTAAAACGTCCGCCCATCAGCGATCCGCCGCCAATAACCACCGCGAGAATGGCGTCCAGCTCCAGCCATAACCCGGCGTTATTGGCATCGGCACCGCGAATATCCGCCGCCACGATAATGCCCGCAATCGCCGCACACAGCCCGCTCAACACGTAGGTAAGCATGACGATGATCCGCGTGTTTACCCCGGCATTTTTTGCCGCCCGAATGTTGATACCAACGGCTTCGATAAACATCCCCAGCGCCGTTTTGCGGGTCAACAGCCAGAACAGGATAAGCGTCAGCACCGCGATAATGACCGGCGTTGGCAGGAACAACAGCGATCCACTGCCAAACCATGAGAGATCCGGCGAGTTAAACGTGACGATCTGTCCGGAGGTGATCAGTTGCGCCACGCCGCGCCCGGCGACCATCAGGATCAGGGTGGCAACAAACGGCTGAATTTTGAGGATCGCTACCAGTATGCCGTTCCACAATCCCGCCAGGATGCCAGTGCCAGGGCGCTTAACAAAACAATCGGCAGGCTGAATCCCGCGACCGTCATCGCAGCCGTTGTGGCTCCGGCGATAGCCATCACCGCCCCCACGGAGAGATCAATCCCACCTGTTGCGATCACCAGCGTCATTCCGATAGCCAACAGCGCAACGGGGGCCGCACGGTTAAGAATGTCGATAGGGCTACCGAACAAACGCCCATCCTGAAGCACTACCTGCCAGAAATGCGGGGCTACCAGGCTGTCGACCAGCAGCACCAGCAATAGTGCTACCAGCTGCGGCATCCCCGTCGGCCAGCGAAAGCGCCTTTTTGGCGTAGTGGTGTCCGGAAGAGATTGAGGCATCACACTGTTCTCCTTACGCCGCAATGGCGTTCATGATCGCCGGAACGGAAAGCTCTGCCAGCGGGATCTCCGCCACCTGTTTGCGATCGCGCATGATGATCACCCGGTCGGCATAGCCCACCAGCTCTTCCAGTTCAGAGGAGATCACCAGCAGCGCCAGACCATCGGCGCATAGCGTTTCAATCAGGCGGATGATCTCGCGTGGGCACAACATCAATGCCGCGGGTTGGCTCATCAAGGATCAGAAATTGCGGTCGGGTCAGTAGCCAACGTGAAAGCAACACTTTTTGCTGATTGCCGCCAGAGAGAAACTCAATCGGTTGTTCAGTTGAAGGTGTGCGAATGCCAAGCTGGCGGATAAAGCGTTCGGCAATCTCTTGCTGCTCTTTGCGGGAAATGGGTCGTAGCCAGCCGCGCTGGGCCTGGAGAGCGAGGATGATATTTTCCCGCACCGAGGCGGCAGCGATGATGCCATCGGTTTTCCTGTCTTCCGGGCAGAAGCCGATGCCCAGTACCGAAGCCTGATGTGGCGATCGCAGGGTTTGCGGTTTGCCTTTGATCAACACCGTGCCGCTGTCAGCAGGTTTGATACCGAAGATCACTTCGGCGGTTTCGGTACGTCCTGATCCAGCAAGCCTGCCAGGCCGACGATCTCGCCGGGGCGCACTTCGAGATCAAACGGTGCTATCGTTCCTTTTTTGCCGTAATTTTTGAACGCGGCAACGGGTTTGTCGCTCAACAATGTTCGCCCGGCACGCTGTAGCGCGTGGGTATCCAGCTCGCGCCCCAGCATCATTTTTACCAGTTCGATCTGCGGTAGCTCGCGCGTTTCCCGACAACCTACGAAACTGCCGTTGCGTAAGACGGTGATCCGATCGCTGACCTGATAGACCTGATCGATAAAGTGAGTGACAAAGATCAGGCTGACGCCGCGATCACGCAACTGACGCATCAGCCAAACAGTAACTCTACTTCCTGGGTGTCGAGACTGGCGGTGGGTTCATCGAGGATCAGCACTTTGGCAGAGAGATCGATAGCCCGGCAAATGGCGACGATTTGCTGCATCGCGACTGAAAAGCGGTTGAGCGGTTCGCGCACGTCGAGGGAGAAACCGTAAGATGCCATCAGTTCGGTGGCGCGCTTTTCCATCTCTTTACGGCGTAGAAGCCGAAACGTTTGGGTTCGCGACCTATGAATAGATTATCAGCGACCGACATATTGGGTAGCAGGTTGACTTCCTGATAAACGGTTCCGATGCCGAGTTGTTGTGCATGGGCGGTATTTTTCGGTGAGATAGCCTGGCCTTCCAGCCAGATGGTGCCGCGATCGGCGTGGTAAACACCGGTTAATGCTTTGATTAGCGTCGATTTTCCCGCCCCGTTTTCACCGAGCAGCGCCATGATTTCACCACGGCGCAGGCTGAAATCAACGTTGTCTAACGCTTTAACGCCGGGGAAAAATTTGCTTAATCCTTCGGTGCGGAGGATTTCCTGGTGTTGGTCGGTCGTCATGGTTTCCCCCGGTGTAAAGCGTGCTCCCAGTAGGCATGATAAGACGCGGTAAGCGTCGCATCAGGCTTCAGTGCACCATCGCCGGATGCGGCGCGAGCGCCTTATCCGGCCTACGAATCGGCATCAGGCATAGCAACCCTCAATACCCCATATTTTTCTTCTTCTCTAACTCTTCTTTTGCGGTATCAGGCAGATAAAGGTAGATTTGGTCAGCGTTAGCTTTCAGGCATGGTGCCGTCTTTTTTGTATTTCTCCAGCGCGTCGAAAGCAGGGCCTGCCATGTTCGGCGTCAGTTCAACACTGGCGTTCGCTTCGCATCAATCATCGCTTTGTAGATATCCGGTACGCCGTCGATAGAACCTGTCAGAATATCTTTGCCTGGTTTCAGGCCCGCTTCTTTAATTGCCTGAATTGCACCAATCACCATGTCGTCGTTATGGGCGTAAACCATGCAGATGTTTTTGCCGTTGTTTTCCGCTTTGATAAAGCTCTCCATGACTTCTTTGCCTTTACTGCGGGTGAAGTCACCTGACTGCGAGCGGATAATTTTGATATTTGGCGCATTCTTAATGGCTTCGGCAAAGCCTTTCTTACGGTCAATGGCGACGCTGGCCCCAACAGTGCCCTGCAGCTCCACCACGTTGCATGGTTTGCCATTCACTTCTTTTACCAGCCAGTCACCAATCAACTTGCCTTCGAGAATGTTGTCGGCAGTGACGGTGGTCATATAGAGAGATTTGTCTTTCACATCAATAGAACGATCGAGCAAGAAGACCGGGATTTCGGCATCTTTCGCCTCTTTTAATACCGGTTCCCAACCAGTCGCAACCACCGGAGCGATAAAGATCGCATCCACCCCTTGCGCGACGAAGGAACGTACCGCTTTAATCTGGTTTTCCTGCTTTTGCTGACCATCGGCAATTTTCAGCGTAATTCCGCGTTTTTCGGCCTCACTTTTCGCCACATTGGTTTCTGCGGCGCGCCAGCCAGATTCCGATCCGACCTGCGAAAATCCTACGGTTAATGGAGCGGCCAACGCCATAGACGACATGGCTGCCGAGACTGCAGAGACTACAAGTAAGCGTTTCCACATAGGGTTGTCCTCGTCGGGGTAATTATTATTGGTGAAAAGATGTTCGCGAAAAAACTATAGACAATTCGTTATGTAACGGATTGCGTTACATCACACTTCAAAAAAGTAAATAAAACGTTAATCACAAGTTTGTAATCGCTTTCATCTCACTATGAAAAATGCGGCTACGGTTATGGATTTTCCTGCTCTGTATACCGTCTTAAAACTGGTGAAAAAGGAAAATGAAGACGAAAACAAGCGAAGACATTCGGCGCGAGTTGGCTATAATACTCGGCACTTGTTTGCCACATATTTTTAAAGGAAACAGACATGAGCTTACTCAACGTCCCTGCGGGTAAAGATCTGCCGGAAGACATCTACGTTGTTATTGAGATCCCGGCTAACGCAGATCCGATCAAATACGAAATCGACAAAGAGAGCGGCGCACTGTTCGTTGACCGCTTCATGTCCACCGCGATGTTCTATCCGTGCAACTACGGTTACATCAACCACACCCTGTCTCTGGACGGTGACCCGGTTGACGTACTGGTCCCGACTCCGTACCCGCTGCAGCCGGTTCTGTGATCCGTTGCCGTCCGGTTGGCGTTCTGAAAATGACCGACGAAGCCGGTGAAGATGCGAAACTGGTTGCGGTTCCGCACAGCAAGCTGAGCAAAGAATACGATCACATTAAAGACGTAAACGATCTGCCAGAGCTGCTGAAAGCGCAGATCGCTCACTTCTTCGAGCACTACAAAGACCTCGAAAAAGGCAAGTGGGTGAAAGTTGAAGGTTGGGAAAACGCAGAAGCCGCTAAAGCTGAAATCGTTGCTTCCTTCGAGCGCGCAAAGAATAAATAAGTTCTTCTAGCGCAATAACCCTGAACGCCGGGCTTCGGTTAGTAAGGGTTTTTTTATGCCCGCGATAAATAAACTCTCTATTCCACCATCATTATTCTCAGCGGTTGCAAGGCTTGAACGGTAAGAACAAGCAAACCCGACCACCATTTTGCTGTTCATAGCCACTTGCTGGAAGTTAGCCGACCTCACTCATACTCACCGTTCAAAGCGTGCCCCCGTTTTACCCCTGCACATTTGTGAACGCCAGCAGAGTTTTTTATGCGATTGCAGATATGGAAAGCGGCTCGGAGAGAAAAGCAAAAGATGGAAAAGTTACAAAAAAAAATCGCGAGATACATCGCAAAAAACAACGCCACCCGAAGGTGGCGTGCTTTTATTATTACTTATCCCTGTCTAACCAGTCGCCGCTTTCAATTAGCTTTAATCCATCGACGGGTCGTTGATAAACGTACATCCATGCACTCCCGTACGGCGTCTGAATCAACTGGCGCGCGTATTCACCGCCCCTGGTGCGCAAGGCATCAAGTTCGGCCAGCGTGGCGTTGTCAATACGATAAACTTCACCGTGTACTGTTCCGTTCCCCGGAACTGCGCCTGGATAGTGGCCCAGGCTATACAACTGGTAGTTATCGATACTGAAATCGCCCAGTAACTGGGCATTGGTCATCCAGTGACTGTTGCCTTGTTTGTGGCGTAAACTGCCGTAGACAAATATTCGCATTGCTAAAACTCGAACTGATAGAGCAAATCCAGTGCCTGGTCTACACCAGACACGGCTTCCAGATATAGCTTAGGCATCAGGCGATAACGTAACGTGAGTGTTGCTATAGAGTCAAATATACCACGCCGTATTTCACTTGCAGACCTGGCAATACATAGCCGCTGACCACCACCTGGGAGGAGTCGCCTACTCCCTGGGTGTCGAGCGCTAAATTGCTTACGCCAAACGTCTCGCCGATTTTACCCACAATCTGACCACTTTGTGCAACCCCCAGACCAATCAGCATTGAGTCATCGCCGCACTGTCGCTCTGATCGCTCTCCAGCCTTGTCCACGTAGCAAATAAGACAATGCAGCTTGTTGCGACATCGCCGGGTCAGAGAAGATCTCCGCTTTCGGTTCGTCCGCCAGACCAGTGACGCGAACTCCGGCGATTACGTCGTCTTCTGTAGCATCCGGGTTACGAATAGCTTCAATATTAAGATACGGTTGATCCGGCGGACCAGAGAACAGTAACTCACCCTTACGCACAATCAGATCCTGACCATAGGCATGGAAGCGCCTTCAGGGATGTTGATCTGCCCGTTCAGGCCCAGCCCTTGTTTGTCCTGTACGACTTAAGATCGCCCGTCAGCCGCGCTTTCAGGCCAAAGGCGTCAATGCGCACATTGTTGCCAACGTGGACAATCAGGTTACTGTTAATCGGAATCGACGCCGTTTTCGGCTCTTCCGGTTGCAGGTTATCGTTAAGCATCACCACATCGCTGGAGACGCCTACTGCGCTTTCCGGCAGATCGTGCACCACGATGCGCGCCCACGGGACATCCACGCGACCATCGAGGGTAAACAGGTTTGGTGTAGCCTCGAATACAACATCTGGCGATACATCCATTCGTACCATCGGCGGCACGGTGATCCGCACTTTACTGCCTTTCGCCGTTACTCGTGCCCGCCAGTTTTCAATTTGGCTCCAGTCGGCATCACCGTTCAGGTAGATTTCACCCTGCTGGGTCCGTACTGTACCGGCAAGCGTCGAGCGCATACCGTTAAAGTTGACCGCAAGCTGGCTCGGCTGCATATCAAACGGCATAAAGTTGCCGTCGATATCCACACCCGTAACCTGAAGCTGACCAAACAACTGCGGGCTTTGCACATCACCACCCAGACGCAAGTTGCACTCACCATCCCGCTGCTTTTTCCCCACGGGTAAAGATGGGGTTTATCATCGCAAGGTTGAAGTTACGGATATTGACGTTGCCACCAAGATTACGGCGGCCTTGCGGATCGGTCACCAGCACCTGTCCATCAAACTGGCCGTTATTGGTCAGGCGGATGGTCCAGCAATTCGGCACGGTTGTTACGCAATTCCGCCGTCAGATTCAGTGTCTGAAACGCCACCGGCAGCGCCGCATCGTTGACGGTTTGCGTTACCTGCACGTTACGCCCCGAAAGGGTGATACTGCCCTGCGGCAGCCCCTCTTTCGTGGTGTCCCAGGCAACATCCGCTTTACCCGTGAAGATACCGCTGGCCTGAGTGGTTTCTGGCATAAACGGTTTCAGCATAGCGAGGTCGAAGCGGTTGAGATTCACCACCGCACGCCCTTCGGCCCCCGCATCGATAGTTTGCGGCACGCACAGTTCCGCATTCGGGTTAAGCCAGCAGTGTGGCCCGATGCTGATTTTTTGCTCCTTATTGCGGTAATCCAGCGCAATATCGCGGGTCAGCGACCACGGGCCGACCGGCGTCTGGAAGCGGGTATTGCTAAGAGTTCCCTTCCAGCGTTCTTCTTTGCGATCAAAACTTCCTGCCAGATTAAGCTGCCCGGAGACAGGCTCGCCCTGAATCCGCAACTGTAGCTCGTGCTGCTTTTCGCTGCCTTTGGCATTCAGGGTGACGAGGTTGATATTGACATCCGGCTGCGAAATTTGCTCAACGCGTACGTCGAGTTTCCCGGCGATCTGATCGGTGGATTTAATGTCGCCTTCCACGCGAACCTGCGCCACGGAAAGTTCCTGCCAGCGCAGGCCGCGCGCGGTGATATCTGCCAGTAGTTGTGGCGCTTCCACCGTGCCGCGTACTTTCACCAGCCCTTTCGCTGTACCGCCAAGCCCCGGCAGCGCGTTATCCAGCCCGGCGCGTTGATGGTGGCATCAAGATTGAGATCTTTTACCCCCAGCTCGCCTTTCACTTCGGCACTGTTTGGCCCGAGTTCCAGATGAAGCCAGGATCATCCACTGCATATAACTGTTGCCTTTCAGCGTGCCGTCAACGTTCACTTTGTTCTGTTTGACGTTACCGGTCAGCTTCAGTTCTGGCACCTCCATCTGCCAGGTGCCGCCGTACAGGCTACCGCGGGTTTTAATCAAGCCATTGAGTTCGACGGCCACTCCGGGAACTCTTTGGCGGTGTTAATGCCATTAAGCGTTAGCTCACCGCGCCAACTAATGGCCTGCTGCCAGTCGAGCAACGCCTTGAGTTCAGTTTCCCCTTCCAGCGCCGCGACGGTGAGTTTGTCGAGATTGACCTGCTGTTCATTACCTTTGGCATCAAGGGTAATGGTGGCTGGCGGGATCTCCTGTCCCTTCACTGCCGTACGCATAGAGAGCGTGTAATCGGTCATTTTGCCGGTAAGTTTCAGTTTCAGATCATCCGCCTGATACTGCTTCTCACCAGTGAACGGCCAGTAAAGCTGTTTGCTGTTCACTTCCACGTTGAGCGGCAATCCGGCTTCCGCCAGTCGCGTCTGGGCGCGTAAATCCATATCCACCGGACCGGAAAGATTAACGCCAATCTCCAGCTGTTCGCGCAGCGCGCCGCCCACTTTTAGCTTCACTTTTTCACCTTTCAACGGCTCCACGTTCAGTGTGCTGTTGAGGGTGATATCCACCGGCCAGTTGTCTGACAGCTGCGCCGTGCCGCTGGCGTTGACGATCCCCTGGTTGGAATCGATATCCAGGCGTCCAGTTTAGTATTGCCGTCAATGCTGCTCACTTTCAGCAGCATGGTGCGCACGGTGATGTCCGTGTCGCCCGTCACGCGTAACTGCTCGCCTTTAAACTCTTCAATGTTCAGGTTAAGCGGCAAATGCAAGTCGGTCATTTCCGGCAATACCGGGCGAGAAAAGAGATCTTTCAGCGTTTCGCCGAGCGGCTTTTCATCCGGCTGCGGATTTTCAATTTTCGGTTCGACCACTTCTTCCTGCGCCACTTCCGCCACTTTCGGCAGAGCAATCAGCAGGCCTTTCAGCGACGTCGGTTTCAGGGTCAGGGTTTTCTCCTGCCAGTTCAGGCCGGAGGTGAAGTCCATCACCGATACCGTGGTGTCATCAATCTTGATGTTGACGTTATCCAGCGCCACCCGTGTCAGGGTGATGGGATACGGCGTGGAGAGATCCAGCGGACCGCTATCTTCCTCTTCTTCAACCTGTTCAGAAGGAGGCATTTTTTTACTGTCGATGTTGACTGAATGTCTTTCAGCGCCAGGTCATTAATACAAACGCTACTGTTCCACAGGCACTCAAGCCCGACCGCCAGATGCAGATTGCCCGCTTTTACCGCCACGCCTGGCTGCTCATAACGAACGTCAGACAAGGTGAGATCGCGCCAGCCGCCGGTGACCTTGCCAATATCCAGTCCTGGTACCCAGCGATCCGCCGCTTTAAATACCAGATGCAGGCCACTGGTGGTGCCCACCAGAAACGCCACCGATCCCAGCAACAGTAAGATAACGATAACCACGCCGAGGCTGATTTTTTCCATAAACTCATAATTCTGGCCCCAGACCGATGTAAAACTGTAACCCGTGTTCGTCTTTATCCGCGACCGGTACGGCAAAATCGAGTTTGATTGGCCCGACCGGCGATTCCCAGCGCACGCCGACCCCGGTACCGGTTTTAAAGTCGCTGCGGCGAATATCGCTTACCGCTTCGCCACTATCGACAAACACCGCGCCCCACCATTTTCCGGTCACGTTGTACTGGTACTCCAGCGATCCGGTTATCAACTTCGAGGCCCCTTTCAGGTCACCGTTGGCGTATTTCGGAGCGATAGATTTGTATTTGTAGCCACGAATACTGCGGTCGCCCCCGGCGAAGAAACGCAGATCCGGCGGTACTTTGTCGAAATCACCGGTTTCAATCCAGCCCAGCGTGCCGCGTGTAACAAAACGATGGCGATCGTACAGTGTGCGGATCCAGACGTTTTGTGCCTGGAAAACGGAGAAATCGACATCTGAGCCCCAGGCCGTGTTGGAGTAGTCGATAGAGTAGCGTTGCGAGTCGCCCCAGGTTGGCATCAGGCCACCACGAGAACGCGTGCGGCTAATCATCACCCCAGGATAAAACAGCATCGTGGTGTTGGTAATTTCACCCTGAGTAAAGTGGTCGAGACTCCAGCGCAGGTTAATGGCACGCTGCCAGCCGCTGGAGAGATCCCAGTAGCGAGAAGCCACCAGCGTAGTGGAGTCAGATTCGGTATCGTTCAGGTCAGTGCGCTTAAAACCGCCCTGCACCAAATAATATTGTTCCAGTGGATTCTTCAGCAGTGGCATTTTATAGCTGAAGTCGAGGGTCTGTTCCGGCGCGGAAATACTGGTACTGGTGGTCAAACTGTGACCGTATGAGTTCATCCACGGCTTTTTCCACGTCGCTTTCACGCGCGGTCCCACGTCCGTAGAGTAACCGACCCCGGTTTCGATGGTGTTTTCTGTTCGCGGCGAAACCACGCCCGTCAATGGTAATACTTTCGTTTCGCGCGCTTTATCAAATTGTGGAGCCACCACCACCGAGTTAAACCAGCCGGTAGCAGAAAGTCGGCGGTTCAGTTCCGCCAGATCTTTCGATTCGTACTCATCGCCCTCTTTAAACGGCACCAGATTTTGCAGGTATTCATCGCGGATTTGTGATCCTTCAAAGGTCACATGCCCAAAGCGGTAACGTTCGCCACTGTTATAATCAATATCCCAGAAGGCTTTATGCAGGCCGAGCGCAATGCCCAGCTGCGCTTTGGTAAATTCGCTATCGAAATAACCTTTACGCAACGCAATGCTGGTTAAGGACTTTTTGAAATTTTCATAATCGCCCTGGTTCAGCACCGTGCCAATAGCCGGGCGAGTATCGAGCAATTTCAAATAGTCTTTATCGGTCCGCGCGCCGCCGCGCAATACCACATCGGTGCCGCCAATTAACACCGGCACGCCTGGCGTGACTTTGGCGATCAATACCTGCCGCCCTTTCTTTGGCGGTGGACGGAGATCAAATTCAATGGTCGGCTGGTAATAACCCAGCGCTTTCAGACCTTCGCGGATGGCATCATCGACGCGTGCGCGAAAGCGACGGTCTGGCGTCACTTCATCACTTTCAATCGTAGAAAGCTGCGCACGAACGTTCTTTTCCAGCTGTCCCGATAACCCCTCGACCTGTAGACGGACGTTCGCGGCGACGGCAGATCCGCTTAAGCAGAGTAAGCTTACACAGCATAACTGTCGGATATAGCGCACATTTTCTCCTGAATATCCTTTTTTCCTGCCCCTGGAACGCCGTTAAACGGCTTAACAAAAATCCAGTAATATGGATTAAAAAGCAGACTAAACCCCAAATATTTCTTATGTTTTACTTTAGACCTATTCACGGTGGTTATTGTGTGCAAATACGCCTCTTGTTACAACCTTAACCCCAATGACCGATTTTCGGGAGAGCGACACCATGAGTTTATTTGATAAAAAGCATCTGGTTTCCCCCGCCGATGCCCTGCCTGGACGTAACACCCCGATGCCCGTAGCCACGCTGCATGCGGTCAACGGTCACTCAATGACCAATGTACCTGACGGAATGGAGATTGCCATTTTGCGATGGGTTGTTTCTGGGGTGTGGAGCGTCTGTTCTGGCAGTTACCCGGCGTTTACAGCACCGCCGCAGGCTATACCGGCGGCTATACGCCAAATCCGACTTATCGGGAAGTGTGCTCCGGTGATACGGGTCATGCCGAAGCGGTACGCATTGTTTACGATCCTTCCGTCATCAGCTATGAGCAGTTGCTACAGGTATTTTGGGAGAATCACGATCCCGCCCAGGGAATGCGTCAGGGCAATGACCACGGCACGCAGTATCGTTCAGCGATTTATCCGCTGACCCCAGAACAGGATGCCGCAGCTCGCGCCAGTCTGGAACGTTTTCAGGCGGCGATGCTTGCCGCCGATGATGATCGTCACATCACCACGGAAATCGCTAACGCCACACCGTTTTATTATGCCGAAGATGACCACCAGCAATATCTGCATAAAAACCCGTATGGTTACTGTGGAATTGGCGGAATTGGCGTCTGTCTGCCACCGGAAGCATAGCGTTACGGGTACAAATGTAGATTGTTGATAAAGTGCGCTTTATTTATGCCAGATGCGGCGTAAACGCCTTACCAGCCTACAAAATCGTCCAAATTCAATATATTGCAAGGACTGCGTAGGCCTGATTGGCATAGCGCATCAGGCAGTATTGCATTTATCAGCAGTCTGAATTTTAACCCTCTGGCGACTTTACAGTACCTTACGCTATACTAGCCACTGAAAATGCCGGTTCACTTTCTTCGAATCGGCTTTCAATGTGTATTTCACACAAATTAATCAACTTCCCCTTCCGAGGATCTGGCCTGAAAGGTCGGATAAGATATGTTAAACAGTATTTTAGTCATACTCTGCTTGATCGCTGTAAGTGCGTTCTTCTCGATGTCCGAGATCTCGCTTGCCGCCTCACGCAAAATCAAACTTAAACTGCTGGCTGATGAAGGCAATATAAATGCCCAACGCGTTCTGAATATGCAGGAAAATCCCGGCATGTTCTTTACCGTGGTCCAAATCGGTCTGAACGCAGTGGCGATTCTCGCGGTATCGTCGGTGATGCGGCATTTTCTCCAGCTTTTCACAGCCTGTTCTCCCGCTATATGTCGGCAGAACTCTCTGAGCAACTGAGCTTTATTCTCTCTTTCTCGTTAGTGACTGGCATGTTTATCCTGTTTGCGGATTTAACTCCGAAACGCATCGGTATGATTGCGCCAGAAGCGGTGGCTTTGCGTATCATCAACCCGATGCGCTTCTGCCTGTACGTTTGCACCCCGCTGGTGTGGTTCTTCAACGGCCTGGCGAACATGATCTTCCGTATTTTCAAACTGCCAATGTACGTAAAGATGACATCACTTCTGATGACATCTACGCGGTAGTGGAAGCCGGTGCGCTGGCGGGCGTGTTACGTAAACAGGAACACGAGCTGATTGAAAACGTCTTTGAGCTGGAATCCCGTACCGTTCCGTCTTCAATGACACCGCGTGAAAACGTGATTTGGTTTGATCTCCACGAAGATGAGCAAAGTCTGAAGAATAAGGTGGCGGAACATCCGCACTCTAAGTTCCTCGTCTGTAATGAAGATATTGACCACATCATCGGTTATGTCGATTCTAAAGACCTGCTGAACCGCGTGCTGGCTAACCAAAGCCTGGCACTGAACAGCGGCGTACAAATTCGCAACACGCTGATTGTGCCGGATACGTTAACCCTTTCAGAGGCGTTGGAAAGTTTTAAAACCGCAGGTGAAGACTTCGCGGTGATCATGAACGAGTACGCGCTGGTGGTGGGGATCATCACCCTCAACGACGTGATGACCACGCTGATGGGCGATCTGGTCGGTCAGGGGCTGGAAGAGCAGATTGTCGCCCGTGATGAGAACTCATGGCTGATTGACGGCGGCACCCCGATTGACGACGTCATGCGCGTGCTGGATATTGACGAGTTCCCGCAGTCGGGCAACTACGAAACCATCGGCGGCTTTATGATGTTTATGCTGCGTAAGATCCCGAAACGCACCGATTCGGTGAAATTCGCCGGCTACAAATTTGAAGTGGTGGATATCGATAACTACCGTATCGACCAACTGCTGGTGACCCGGATCGACAGCAAGGCCACCGCCCTTTCGCCAAAACTGCCTGACGCTAAAGATAAAGAAGAAAGCGTCGCGTAACCCCCAGAAACATCAACGGCTCCTGAATCAGGAGCCGTCTTATTACTGCATAGCACTTTGGTTAAGCCATCTCTGTTTGCAGACGCATAACCTGACGGTTAACTTCGGACATCACTGACAAATGCAGCTTATCCTTCACTTTTGGGATAAGAATCTTACCCTTATCAAATTCAAAAGCGCCAACGTCCTTGATGTATAACCGTCCACGGAACAGGATCTTTACGTACTTCGCCACCTGAAGTGGGTTGTACCGTTGGAAAATTTTCATTGTTATCTCCTGCTGAGTATTACGCCTGTGCGGTGCCACAATCGGCCCAACTATTATGAGGCGCAAATTTTAATGCTTAGTGACTATAGACTATCCGGGCAATGTTTCCACCGCGTATAACTTTTTTTACCTAAAGGTTACAATTATTCAGAATTATCTTTTTACCGAAGCGCGGTCTTCAGTATAAGCATTCATTTTTCATATGATTTGTGCGCTTGACCGCAAACTGGCATCACACTTGCGGGAAATTCGATAAATAGCACATATGATTAAAACTCAGACCCAAGTGGTCGGATCACCTGCATATCATAAGAAGGAAACACCATGACCCTACGCAAGATTCTGGCACTCACCTGCCTGCTGTTGCCGATGATGGCTTCCGCACATCAGTTCGAAACCGGTCAGCGAGTGCCGCCGATTGGCATTACCGATCGGGGCGAGTTGGTGCTTGATAAAGATCAGTTTAGCTACAAAACCTGGAACAGCGCGCAGTTAGTGGGAAAAGTGCGAGTACTGCAACATATTGCTGGTCGCACCTCTGCAAAAGAGAAAAACGCGACGCTGATTGAAGCGATTAAATCAGCGAAGTTACCGCACGATCGTTACCAGACCACCACCATTGTTAACACCGACGACGCAATTCCGGGTTCCGGCATGTTTGTGCGCAGCAGTCTGGAGAGTAATAAAAAGCTTTATCCCTGGTCGCAGTTTATTGTTGATAGCAATGGCGTCGCACGCGATGCCTGGCAGCTGGATGAAAAAGTTCCGCTGTAGTGGTGCTGGATAAAGACGGTCGCGTGCAATGGGCCAAAGACGGGGCGCTTACTCAGGAAGAGGTGCAGCAAGTGATGGACCTGCTGCATAAATTAATTAATAAATAGACACTCTGAACCCCGGATTCAGGAACGACTCGCGCGGAGTGTAATCCAGCGGTTTACCCTGCCAGTCGTGAACGTGCGCTCCGGCAGCTGCAGCCACAGCATGACCAGCGGCGGTATCCCAAATATTCGTTGGCCCGAAACGCGGGTACAGCTGCGCCTGTCCTTCCGCCACCAGGCAGAATTTCAGCGAAGAGCCGATGGACGTGGTCTGATGTTCGCCAAGCTGTTGCAGATACTCTTTCAGCTCCGCATCCGCATGGGATCGGCTAATAACGACCAGTGGCGGGCGCGCATCGCGGACCTGAATCTGCTTGCACACGCCGCACTCTTCTTTCCACGCTTTGCCTTCTGCCGCGCTGTACATTACGTTCATTACCGGCGCATACACCACGCCTAAAATCGGTTTGCCATGGTCAATGAGCGCAATGTTAACGGTGAATTCGCCATTACGTTTAATAAACTCTTTAGTGCCATCCAGCGGGTCCACCAGCCAGTAACGCTGCCAGTGCTGACGGACTTCCCAACCGGGAGGATCTTCTTCAGAAAGGACCGGAATCTCCGGTGTCAGCGTACGTAAACCGTCCATGATAACGGTGTGTGCGGCAATATCCGCTGCCGTTACCGGAGAATTGTCCGCTTTGCTGACGACGTCCATCGGTTTCGTCCCGTCGTAGACCTGCATAATGGCATCGCCTGCATTCCGTGCAAGCTGGCATACTTGATCTAACATTTCTCCACCTCGTCTCTGTGAGCGGTGTTAACTTATTGTTTTACTTATACCCTATCGTTAATGAATGCGCCAACTGTGATAGTGTCATCATTTTCAAAGCGTAAAATTGTGGCATTCTTCACTGTTCTATAAGTAAGGCGTTTATGGTAATGACTCCAACTTATTGATAGTGTTTTATGTTCAGATAATGCCCGATGACTTTGTCATGCAGCTCCACCGATTTTGAGAACGACAGCGACTTCCGTCCCAGCCGTGCCAGGTGCTGCCTCAG
>ENA-OQIG01000633-OQIG01000633.1-human-gut-metagenome-genome-assembly--contig:-NODE-633-length-19041-cov-17.196838_pt1 | contig 19041 bp, 21 predicted proteins | sample MGYA00242576_ERZ504741 | MGnify/ENA primary metagenome ERZ504741 (study PRJEB26092, sample SAMD00036436) | human gut metagenome | host: Homo sapiens | study: EMG produced TPA metagenomics assembly of... | reverse complement strand
TCGGCGTCACCGCCGAGGCCGGCCCGGCGGCGCGTCATCGGCCGGTTCGCGCGGCCGCGCGTGTCTGAATCCACGGGAACATATAAGCCCTATGTGAGCTTCACATAGCTTATATGGTTTTTATGGTCTTATCTGACCACTGCTTTGTCCATGGGGACGTCCAGGCCGGACATCACGCACGCGTCGTCATCACCGCCGTCCAACCCCGCGAGGCACACCAGCTCGTCGCGCGAATACAGCTCCGGGTCGATGCCCGGATCCACGGAACGGTCCAGATAGCCGTCGTCATGCAGCGTGCAGTCCGCGGCGAGGTCACGGCCTATGGCCTCCAGGTCCAGGTATGGGCCGAACCGTCCGTCCAGCGCCTCGGCAAGTTCCGGATCGTTCTCGGCGACCGTCAGCGCGAACGCCTCCTCGTTCGACGAGACGCCGGGATCGAAGCGCGTGCCGGCCTCGTACGCATAGAACGGGATGTCGTCGGCCTGGAGAGCGACATTCGCGAACACGAGAGGGGAAAGCCGCCCGGCGGGCGACATGCCCTCCTCGATCCAGATCCTCGCCTTCGCCGCGTCGTCCTCGTCAAGGGTGGACAGCACTCCGGCCATGACGTTCAGATCCTCGAGCTCGTGCGCTCGTCTATCACGCGTTCGCCCGGCCCGGCCGGAAGCCAGTCCGGCAGGTCGAAATCGTCGATCCTGTACTCCTCGTACCGTTCGCCGTCGATGCCGACCCTGTCGCGCAGGAACGCGTCGAGATCGTCCCGCCCCATCGGCAGCGTCGCCCAGCCGCCGACCAGGGAGCCCTCGTTGTATCTGCCGATGTTGCCCACGTACACGCGCAGGTCGTACCAATTGCCCTCTCCGGCCATGATCCATTTCCTTTCGCCTGCGGGCGCGGCCGGCGCGGAACCCGCTCCCGTCCCGCCGCGGCCCCGGATGGGACAATCGTCCTCCCGCCGGAAGGCTCGGACGGGACACGATGTCTACAGGAAAACGGATAGCACATACGCATATGCTTATCCGCCTATCGTCCGCCGCGGGTCGTCGGACGCGCGCCGCCGTAGTACGAGGCGAACGGATCCTCGTCCCCGTCCGGGCCGTCTCCGGACGCCGCGAGCGATTCGACGTCGCGCTCGAAGTCCGCGGCCTCGGCCAGCACGCCGGAGGATGCCCCCTCCGACCATTCGTCCGCGTAGGAACAGCGGACGGCCCCGGGCGCGAGGGTCTCGATGAACGAGGACAGGTACGAGTCGCGTTCGGCGAGCAGCGTGTCCACGAGCCATCCCGGCTGTCCGGGAAACTCGTCCAGGCCGCGCACGTACATGTTCCGGTTTTCGTCGCGCACCAGAGGGGGCACGGTGTCCAGGCGCAGGCACTCCTTGAACATGACGAGCCTGCCCACGCGGCCGTTGCCGTCGCTGAACGGGTGGACCCGCTCGAACATCCAATGGCACATCGCGATGCGCACCGGATCGTCGGACAGGCCGGCGTACGCCGCGTACACGCGCTCCATCATCCCCGGCACGTCGCCGGCCGGCACCGTCCTGACCATGGCGACGCCCATGCGCTGCACGATCGCGTTATCCCTGGTCTTGTATCCGCCGACGTTGAACCCCGGGTCGCCGTCCTGCGACGTGCCGCGCTTCAGCAGGGCGTGCAGGCGGCACACGTAGCCGGCGTCGACCGGATCGTCGGCGTGGTCGATGACGTAGTTGAACGCGGTGAAATGGTTCCTGGTCTCGATGGCGTCGTCGAGTCTGATCTGCTCGTCCGCGTCGGCGAGAAGACGCCCGGTGTCGTAGATCTGACGCGTCTGCTCGGGCGTCAGCGTCGAACCCTCCATATGGTTCGAGTTGTACGCCATGAACACCTGCGTCCAATAGAACAACGCGTGGTCGATCCGCGCGTCCCGCTCGTACCTGAGCCTGTCCACAAGCCTCGTCCTGTCGGCCATGGCGTCCTCCCCTCTCTTCGGAAACATCGCCGTGGGATCCGGGTCCGCGCAAACCGTCGGACCTGATCGGCCGCGCAGGCGACCATCACCAGCATACGCCGCCGATGACAGAAAGCCCGGCCAAAACGGCGAAATCCGCGGCCAACGTGGAATCCACGCCGTCCGGCGCGGAAACGGCCAGCATGTCCGACCGTCACCTGGCGGGCCCTTGGACGCCCATGGCATCCGCGTCCATGCCCGCTCCGCATTCCGGCCCGGACAGGCCGAACCCGTCCAACCTTCCGCGGGCCTCGTCGAGCAGGTCCGTGAGGAACCCCGCATGGTCGGAAAGGTCCTCGTACTCCGCCCAGGAGCGCAGGGTGGTCGTGGCGGGACAGTCCGGGGACGAGGCGATGTAGGAGATGAAGGCCTTGATGTCGGACAGGCCGCGGGTCTGGTATCCGGTCATGCTCATTCCGCCTTCGTAGGCGGAGTATCCGCTTTCCCGGTATTCGGCGAGGGCGGCATCCAGATAGTCGGCGATTCCGGCGCGGATGTCCGGATTCGCCTCGTGCCGTCCGCCGCCCACATATCGTTCCGAGTGGCGGACGTAGGGGCTTCCGCCGAAGAAACGGCCCAGCCTCTCCTGCCCCTTTCTCGGGTCCTCGCGGTCTGCGAGGAAGGGAAGCTCCCGTCCGAGCTGGTTCAGCTCCATGTCCGTGAGCTCGAACCGGCCGAACCGCACCATGCCGGTGTGTCTGTCAGTCGCGTAGCATTCGCCGTGGGCGTGCCCGTTGTCGTGGATGATGACCGCCGCCTCGAGGTATTCCTTGTCCGGCATGTCCCCATGCGGGTCGGCCAGACCGGAGCGTTCCGCGAGGCGTTCCCGTTCCTCGTCCTCGGCGACGAGGTCCACGAAAAGGGTGTGCCCGTCCTTGCTGAGCACGACGCCGGTGTCCTTGTTGATCCAAACCATCATTCCTCCATCCGTCGGATCGTGGCCGTCCGCATGCGCGGCCGGCTGGTTCCAGCGTCCGTCGGCCGGGACGGCGCGGTGGGGCACGATGTCTACAGGAACGGGATAAGCGGATAAGCACGTACGTGCATGCTTATCCGTCTGGTTCCTAGATGGTTTTGCCGCCGGGACGGGCGGACTCCTCCATGCCGGGCGTCTCCAACCGGTCCGGATAGTCGTCCTCGTCCCACATACAGCCGGTCCAGTAGCAGCCGTCCTCGTCGCCGTCCGTGATCGCGGTCTCCGCGGCCTCGTCGCTCCAGTAGTCCATGTCGTTCCAGTGCAGGCTCGCCTGGTCCGCGTCGTATCCGAACGACATGATCACGAACCGGTTCGCAAGCAGGGGGATGGCAGGACGTCGGCGAACTGTTCGGCGGTCACGTACATGCCCGTGCCGACGTGGTACGCCTCCTCGTCGGGTTCGATGGCGCGGGTCCGGCGGTTCTCCTCGCTCATGGCCGCGAACCGCTCCTCGACGCAGCGGTACCAGTCGCCCATGCGGCCGGCGGTCGGCCCGTAGGCGCCGGCCTCGGGAACTGCGGATGGTTGAGCCGGTCGGCAATCCTGGACGCGAGGCCGTCGGCCCCGCTGACGGTGGACGGAATGTCTCCGGGTTCGGTGAGGTTGAGCCGCGCGATGCATCGCGGCCCGTCCGCGGTGCAGAGGTACGCTTCCGCGTCGAGGTGGGAGTAGTGGCCGTTCGGCTGGTCGCGCCTAAGCTCCACGTAAGCCTCCGTCCCTCCGTCGCGGAACGTGGGGGCCGTGTCCGACGCGGTCCACGATATTCCGGTCCGGGACGCCATGTCGGCCAATGCCAGCGCGAGGTCGTGCAAGGCCGCCTTCTCGCCGCCGGCCGCGTACGCGCGGACGTCGTCCTGCGTGCGTACGGGGTGCGCAGCCGGGCGTGGTCGAGCAGAGCGTATTCCATGACCGTCGCGTCGAGGTATCTGGTGGTGCCTTTCATCTCTTCGCCCATGCTCACAGTCCTTTCATGGATGGCGTGACCACGTCGGACGACGTGGCGATGCCGGTCGGGTCGGACGTGTCCGTCGGGTCGGCGGCGAACGATGGCAGGCCGAGACGAAGACGAAGGTTCTCCAGCAATCCGCTTCCGGCGGGCGATGTCTCGGTGAAGTATTCGGTGACCGTCTCGGCCTGTTCCTCGGTCAGGGAGACGCTGGCGCCGCTGTCCGGCTCGAAACCGAGCGCGACGATCTGGCCGTGCAGTATCGTGTACAGCTCGCCTTCGGCCGGGACGTGCCGGTAGTCGATCTGGCTGAGGTAGCCCCTCTCCTCCATCGCCCGGGTGGCGTAGATGGCTCGGTTCGGCCCGAATTCGGACGTGCCGTCGTCGTTGACCCACAGGTCGACTCCCGGTATCACGATCGGCAACGTGTCGAAGCAGCCGCCGACCAGTCTGGACAGCGCGTCTCCCATCAGCCGCGCCCGTCGGTCTCAAGAGCCACCCGCCGCGGCTCCCCGTCCTCCGGAATCAGGATTCCGTTTATAAAGTTCTGCGCCATCGCCGCATTCCCCTTCCTTGGCTTCCATGCCGGGACCTCCGCCCGGAGACGTCGTGGATGGCCGTGTCGTCACAATCCTCCGTCCCGCGCGGCGGGCGGACGGGACACGATGTCTACAGGAACGGGATAAGCGGATAAGCAAGTGCTTACATGCTTATCCGCTTATCCGCCCGCGGGGCGTCAGTAGGCGTTGTTGCGAAGCCAGAACTCCTTGGCCTGGTGCGGGCTGCCGTAACGCTGCTTGATGTATTGCAGCCCCCATTTGATCTGGGTCGCCGCGTTGTCCTTCCAGTCGCTTCCGGCGGCCGCGAGCTTCGACGCGGGATAGGACTGCGGGATGCCGTACGCGCCCGACGTGGGTTCGTGGCGTTCCACTGCCAGCCGGACTCGTGCTGCCAGATCCACACGAGCGCCTGCCAGTCGTTGTCGTTGTCCCATTCCTTGTAGCCGCTGGCGATCATCTGCTTGGCGATGCCCTTCGCGTCCTCGGGGCTGGCGTGGTAGCCGTTCCCGCTGTACTTCACGTTCACCGTTCCCGTGTCCGAATCGTCCGACGAGGAGGCCGAGCACGTCCATTTCGTCGACGTCGCGGACGAGCCCTGCGAGGACGATGAGATGCCGTCGGACGGCTTGCTCGCGGCAGTGGTGTTGCCGTCGGGATACCAGAAGGTCGCGCCGGGGCTTTTGGCGCTGATGACGCCGGAATGGATGGACACCACGCCGTTGGCGTTTTTGAAGCCGCTGCCTCCCTCGCTGATATGCACGCTGTCGCCGTCGACTTGTTCGACGACCGCGACGTGCCCGTACCTGCCGTCGGCGGTCCATGAGCCGCCCGAACCGATGTAACTGACGGCCGCGCCTGGCGTCCAGGAGACGATGCCTCCGGCCTTGGCCCCCTGCTTCCAGCCGTGCGCCTTGGCGGACGCTCCCCACATGCCGCCGTCGCCCCAGGAGCCCTGGCCGAGGTCGTGGCCGAGCGCGCGTTGGCGCATGCACGCCCACCAGGTGCATTGCAGTCCGCTGCTCCGTAGACGATGTTGTAGCCGGAGCATGGCGTCACGTAGTCGGGCCACATGCGTTTGATCTCGCCCTCGGTCTTGCCGATGAGCTTCGTCCATTCCCCCTTGGCGGTGGACGCCACCGTGCTCGACGAGGCCGATGACGAGGACGATGAGCCGTCCTTGCAGCCGGCGAGGTAATGCAGCACGTCGAGGGGATTGCACGCCCCGGTGGTCATGACGACGCACAGCACGGCGACGATGGGAAGCAGGCGGCGGTGGAACGGCCCGGGTCGGCCGCGGCGTGGATGGCCGGACATGTCAGTCGCTCCCGTCGTCCGCGCCGATGTACCAGAACGGCCGCTGTCCGCCGACGGTGATCTCGACCGGACGACACGGGCGCTGGTTCGTGCCGACTCCGACGGAGCCTCCCGCGAGCCAGACACGGGTGCCGGCGGGCACGTCGTCGATCGACGCGTATCCGGTCTCGTCGCCGTTCTCGTCCATGAACGGGTGGTCGGCCACCGCGGGGCAGGCCACCGTCACGTACCACATGCCGTCGTCCATGGGGATGGCGACCGCGTCGTAGTATTGCGAGATCACCGACTGCGGGTCGGTCGACGATGCGATGGACGAGCCGATCGACCGGGAATGTCGAAGAAGACCCGGTCGGAGCCCTGCATCCATGATTGGGTGTCCTTGACGATTCCGTCCGCGTCTCCCTGGTACGTGCGGTCGGTGGAGCAGTCGTAGGACTGGATGATGAGGTTGTCGGACTGGCGACCGGTGCACAGGAGGTCCGGGTTCAGCCTGCGCTGGCTCCACCAGTAGCGCGCCATGTTGGAAGGGCCGTGGGACTGGCCCGCGATGTCCGGCTGGAAGAGCTGCTGCATCGTGTCGTTCCATTCCTCGTCGGACGGCGCCGGGTCGAGGATCCTGTCGACGGTGTCCAACGCGACGTCCACCGGGCCTCCCTTGCCTCCGACGGGCTTCATGGACACCTTTCGCTCGTCTCCCTGCTGTTCCTTGACGATGGAGAGGACCCGCTGGCGGGACCAGTCTCCCGGCGTGGGGATGCCGGCGGCCTTCAGCCTCCGTAGCCGCCGGTTTTGGCGGTCTTCTTCCCTTTCGGGGATTTGGCCGGAGTCGACGATGACGCGTCGGACGCGCCGCCGGTCGCCTTCGAGGACTCGTGGTTGACGACCATGCCGAGGGACACCACGAACACCAGGGCCAGGAACATCGCGAGCCAGCGGACCGGCCGCGGCAACGGGCGAGGGGCCTTCCTGCCGGCCATCACTCTCCCTCCGTCCAGGCTTGGCTTCCCTCGCCGTCGCCGCTTCCCGTGTCCGGCCCGTCCGACGCGGACGGTTCGGAAGAGCCTCTTCCTTGTCCGCGAGCTCGTTGACGATGCGTTCCACGTTCCTGATGTCCGCGACGCTGTTGCCCGCGGCCTTCGCGTTGGCCCGAAGCTCGCCGTCCACACGGGCCTCGAGCCTCTTGACCTCCGTCCGCATGGCCTTGAGATCCGTCAGACCTTGGGCGAACGCCTCAAGCGCGTCCATCCTGAATCGCTGCGATTCGCGAATCGCCTTCGATATGTCGCGTCTCTTGTCTCGCGCCTTGTTGCTGTTGGACAAATCCGGCTCCTTGTCTCGGTCGTTGATGCTTCCCCTGCAAGGATGGACCGAGGAAGGGCGGGAGGCGGGGCACGATGTCTACAAGTTTTCCGGCCCCGTGGCTCCAGGCGAAACTTGTAGACGCGGTGCACCGCCGGCCGTGCGGGCCGGCGTCATGATGGGAGGGCCATTCGACAACCAGACAAGGAAGGAACAGGAATGGAGAATCTTCTGGAGAAGGTCGCCGGCATGCTCGGCGGACTGTGGGATTGGACCGTGCATCTGAACGGCGGTTTGCAGATCGTGCTCGTCCTCCTCGCGGTCGTCATGTCGGGCGTGTGCGCGATCGTCGCGAAACGCATGCAGAGTCCGATGATGGACATGGGAGGCAGCGTCGCGGGAAGGACCGCCGTGAGCATCGCCGCGTACGTGTTCGGCGTGGTCTTCCTGATCGTCGCCCTGTTCGGCGTGGCCGCGGTGTTCGCGCCGCTGCTCGGCTTCGTCAAACTGTGACGTCGAAAACGAACAATCCGGCCGCGCCCATCATGGACGCGGCCTTTCCATATCCCGGAAGGACCGGGACCCATCGAGACAACGATCGGAAAGGAACAAGAAGGACATCATGGGAAGACTCATCATCGCGGAGAAACATTCCGTAGCCCAGGCCATAGCCGCGGCATTGGGAGGAGGGAAGGCCGAGGACGGCTGGATAGGATGTGGCGCGGACGCGGTCACGTGGGCCCAGGGGCATCTCGTCGACCTGCTCACGCCGGACGAGTACCAGGACCGCGGCTGGGACAAGTGGAGCATGGACGCCCTGCCTCTCGACCCGACGGGCGGATGGAAGTGGAAGGTCAACAGACAGCGCGGCGCGGACCGCCAGTACCGCGTCGTCGCGGGTCTGCTCAAGTCGGACGAGTATGACGTCCTGGTCAACGCGTGCGACCCGGACCGCGAGGGAGAGAGCATCTTCCACCGCATCGTCTCGCACGCGGGCACGCGCAAGCCGATGCTGCGGCTGTGGGTCGCGTCCCTGGAAGAGGACGCCATACGCGACGCGTTGGATTCGATGAGGAGCGAGGACGAGTACCGGGGACTGGCCGAGGCCGCCGACATCCGCGCGAAGGCCGACTGGCTGATCGGCATGAACGCCTCACGAGCGTACACGCTCGTCTACCACAGGCGCATGTCCGTGGGACGCGTGCAGACCCCGACCCTCGCGATGGTCGCCGACCGCGACCGGCAGATCGCCCATCACGTCGAGAAGCCGTTCTGGAAGGTCGTCGTCCCGATGGGCGGATGGACGCTCACCGGCGAACGTCTCGACGACAGGACGGACGCGGAGGCGCTGAAGTCGATCGTAGACGCGCCGGACTTCACGTTCCAGGTGTTCTCCGTGCAACGCAAGACCGTGCATGAGCGTCCGCCGCGCTTGTACGACCTGACCGGATTGCAGAAGGACATGAGCCGTCTGCACGGGCTGACCGCCGCGCGCACGCTGGCCGCGCTGCAATCCCTGTACGAGAAGAAGCTGGCGACCTATCCCCGCACCGATTCGCAGTACATCACGCACGACGACCTCGACACGTTGCGAGATCTTGCGAAGGGTCCGGGGCGCGTCGATGGATTCGTCCGCATGGAAGACCTTCCTTCCGCTCCACGGTTCGACCTGACCGTCGACGACACGAAGGTCTCGGGACACACCGCCATCCTGCCCACCCGCAACGTCGACAGGACCGTGCTGGACGGATTGAGCGGGGACGAGCGTCTGACGCTCGTGCGCGTGGTGCGCCGCATGTGGGAGGCGACGGCAGACGACTACGTGCATGACACGGTCCAGGTCATCGCGAACCTGAATCCGCATTGGTGCGAGAGCCATCCGGACGAGGGATGCCGCCTGTCCGAGGGCGAATGCCGTTTCACCAGCCGTTCCGACCAGCCCGTGAGCCTGGGATGGAAGGCGATCGAACCGGCGAAGGCCGACCGCGGGGATGACGCGGATGAGGAAGAGGCGTCTTCCGCCCGCAATGTCATTCCGTGAACCTCTCAACGGGAGTCTCGTTGAGGCCGGTAAGCGAATCCTCCGTCTCGGAGGGCAGGACGAAACCGCCGAAGCCGTTCACCGAGGCGACGCTGCTCGCCGCGATGGAGCACGCAAGCCGATACGTCGAGGACAAGGACCTGAAGGCCGCTCTGGACGATGACGAATCGCATTCCGGCGGCATCGGCACGCCCGCGACCCGCGCCGACGTGATCGAAAAGCTCGTCCACGCCGGATACATGGAGCGCAAGGGCAAACAGCTGCACTCGACCGAGGCGGGACGCACGCTCGTGGACGTCGTCTCCCCCAGGCTCCGGGACGTCTCGCTCACCGCGGACATGGAACGCAGTCTGGGCGACGTCGAACGCGGCGGCGCGCATGCGGACGCCGTGTACGAGGAGTTCCGCGGATACGCGCGCGCCATCCCTGCCGACGCCGCCGCCAACGTGAAAGCCGAGCGCGTCGGCCAGAGCGGCGGGAAGACTGAATCGTATGGCCGCTGCCCCCGCTGCGGCGGGAACGTCGTGAAACGGGGCAAGACGTGGACGTGCTCGACCAACCGCAACGAGAAGCAGGCCGACGGCACATGGAAACGAACCGATGGATGCGGGTACCGGGTCTTCCCGACGATCGCGGGCAAGACCCTCACCGATGCGCAGGTGCGGAAGGTCCTCGGCGGTCAGGCCGTCCTCGTCAAAGGATTCACATCGAAGAGCGGGAAAAAGTTCGACGCCCGGCTGGTCGCCGACAAGGAACGCGGCGTCGCGTTCGATTTCGGCAAATGACCGGAAACATGTAGACGCCGTGCACCGTTCGTCCGTCCGAAACATGATTGGCTTGACCATGTGGATGGGAACGGGAACGACCTGCGTTCCTTGCTGAAATTTGGAAGAGCCTCTTCTTTTTGGAAGAGCCTCTTCCAAAAACCATCCGAGGACGAACAGTCGATGGACGGGAAAGGATGTTGAGGGATGAGGAACGGCAAAGCGTTTCCGCACCGCGTCAGCGCGATGATCGGCAACGAGCAGTACGAGCATCTGAAGAAGGAGAGCGAGGCGCACGGATACCAGATCGCCCTGATCGAACGGTGGATGCTGATCCCACAGAACGTTGATGACCTGTATGCGGGAAGTCTGGACGATGTGGACAGGATGATGCGGCGGCCGCTGCCGTCCGGAACAAGGGGCGGAGGGAAGAGACGGTGCCGGGAATGCGATTTCTGGCTGACGGACGCCGGATACGAGGCGGTGACCGGTGCGCCGTGAAACGCGGGCTCATCCGGTCAGCGTATGTCGCCGAAGTCATCCACGAACAGGTCAGGATCGCGAACGAATCCGGATGGCCGCTCCCGGATGGCATCACCAACGAGTCCGTCGAGAGGGAAATCCTTGGACTGCTACGCAGCCTGGAAGAGTCCTCTTCCGCTCTATGAGCAGTGAAGATAGCAAACGGAAACCATACGTAAAACGTGTGGTCTACCGGATGGAAAGCATATGCGAACCATACGTAAACCATGCGCAACGCCATGCGTGGCGCCATGCATGGCAGCATACGGAAGACATATGTAAAGCATATGACCTACCGGAAGTTAAACATATGTAAAACGTCTGTTTTCCCGGACGTTGCCAAAAGTTGGTGTAGCAAGTTATACGGTTTGTGCGCACAACGACTTGCCCTCCACTGCGCCTTCGCGGTGGACTTTGACCCGAGTGCCGAAGGCTTTTGGACGACGCCATGCATGGCGCCCTGACGATGGTGCCGACGACTCCGGCAATGTCCAGGAAGGGCGGCATCAGATCAGCTGCGATGTCCGGAAAGATGGAAAGGAGCATGAACCCTATGGGCAGGAACCAGCAGTACAGGCCGGGAAAGACCCGTGGCAAACGAATCTTCATCCGTGTCTCCGACCAAGAACTTGAGGAAATCCGTTCGGCCGCGAACGAGAGAGGCGTCAGCATCTCGCGTTACCTGGTCGAGGCGCATGAGGCCAGTTGCAATCTCGAAGCTGCAAGGAAGGCATGCGAGACCGGTCCCGTCGTTGAGCAGCTGAAGGCCATCAGGACGGAAATCTGGCACATCGGACACAACGTCAACCAAATCGCGCACAACACGAACCACGACATGAGCGTGAGCCAGATGACGAATACTCCACAGCCAAGGCGTGATGGAATGCAAACGACTGTTCGAGAAAGCCACTGGTGTCATCAAGGATTCAACCAAGCAAATCAACCACAGACCGCTCTTGGAATAAAGAGAGCACGATCATTTTTTTCATAAACCGATACTGCAATCCGAAAGGAAGCGACTGTAATCTTATATTGAGTAATACTCCGTTAGCGCAAGATTGACCTTTGCATGGCCGGTATAGTTTCAAACTCTCTTTGAACTGATATTATATGGTTGTTTTAATAATACACAGTGTGGTCAGAGGTAAATAATGCCAGACATCATTGCTCAAACAGCAACGGTCAAAGACGAACCTCTGCGACTTAACATGCCCGAGGGGCTACCATTATTTTTCTCTTAAGACGGTGGCGAAAGAGCGGGGAATACCATTTATCGTGAGGATGGCGACGATTCGAAAGGAAAGGCCTGTTGGAGAATAAGCCCATCAAAGTTGCAAGTTTTTTCGCTGGAATAGGGGGATTCGATCTTGGATTCGAAAAAGCCGGCGCAAAAGTTGTCTGGCAATGTGAAGTGAACCCCTATTGTCTTGATGTTCTTAAAGCACATTGGCCGAATGTTCCCAGATCAAAGGACATCAAGACTACGAAGGTTTCAGATATACCGTTCGCCGACGTGTGGGTGGGAGGATTCCCCTGTCAGGATATTTCCGTGGCTCGCATGAGCTCGGCAAGAAAGGGATTACATGGAAAACAAAGCGGACTCTTCTACGATTTTGCACGACTTATTGGAGAAGGTCGCCCCAAAGTTATCCTCCTCGAAAACGTTGCGGGAATCCTCTCTTCCAACGAGGGACGAGATTTCGCAACAGTCATTCGGACGCTGGCCGACTTCGGGTATGGCGTGGCGTGGAGAATGCTTGACAGTAGATACTTCGGCGTCCCCCAGTCACGCACAAGGGTCTTCATTTGCGGATTTGATGGAGACCCAGAAGCCGCCGCAAGAGTACTTTTTGAGCCAGAATGCGGCGATCGGAATTTTGAGAAGAGTCGATCGCATGGGGAGACACCTGCTGCCTCCTTTAAGAAAGTCGTTGGAGATTCTGAGCGGGGCTACGCCAAGGAACTCGCCCACTGCGTATATGCAGAGGGGCCAAGACACACAGGAACCGATTGGAGCAGAAACTATGTCTCATACCCTGAAAGCGGAGAAGTAAGAAGACTTACACCAGGTGAATCCGAACGGTTACAGGGCTTCCCTACGGGCTGGACGGACATCTACGACAATACAGACGATTCGAAGCGATACCATGCCTGCGGGAACGCCGTGACTGTTCCCGTAATCGCGTGGATAGCCAATAGAATGGTCAAAGTGCTTAACGCCTGCGATTCAACCGGCAAGGGAGAATAGCCCATTGAATCTTTCAAGATAGTCAGGGGACGGTCGGAATGCCTTATCGGCGGGGAGCAGGGCTTCATCAATGGGTCTGCTCCCACGCTCCCCTAATTCGTTTACAATCTCGTTCGGAAGACTAACGGACTGTTCAAACTCCTCATAATGATCGCCCGGCCTGAGAATATACGTATTTCTTCTTGCATCATTACAGACCAAGGTGATTACTCGGCTATCGAATGCCCAATGATGATTGCGGCAAAGAGCCAAACCATTTGTGACCACATCAAGGTCAAAATCAGCCCATGGAAGAATGTGGGCCGCTTCTATTCCAGAACGTCCCATACCAGTCTTGGGCAATTCCAAGCCGCATACGACACAACGTCTGTGATATGCAATCATCACGTCGTTGGCGAATCGGGACGCGCTTGCGCCACGCCCTTCCTTCCTGCGATACCATCGTTCCGCGCGCTGCCTTCGCTGTACTGCCTTGTTCAAGTCGGAATTCGTGCGGATGGGAGGGAGCGCTTCTGGGCTTGGAATATCCTCAATGTCCAGCACGTACAACTTAAGTAGCGAACGAAGAAAAGGCAATGAGTCCACTCCATTGAGATAATCAGCATCCACATCCGCCAAAGCATCCATGATGGCATCAACGGATGTCCGACATTGGTAATAGAAGTCCTCGCCAGGCCCTTCGATGGCATGTTTGAAAGTGGACAACTGACCGTTGACGACTCCACCCAGCAAAGACGCAGAAGCATGTTCCAGCATCTCCTTGATTTGACTGACCCGCTGATCGACTTCGATTATCTTGGTGTGAATATCGTCCGTAAGGGCGCCCGAACGAGCGGTAAGCCAAACAGGCTCCACAATCGCGACATCTTCTGCTACATCTAGCAAACGGCACGAAACGTCGAGAAGGTAAGCGTCATCCTGCAAGACCGGCAGGGCATGGGATGCCTTACTCTCGCTTCGACAAGGGCTTGGAAGCATCAACAGGGATGCGACCAGTCCAGCAATATGAGTCACATGCTTCCTGTCGTTCGGATTACTGAGCCTTAAACGCGGTTTCCCTCCCTGGTTGGTCAAATGCACCGGGGTAGGATAATCCTTGTCATACAGATGAATGTAAAAATGCTTGCCAACAAGCTCTGAAGACTTAAAACCGTTGCTTTCTCCAGCAAGCTCATACTCGCCGCGTCCACCAATGCCCCTGTTGCCAGAAGGTCTCTTCGTGAAAACCAGAAACTGATTATTTGCCATGCCGTCGCCCTTCTCCATCTGTTGTCTCGAAGTATAGAGCAATATCGAATTCAGCATGCTGAGCTGGCCATATCAATTCTGATCCAACAGAGCCAAATGCTTTTTAGTCGGCAGAGAATCCTTTCTTAACCTGAAATGGCAGTCCTTGCGTTTGGATGAATAGTGGCGCCGTGCCGAAGAGTGCGAGGTCCAAGTTTTCAAGCACTTGTCTGGATTTCTCTTTGAGTTTGGAATCTGACACCGTCTCATCGGGAATCGGCGGAATACCCAGCAAAGATGGCATAATGGGGCTCCTTCCTTCAACCGCACCAAACCCCACCCGATGATGCTTCTTTCCGATTCCGCCGATGGTTTCGGAGATTCGTAGACGTGGTGCCCCGCGCATGCCTTCCGTCGTGCCGGACGATGGAAGACATGATTCCGAAAATCAGCAGAGGATTAGACCCCACGGGTCTTGTGAAGTATCTGTTCGGCAAGGGTCGCCACAACGAGCACTCCAACCAGCATCTTGTCGCTTGCAGCGACGACCTGCTCGAATCGTTCGACTTCAACGGACATCCCGCCGAATCGTACGCGAGAATCGGTGAGCGCTTCGACCGGCGCTACCGGGTCAGGGAACGCAAGGACGATCCCTTCCCCCGCGATCGGCGCGGCAGGCACAATCCCGGCAAGGAGCATGGCAAGGATCGAGTATGGCACTGCTCGCTGTCCATCAAGGCCGGTCAGGGCATACTCACGGACGGGCAATGGGATGTGATAGTCCGCGACTATCTGGAACGCATGGGCATCCTGGACGATGATGGCGCGGCAGGCGTGACATGGCTCGCGGTACGCCACGGATTGACCGGAATGGCAACGACCATGTGCACGTGATGGTCCAGCTCGCCACGGACGACGGGTGGATCAACACGTTCAACGACATGAAAGGCGCGCAGAAATCATGCCGAGAGATGGAGCGGGAACGTCCCGAGCTCGTCGAGCTGGATCGGTCGAACACGGAGGCGACGTCAGGTACAGGTACGCGGAATGGCGCCGCTGGGCCGAATGGAAGGCGCGGGAGGACTACGACGGGCCGCTCCCCTGGTCTGCGCTCGACAGGAACGAGCGCGTCCGGCGAATCGCCGCTGTGGCCGCGGAGACGATGCCGAAACAGCATGTCGGCCGAGTCGTGGAGGCGTGCGCGAAGGCGTCACGGAGCGAGGACGAGTTCATCCGGCGCGTGCGCCGCGAGGGGTTCAGCATCGACCGCGTCTGCGCAAGGGCGTGGCGAAGGGATCCTTCGACTCGCCGGACCAGGTGGTCGGATACCGGATCACCTGGCGCAGCAGGGACGGCTGGACGGAACGGTTCAACGCGTCTGATCTCGGTCAGGACATGAGGCTAAAAGAACTGCGCGACGGCTGGACGCATGACGCGCGGTCAGAATCGTTGGCGGTCCAGGAATGGCGGGCGAGCATGGAGAACCGTCCGCCGTTCCTCTCCGACGGTCTGGAGCGCCGGCCCGCGAATCTCTCCACGCATGACATGGAACGGCTGATCGACGAGGCGTTCCATGTCGCCGTGAAGGTGAGACGCGGGGAAGGTGATCCGGAAGAGTACGACGAGGCGGTGCGCGAGGGGCTGCGCGTGTTCGACAGGCTGTCCGAACGGTACGGCATTGGGGATGGTTTCTCGGCCGAGATCATGAAAGACGGGCTCTCGGCCGAGACGCCCGACGCGATCGGAGACGATGGGCTCGATGAGAATGGGAAAGCCCACAAGCCTGATGCCGCGGACCAGTATCATCTCACGGGACCCGGCCTCGTCTCGGCCGATATGCCGGGGATCCCGATTCCAAACGGTTCGGCCGGACCGAGGTCCCGATCGCCGGGGCGCGCGCCGGACACGGCCGAACCGCGCAGATCCTCCCATGCGGGGACGAACACGTTCTCGTACCGCCATGCCATGACCGCTTTGTGGTATTCCTTGAAACCTTCGGGAAGGACGGTCACCCCCATGGCCTGTTCCGGGATCGAATCGATCAGGGAATACAGTCGGTCGGGCTCGTAGCGTTCCATGAACCGGCCGAACGCCAGCGTGCACTGGGGGTCCTGTCCAGACGCGATGTATTTGAGCGGCGCGATCGGCTTGCCTTTGTCGGTGATGTAGCATGACCTCACGTCGAGGGCGTCCTGACGGATCAGTTCGTCTTTGGACAGGCGCCGTTCGATCGCGGCTTCGGTCCGTTTGTTGTTGAACGAGTTGCCGTTGTCGTACACGGGCGCGAGCCGGTAGTGGCCCTTCCTGTCGGACAGGACGCCCCAATTGGTGTTGTTGCGGTCGATGTTGCGGATGAACGCGTCGGTGACGAACATGTCCCAGAAACGTTCCCGGACCCCATCGATGCCGGCGAGCTCCGGGATGCGGTTGATGGCGGCCCTCACATCGGCCAGCACCACCCCCGACCCTGTGGAGGCGGATTCGGTGAATCCCGGTTCGTCGTCGGACAGGGAGTTCTTCAGATCGTGGAACTCCACCAGTTCCCAATCGTCATCGGTGAAATCTCGGCACGCGCACACGACCTTGCCTCCTCGGATACCCAGCACGGTCTCGTGCACCGGGATGCCCAGCATCCCGTAGACGTGCGATCCGAGGAATTCCGACAGGGGCGCCGTCGTGTACGAGGGGACCGAGCCTTGCAGACGTCCCGTCGGCCCCGGGAACTTGAGGATCCAGTTGCCCCCGTTCCAGACGACGCCGACCTTGCGGCCCGCGTTTCCGGCATAGAACCTGCGGGATTTCTCGCACCCCTCGAAATCAATCAAAGCCATCATATTCCACGATTCTACCGGCCGCGCGGCCGAATCAACCGCATTCATCCCACAGGAGGGAGACGACGACGGCTCCGCCGCCGCGGACCGAGACGTCGGCCGCGTCCTACCGTCCGGCCCGCTTGACGGTGGGGACGTCCGGCAGGGACGGTTCCATGGCCGGCGCCGCGGGCGGCGTGATCCTGGCCTCCTGCTCGGGACTGTACGCGCCGAACAGGTCCGGCCCGTCCCATTCCTCCGGCTCGTACAGGTCTACCAGGTCGGTCTTGTCCTCTCCGGTGGTCTCACTGGATGACAGGTCTCCCCCGGTCTCGGATTCGACGGTCATTTTCCTTCTTTTCTCCGGGGCCGGCGTCTCGGTCGGGACGTCGTCCGTCTTTCCCCCGTCCGCCACCGGATCGTCTCCGGAGGACGTCCCGTCGTGTTTCTCCACGTCGTCATCTCCGGACGGTTCGGGCAGGTCGGAGACGGGCGCCGCGTTCTCGTTCTCGTTCATGGAGCCCTCGAACAGGCTGGACGGTTCGTCTCCCTCGCTGCGGTTGTCCCCGCCCGAGGATTCGGGCAGTCCGGCGTCGCGCAGGTGGCTGATCTGCTGGCCGGCCTCGTCCACGGACACGACGGCCTGCATCATCACGCATTCGGCGATCAGATCGTTCCGCTGCCCGTTCCATCCCTCTCCGTTCTCCGGGGCGACATGGAACGTCTCGCCGTCGTGCCGGGCCCTGAACTCGTCCGGGGAGGTGTCGTCGTGGTCGAGTCTGACGGTGAAGCCAGCCTTCTCGAACGCGGCCAGGGTGTCCTCGAGGGCGGGCGTGCGGTCCACGTAGGTGATGGTGACGTTGTTCATGACGCGGTCGGCCTGCTGTCCGATGGTCTCGCCGGGATGGCGCTGCGACCATTCCGTCTCCATGAGGTTGCGCGCCCGGTTGAGCTGGGCGGCGTAGCAGGTCCGTGCCGACGAGCATTTCGCTGACGTTCCAGGCTTTCAGCAGGCTTGTGTCGCTCAACGGCGCGCAGCCCCTCGTGCCGAGCACGGTCGCGTTCAGCACGCTCTCGAACCCGTTGTTCAGCTCGCGCCTGTGGGCGCTTTCCCAGGACAGCAGGCGGGCTCGCTGCGCCTCCATCTCCTTGATCTCCGCGGCCTGCAACCTCGCCTGTTGGGCCTGTTCGGCCTTGCGTTCCCTTTGCTGCTGCTGTATGTCCGCGCTCAGTGAGCGGTGGAGCATGCTCAGCTGTTGGGCCATGTTGCTCCATGTGCTGTTGAGCAGCTGGTCCAATGCGTCCTCGGGATCCATCGCCGACATCATCGGCCTCCTTCCTGTTGGTTCCTACCGATCGCGTGCAGTTTTATGTTCGGCCGGCGCGGCGGGCGTTCCTGTCGGGGATGGCCGCCGCTGCCTCCTCCATCTCCTTCGGGCGCACCGGGCGCAGGGGCTCCATGGCCTTGCGCCGCCAGCCTTCGGCGGGCGTTCGCATGGCAGCGGCTCGCCCGGCCCGGTCGTGTGCCCGTTCTCGTCGATGCCGAGCGAGGCCACGAGGCCGGTGTCCTTGTTGAACACCCGGTCGAGCAGGCCGAACGCTTGGATGTTGAAGATCATCATCTGGCCCGGCTGGCGTCGGGCGTTCTCGTAGGCGCGCCACAACGCGTCGAGCTGGTAGATGAGCGGCGGGTACCGCCACCAGTCCGGCACCCACAGGAACTTCGTCATCACGCCCTGCTGGTAGGGCCACATGTTCGCCACGTGCAGCTCCACGAAGCTTGCGAGGTTCGGATAGTACGTGTCCCGCATCTGGTTCGCGCGCCGAACTGGCCTATCAGCGCCTCGCGTTCGGCCTGGTCGTCGCCGATCTCCTTGATTCGGGAATCGAAAGCACGTCCTCCCCGTCGGCTCGCCATCGGCGCCGTTCTTCGGCTCCGGCGTGGCGTCGGTTTCTCCCTCATTCCCCTGCGCGTCCGGGACGGCGTCTTCGGCCTCGTCCTTCCCGGTGTCGTCGGACGGCGTTTCGTCCGAGGGTGTGGCGGGCGGCGTCGAATCCCGATTCCCGTCCGTCGGAACGCCGGGAGCGGCGGAAGTCGTTTCGGCCGCGCGCTCCCTTTCCGCCAGCTCCAAGTCCTCCTTGGTCGAGATCGCGAAGTCCTCGGCGGCCAGGCCGGCCTTGTACGCGAACAGCCATCGCGTGAACGGGATGGTCAGCCCGTACCGGGTCACGTCCTCGACGCCTTCGACGGCGAGGTTCGCCGCGGCCACCGCCGCCACGCACGCCATGTCGGGATCCGTGGGACGGTCGGCGTGGTCGGGGACCTGCGGCGGCGCGGCCAC
>ENA-OQIG01000631-OQIG01000631.1-human-gut-metagenome-genome-assembly--contig:-NODE-631-length-19109-cov-1.987198_pt1 | contig 19109 bp, 27 predicted proteins | sample MGYA00242576_ERZ504741 | MGnify/ENA primary metagenome ERZ504741 (study PRJEB26092, sample SAMD00036436) | human gut metagenome | host: Homo sapiens | study: EMG produced TPA metagenomics assembly of... | reverse complement strand
TAAAGTTTCAAAGCCTTGAAACTTTAGTTTCAAGCCGATGAAACTTTAGTTCCAAGCTGAAGAAACAAAAGTTTCAAGCGGGAGAAACTAAAAAGCTCTATATAGAACTACAAACAGACCATAAGGAACCATTGAAAACAAGGCAGTGTGACAGCAAAATTTGCCGTCACACTGCCGTCACCTACTGCCGTCACCTCATTAATCACTCATATTCAAGATATTATACCCAACAAAGTGACAGATGACAGCAATTTATAGTTTTTATTTTTATAGAGAGACTAGCTGACACGTAAGTATATCATAAGAATGTTAATCCAATTGTTGTGAATGGCAGAGTTTTTTCTTTTTCAAACTTTGTATAAAGGCTAAATTCTATTCGCTCATCATTGCAAAGAAATGATTAAATGGCTACTTATTTCCCGGAAACAACCCGTATGTTTTCCGTTTCTGTTCCATCAGCTGCCTGGTTCTTTCTCTATGCGATGATTTTCTATTAGTCTTTCTTCCCAGATAAAAAGGGAATCCGAATCCGACACTTACATTCAGATCACGGGCGAATGTAGAACTTTTATAGACTCCTCTCTCCACCTTTTCTCCCGTATAAAGGTCTGTTACATATTTACGATAAGTAAATCCTCCCCAATGGCTGTATATAATTTGACATTCAAACAGTAAAAACAATTTCGACTGAGCTTATAGTTGCGGTAATACCTGCCGAAAGAATAAAAGCATCGATACTCTCACTACCATAGTTACTTTCATCATCCCCTCTATACTCTATCTTATATAATTCATTTCCTCCTTTTTTCTTTAGTTCCGCACAAACACGCTGATAGGAAATGCTATTCACACCAATCCCCAAACGAGGATAAAAAGCCCAATGGGAATTTTCAAAGCGATAAGCAACACCAAAATCCAGACAGGGATTAACGTCCGGTTTTTGCGTTCCCGGTATGAGATTATTCACATAGTAATCCGCTTCGACTGCATGGACTAATTCAGTATAACAATCCCGCCTATATTTCACGGGAATCCCCAAACGGATATTCGTATACCATCCCCATTTACGCGAAAAGAAATGTTGCAAACGAAGGTTGATAGCAGGAAACACAGATTTCCGGTCCGACATTGCAGTGTACATATTTCCCTTCCCCCGATAAGCCAGGTCAAAACAGGTTCCCACATCCAAGTCTAACTGTAGCAACTTATTCTTGGTAGATGGATCTTTAAGAAACAGGCTTTCCTGCGCCTGCGATACAGGCACAACACATGCAGTAAACAATAGCATGGCTAATAAATGTACTTTCTTCATAGACAGCAGATTTAATAGAAAGTAACCGGATCGCTCAGCCGTTCAACCGTTTCACCGCTTTCCATTGTCAGCACTACACGAAAACGGAACTCTCCGCCTGATTGGGGAATGGTCAATAACGCCTTATATATCTTGTTTACTTCATCTATCATGGATATAACCCCTCCATTAACAGTATAATCTGTCTGCTGATCTTTAACAAAACGTCTTTGGATAGTCATAAAAGCAGGAAGTGACTTCTGCTCCTGCGGGAAATTCTTCATTAAAAGCTGTTTCCGTAAATATCTGAATCTTTTTGATGCCATCCGATAATACATGGCGAAGATAATGATCGGTGTCATAAGATTCCGGATCTTTTTCCCCCGCATCTGTCAGCAAACGAATCTCCATCATATAAGCTTCTTTGAGAACTTTGTTATCAAGAGCCTCCTTAGGTTTCTCACCTGCATTATCCCAATGATATAACTCCACTTCTTTCAAAATGCAGGAGATGTCTATCGGTTCAGCCAAATCCTGTTCATCGCAAGTCATGGCTGTCACCACCAGAAACAGTAATGATAGTAGTAGCTGAGTCAAGTGCTTTTTCATACGCATTATTCTATTAGTTTTCACAAAGTTAACCTTTTTCTAATAGAAAAATGCGCAAAAAGCCTTTTACTGCTTGTTGGCGCATTTTTTTCTTGAATTTTATATCGGTTAGTCCAGCGTAAACTTCTGAGAGCCGATCAGATTACCGCCCTCGAAGATATCCAAACGATAGTTTCCGGCATACAAAAACTCTTCTACATCCCAGAATACATTCACGTTTTGTTCCTCACCGTTGTATTCGATATACTTTTTGATGGAGTAAGTCAGTGTACGGTTTTCGTAAGAGAAAGTGTTGGATGCACTCTTGGTCAGTGCGTCATTATCCGGTTTGGTGATACGTATATAGATGGTACGTTCGCCATTCTCTGCCGTAATATTCTTCACGACTGTAAAGCTGATAGCCAGCTTCACGATGTCTTTCACTTTCTTTGCAACCTTCCCCCGTTTATTGCGCGGTTCGATACGGATATTGGTCACATCGAGCTGGGCAGCCAGTGTCACCTTCTTATCCAGATTCTCCTTTTCTTTGGAAAGTGTACTGATTTGCTGTGAAGCAGTGTTGTATTTCTGAGTAACGTCTGCAATCACCTGTTGCTGGCGCTTATTGATTCTGTCCAGTGAGTCTATCTGATTGACGTAGCCTACCAATATCTTACGCAAAGTGGCAAGCTCCTTTTTCAAACGACGGATTTCCGTTGCATTCGAGCTTTTCACGGTACGGAGTTCTTCGAGCAATCGTTGAGTTTTCAATTGTTCCTGCTCCAGCAACAGTGCGAGAGAGTCATTAGTTACCGTAAACTTTAACTCATCATACTTTTGCACAAACTGGCTATACTCATTCTCCAAATCTTCCTTATCCAACTGAAATTCCTGTACCAGCTCGCGATTGGCTTTCTTTTCAAGTAAACAACAAATAAGTGATGCCGATAATCGCTATCACCAAAACAGCTACAGCTGCAATAAGAAGGCTTTTTTTGTTCATAGTTCCAATTGTTAATCGATAACGGGCACAAAAGTAATCATTTCGTAACAGAGTAACATAGTCTTGGGCATTTTCTTTAACGAAAATTATTACGGAAAAATTTCTTTAATTAGGATTATCGTTGTAATTTTGTCGCGCTAAAAAGCATGAAATAAATTATCAACTTTTTAAATATATAGTATTATGTCAAAAGTAACCGTAGTAGGCGCAGGTAACGTAGGTGCTACATGTGCAAATGTACTTGCTTTCAATGAAGTAGCAGACGAAGTAGTAATGCTGGACGTTAAAGAAGGCGTTTCAGAAGGTAAAGCAATGGATATGATGCAGACAGCTCAACTGTTGGGTTTCGACACAACTGTAGTAGGCTGCACTAACGACTATGCTCAGACTGCTAACTCTGACGTTGTTGTAATTACTTCAGGTATTCCTCGTAAACCGGGTATGACTCGCGAAGACTGATCGGTGTAAACGCTGGTATCGTTAAATCAGTGGCAGAAAACATCTTGAAATATTCTCCCAATGCAATCCTTGTTGTTATCTCTAACCCGATGGATACAATGACTTACCTGTCATTGAAAGCTCTGGGCTTGCCGAAGAACCGCATCATCGGTATGGGTGGCGCACTGGACAGCTCTCGTTTCAAATATTTCTTGTCTCAGGCTTTGGGCTGCAACGCCAACGAAGTAGAAGGTATGGTTATCGGTGGTCACGGTGATACTACTATGATTCCTTTGACTCGCTTCGCTACTTACAAAGGTATGCCTGTAACTAACTTCATCTCTGAAGAAAAACTGAACGAAGTGGCTGCTGCTACTATGGTAGGTGGTGCTACTCTGACTAAGTTACTGGGCACTTCTGCATGGTATGCACCGGGTGCAGCAGGAGCATTCGTAGTTGAATCTATCCTTCACGACCAAAAGAAGATGATCCCTTGTTCAGTATATCTGGAAGGAGAATACGGTGAATCAGACATTTGCATCGGTGTTCCTGTAATCCTTGGCAAGAACGGTATCGAAAAGATCGTCGAACTGGATCTGAACGCTGACGAAAAAGCTAAGTTCGCTGCCAGCGCAAAAGCTGTTCACGGAACAAACGCTGCTTTGAAAGAAGTAGGTGCTCTGTAATTAGCAATCCCCTTACATTTATATAAGCTAAGAAAGGCTGTCCTCCGCTATGAGGGACAGCCTTCTTTCTTTTCTATCCAATAGCTGTCATTCACTCTTTACATTCTGAGAAACCCACATTCCAATGTCCTGTTTACTCAAAGCAGCCGCCATAAGGTCCGGAAACTTATCCGGAGTACAGGCAAATGTCGGCACTCCTATGGAAGCGAGAAACTCAGCATGCCCCTTGTCATAGGACGGAGCACCGTCATCGTTCAACGCCGGAAGGACAATCAACTGCACACCGCTATTGACCAACGAGACAAATTTCTTTCTCATTTCTCTGGAGTCTCCTCCTTCGTAAAGGTCAGTCACCAACACCATCACCGTGTCCTGCGGACGGGTAATGACTCCCTGACAATAAGTCAGCGCACGGGCTATATCGGTTCCTCCCCCGAGCTGTACCCCGAAAAGCAGATCCACGGGATCTTGCAAATCATCCGTCAGATCAACGACTGCCGTATCAAAAACCACCATACGGGTAGATACCGCCGGAATGGATGCCAACACAGAACCGAATATGCCGGAATAAATGACCGACGTCCCATAGAACCGCTTGATCCAGACACAGGATAATATCTTTCATCGCTTTCCGTTTACGCCCGTAGCCAATACGGATTTCGGGAATAATCGTCTTATAGTCCGGTTGGTAGTTTTTCAGGTTCTTGGTAATGGTCGTTTTCCAATCTATCTCATTGTAACGCGGGTTCCTGCGACGGCTGGAACGGTTCAAAGCACCGGTTACCGCCTGTTGCGTAGGAGCCGACAGTTTGCGAAGCAACTCCTCAACCACCTTGCGGACTACCTGACGTGCCATCTCCTTATTCTTTTCGGGAATCACCCGGCTTAACGACATCAGGGTGGCAACCAGATGAACATCGGGGACGACCGTTTCCAGCATTTCTTTTTCGGTAAGCAGACTGGTCAGATTCAGACGTTTTATGGCATCCCGCTGAATCACTTGTACCACCGTCTGCGGAAAGAACTCACGGATATCTCCAAGCCATCGGCTTACTTTGGGAGCCGAGGAACCCAGCCCTCCTCTTCTGTCACTATCATATACAGCTTCCAGAGAATGATCTATCCGCTGTTCTTCCAGATTCAATGTCACGCCTGTACCGTCAGCCTCATCGCCGCCCAGTATCAGACGCCACCTTTTCAGTAATTCTTCTTCCATCTTCTTTCCTTTACTTTGTTTCCAGTCCCAATAATTGACGAATCACGGGGATTACCTTCTTTGCTTCTTCCCGATTCAGACACTCATTCTCCGTTACCGAAGCTCCTACGGCAGATGATGTGCCGTAGAATCCGTACGACGGGCTTTCTCACCCAGCTTACGACGTTCGGCAGAGGTAAATTCGCTGAAAGTACGCCTCAATACAGGCAACAGTTCCATAAATGTTTCTTTGTCCTGCGAACATACCCAGTTATTCACCAAATTCCAGAGACGGTCGTCCAGCAACAGGATCGAACCGGATGAACGCAAAAAGCCTTCGAACCAGTATGCCATATCTGCCGGAGCATTGCCAACGGAAGAATAAAAACTGAGTGTCGTCTCCATCTCCTCTGCGGAGATTTCCCCTTTGTCATTCAGCAGACGGGTAGCATAACCGGACAACAACGGATGCACATTGGCAGAAGAACGTACCTGACCGATGAAATTGCGCCACATCAGGTTCAGTTCTTCCCGATTCAGAATGGAGAGCGCATAGTCCGTGGCAACCAATTTATTCAAAAGATCACCCGCAGCCTCTTCATCGATATTGATACACACCAATACACCACCCGCAAGAATACGGGCAATCATGCTTCGAGCATATCACCGACCTTCGAGAAATCAAGGTTACGCACGTTTCCGTAACGGACAATATTCACCAGATCGGGGACCGCTTCCATCATTTCCAGAATATCGGTGGAAGCAGCCGAAAGACGGTCCAACTGTACGGTCATCGCTTCCACCAGCGCCGGAAGATCGGCAGGGAGGACCGTACTCAACAAAGCTGTCAGTTCCGGGATATGCTGAATCTCCGCCATCTGTTTCAACAGATATTTCTGCGTAGCTTCCATCACCGTGTTTCCCCAGATAGCCCGTTCAATGATTTGGATGATCTGTTCCGGTTTGTGATACAAGGTCCATTTTTCCTTGAAAGTACCTTTCCCGTCTATCCGTCCGAGGATAGTCCAGTCAATGCCCAGCAGTTGCAGGCGATGGAAGAAGATACTTCGCTCCAGATCGTTCGGCTTGCGGAGGTCTAATATCAGTTCTTTGATCTCGGCGGTGAACGGAACACGCAGACGTTTTTGTATTTTCTCCACGTCTACCAGCAGAGGCACTTTGGAACGTCATCAGGTACACTTCCCAAGCGGTTGCTGATGATCAGTTCTTCTTTGATAATCTGCAACAATATATCATCTCCGAAACCCATCACCGTAGTGACGGCTTCGTTATATTCATTCAGAGAAGGATAAGGCAGATCTCTCAAAGCAGCCGTCACCTGTGCCAGACGGACGGTTTCAATAACATGGGCTACCGAGATATCCATATTCTTCTGCCGCAACAGAGAGGCGATCCGGCTCACCCAAAGCGTGCCATCATCCTCCGGATGATGCCAGAGATAATGATACCAGCCCGGAGATTCGATTCCCGCACCGTACCCGCTGCGGAAAGCAAGCCGGTCATACGTCCACGGAATCCATGTACATTCTACCTTGACTTTGGGAAGTCCCTTCAGTAGTTCATTATCGTCCTTTACTTTGGGCATATCGTCCAGAGCGGTACATGCCATGCACCACAGACGACGACAATGCGTTCGAAATTCTCCTTCTGTGCCGCACGTATCATTTTACGCATCCACGCTTCACGTATCAGGTCACGCGGAGAGGTGTGCCCCGGAAGTTCTTCCCGAAGAGCAGTCACAGCCTCTTGTACCGCCTGAAAGATATCGGCAGGTTCTTGCCGGTGTTCAATCATAGTTTCCCACCAGGATTCACCATCGGTAAATCCTGCGGCATGAGCCAGCCAGTCGAACGGGTCGCCGGCTTCTGCGACTTCAGCGGTCGTTTCCGTCTCCTGTTCAGAGGTCTTTTGTGTCCGAAGAGCCAGCGAATAGATCAGAGGCAAGTCGAAAAAGCGGAAAGGTATCCGGTTCTGTACGGCATAACGTATCGCCTGCCACTCGGGCGAGAACTCCGCAAAAGGGTAGAACACTGCATTCTGAGGCTCGTCCGGCTGGTATGCCAGCAAAGCTACCGGAGGCGTCATCTGCGGATTTTCCACACAGGGCAGCAGCGCTTCAGCTTCTGCCGGACCTTCTACCAGAATCAGATCCGGTTGCAGTTCCTGCAAGTAGTTCAGCACATTGCGGCACGAGCCGGGACCGTGATGCCTGATGCCTAGTAAATGAATAGCCATTTCTTCCTTTCTTTTTAAATCATATCCCTTGAAGCACGGTAAATATCTTTCCAGCCATCCCGATTCTTCACGACCGTTTCCATATATTCCTGCCAAACGACTTTATCCTGTACGGGGTCTTTGACCACTGCCCCCAAAATACCGGATACGAGATCTTCGGCATGAATTTCTCCGTCACCGAAATAACCTGCCATCGCCAGTCCATTGTTTACCACCGAAATAGCCTCTGCCGTGCTAAGCGTTCCGCTCGGAGTCTTCAGTTTCGTCTTACCGTCAGCAGTAGCACCCTGACGAAGTTCACGGAAGATAGTAACGACACGGCGAATCTCCTCCAGAGCAGGCTTCTCAGCCGGGAGCTGCATTACTTTCTCAAAGCTCTCTACCCGTCGGCGCACAATATCTATTTCTTCATCAATAGAATCCGGCAAGGGAAGAATGACCGTATTGAAACGGCGCTTCAAGGCGCTTGACAGATCATTGACTCCCTTATCCCGATTATTAGCAGTAGCGATGATATTGAAACCGCGGATTGCCTGTACTTCTGTATTCAGCTCCGGGATGGGCAATGTCTTTTCAGAAAGAATGGTGATCAGTGTATCCTGCACATCGGAACCGATGCGTGTCAGCTCCTCAATACGGCCTATCTTACCTTCCTGCATAGCTTCATTACCGGAGTTTGCACCAATGCCCCCACACTCGGACCTTCCGCCAGCAAACGGGCATAGTTCCACCCATAACGGATCGCTTCTTCACCGGTGCCGGCCGTCCCCTGCACTATCAAAGTGGAATCACCGGAAATAGCAGCGGCAATATGCTCGCTCACCCAGCTTTTTGCAGTTCCGGGCAGTCCGTAAAGTAGTAGCGCACGGTCGGTGACAAGGGTTGCCACAGCTATTTCCATCAGACGACGGTTACCTATATATTTAGGAGAAACTTCAAATCCGTTTTTCAATTTACCGCCCATCAGGTAGGTAACCACTGACTGCGGAGACATCTCCCAATTCTCCGGAACGGGATTTGTTTCATTCTGTTTCAACTCGTGAAGTTCTTCTGCAAATTGCTGTTCAGCATGTTGTCTTAATAAAGTGCTCATATCTTTTTTCTGTTTTTATTTAATCATTATTTAATAAGGTATCTATTCTCTGCTTCAAATCCATGTATTCCATCATCAACCGGCAAAAACGAGTGGAGGTATTATTATCCTGTGCGGCCATTGCAAGCGCTGTCTGTTCGATGGGTTTTCTCATCTCGGACGGGAAGTATAATGCCAGTTGTTCGGCTGTCTCCTTAGGAAGATAGTAATTATTCCGAAGCATCCGCTGGAATACACGAGTGGAGAATTTCATTCCCCATCCGATGCCGTCTTCGTTGAACCAGCTATCCGGAATATAGCCGCCTCTCTCCGACTGAAAAGCTATTTCCTCCCGTTGGAGGAAGGCAATAACCCCATCAACGCGTCCGCCATTTTTTCATCCGCATTCTCCTTCAAGGTATGATATGCCCAACCGGAGTCGCTGAAATTCAGGATCGGTTTTGACAGGTCGAACAGTTTCTGAAAAGGAGGGTTCTTCGCCAGTTTGCCGGCAGCCTTCTCCGGCGGACAGTCATAAAACTCACTCCAGAAACTTAATGGAACACGTTCCGCCAACTGGCGTAACAAGAAACGATCATCCTTCTCGTTTTTATTGGAACTCACCTCTTCAAGTCCCAGTTTCTTCATTTCAGGGGTAAATTCAATCTTATCATACGACCATCCCAAAAGGAAATTGAAATGTAATTTCCCCCGCAATAATTCTTCGTATATTTTCACCAGTTCGGAGTCCGGCAGCTACACAATAATCGCCGGGCCGTTTCTTTGACATTACTGCTCCGGTCGGTCGCCACGATCTCTTGCAGGAATGCTTCGTCTGATTTACTCAACCCCCACCGCAAACACTGAATCAGTTCATCCCGATGGGCAGCCGACTCATTCTTCAGTTCGGTCTGCAATAAGGCAAGCCCCTGCTTCGGACTATTTTTCCGCAGATTGGACAACATTCGTTTCCGTTCTTCGTGAGAGGCGGTTTCCCAAGTTTCGTTGCCGGATTCTCCCCATACAGGAAATCCCATTTGCGGAAGAAGCCAACGTCCTCTTTGCCCTGTCAGCAGAGACAGCCAGTGCTGTTCCTCATACCTGTAGGGATTATTCCGGTCAAAAGCTCTTCGCAATAAAGTTTGCAGATAGGCAGGAGGGATCAATTTTCCTTTATCGGCAGCTTTCCGGTAAGCATACAGCAAAAGATACTGATTTTTATTGAGATACAGGGAAGTAAGCAACTCTCCCACTTCACGGAGGAAGTAAGATTTGTCTTCTTCCGGAGCTTCTGTCACATTGACAACTCCTGCAATGGATTGCGCTTCCACTCCGGCACGTGCAAAGGCAAAGCCCAAAGCGGACTGCTGATAGAAGAGAGCTTCCGCATCCTCTGCTTTCGCCTGAATGTCGCGGAGAGTTTCTTGCAACTCTTCCGGAAAATCAGTCGTTATCAGTTCACGGGTGGCAGTGCCAAGCAATGCCACATTGATGATATGATCAGTTAAGTTCATCTTTCCAAAAATAAAATTCAGATTGATACCAGATTGTTTTCAATTCACAGGAAACGCGTCTGCCAGCAAAAAAGCCGAGAAGGGTTTTCCGCCTGTTATAGCCAGTATATCAACACGTGCAGTCTCTTCAATATGCACCGGAACAGCCACGCCTCCGGCATCCTGTAGATAGTGCGTATTTCCGCTTGTTACCAGTCTGACATTGTCCACCAAGAGAGGAACTTCCTCCGCAAACGGATGAGTCTGTATAACTGCTCTGTAAGATTGCATGGCAACCGGTATATCGGCACACAATGAAGCAGGAAGGTATTATCCAGCCATTTCATGTTTTTGGGCAAGGCACGCAAGGCACCAACACCCTGATAAAAATACAACTCTCCTTCATAGACACCGCCGGGAACCAGATTAAATTCCGGCAACGCTCCGGGAGCCAGAAAGTTTAAATAGAGGGCCATACGGTGACTGGACTTCCCGTACAACCAGAAAGTTTCTGTCCGCAGCTCATTTATTTTTCGGCTTCTGGTATGCAAAACGATCCATTGGTCTGTCACCGGTACGCCGGACATCACTTCTTCCTTCGCCTGCGGATATCCAACCTGAATACGGATTTCCGTTTGCCACTCAGCAGAAAGAGAATCCAGATTCTTATAACTTTCTGTCAGAAGATACAGTTTACTCAATTTGTCGGTAAGCTCATATTTCCAACTGTCTGTATAGTAATTGATTTCCTGTAGCGATCGTAACCTGCCCGCCAATCCGCCGGCCTGTGCATCAATCATCCTGCGGGATATGGGTTCAAATAGTGTATGTGCTCTTTCCGGGATATTCAGCAGCCCGTTGCGGAGCAAGTCTTTCATCCAGATCTGAAGATCATCAATTCCGGCCAATACCTTCTGATGACGCACGGCCTGCCTCTTGGCCTGTGCCGCTTCATCCACCGGAGTTTCCGATTTCTCTTTCTGCTCTTTCTTCTCCGCCTTCTCTTCACGTTTGGAGAGCCATGCCGTTACCCAGTCCGGTTCCTCCGCTTCCTTGAAAAGATCAGCATGGGAAGCATACATAAATAAAAGCCCCAACCCATGTTTACACGGAAACTTACGGCTGGGACAAGAACATTTGAATGCAATATTCTTTGTATCAACTACTGTTTGATAAGGCGTTTTTCCACTTCCTTGGCAGTGTCCCCAGATGGCGCGGTCACTATGCTCCAGAAGTACCCACTTAGTCCGGTTCGCCAGCCTTTTCCTGCTTTGACAGACGCAGCGTCCGGAGCGAGTTGAGCGATTTGTTCTTCTGTCAGATTTAATAACATTATAGTATGTTTATCATGTTTCAAAATGCAAGTATAGCATATTTTCCAAAGAGAAGCATTTAAAAAAAGCTAATTCATTTTGCGTTTTCACAGAAAGCACATACATTTGCATCGTTGTTTATGCAATTATTGTTTAAGTCAACAAGTATAAAAAAATGAACTATCTCAATAAACAATTTATATGATAACGGGGTTATTTAAAAAAGAAGTATCACCTTATTAATATGTAAGATGCGATGAAAAAACTATTTCTTCTGACAATTCTGTTGAGCCTGACTTTTATAGTAAAAGCGCAAAGCTTCCTAAGCCTAGATAGTTGCCGCGCATTAGCTCTTGCCAACAACAAAGATCTGTTGATAAGCAATGAAAAAATAAATGCCGCTCATTATCAGCACAAAGCTGCATTTACCAACTACCTGCCCAGTTTCTCGGCTACGGGAACTTACATGAGAAATCAAAAAGAATTTTCATTATTGAACAATGACCAGAAAGCGGCGCTTTCGGGATTGGGGACCAATTTGGCCGGTCCGATACAACAGACGGCTACAGAGATTGCTACCGCACACCCGGAGTTGAGACCGCTTATCGCTTCTTTAAGTGAAAAGTTAGGAGCTGCCTTACCCGCCCTCGACCAGGCAGGAAACTCACTGGTGGATGCGCTCCGCACAGATACAAGAAATGTATATGCAGGTGCCATCACGCTGACACAGCCATTATACATGGGCGGCAAAATCCGTGCATATAATAAAATCACAAAGTATGCCGAAGAATTAGCGCAACAGCAACATCAAGGAGGCATGCAGGAGGTTATCATGAGCACTGACCAGGCTTACTGGCAAGTCATATCCTTAGTGAACAAGAAGAAACTGGCCGAAGCTATCTCAAACTTTTGCAGCAGCTGGACAGCGATGTGGAAAAGATGATTGCCGAAGGAGTTGCCACAAAAGCCGACGGTTTGTCCGTGCGTGTGAAAGTCAACGAAGCGGAAATGACACTGACTAAAGTGGAAGACGGATTAAGCCTGGCCCGAATGTTGTTGTGTCAACTATGTGGCATTGATCTCAGCTCTCCTATCACGTTGGCAGACGAAAATATGGAGGACATTCCACTGCTCACACCGGAGACCCACTTCGACATGTCCACCGCTTACGCCAACCGTCCGGAGATACGCAGCCTTGAACTGGCTACTCAGATTTATAAACAGAAAATAAATGTTACCCGCGCCGAACATCTTCCGTCCATTGCGTTGATGGGAAATTATATGGTGACCAATCCTTCCGTATTCAACAGCTTTGAGAATAAATTCAAAGGAATGTGGAATGTGGGCGTTATGGTACAGATACCTATCTGGCATTGGGGGGAAGGCATTTACAAGACCAAAGCCGCCAAGGCAGAAGCACGAATCGCACAATATCAGCTTCAGGATGCGAGAGAAAAGATCGAATTGCAAGTTAACCAATCCGCTTTTAAAGTAAAGGAAGCCAGCAAAAAACTGGTAATGGCAACCAAGAATATGGAAAAGCTGACGAAAATCTCCGTTATGCCACCTTAGGCTTCAAAGAAGGGGTCATTGCCACCAGCAATGTCCTGGAAGCACAAACGGCATGGCTGTCCGCCCAATCGGAAAAGATTGACGCACAAATCGACGTGAAGCTGACGGAGATTTATCTGAAGAAGTCTTTGGGAACGCTGAAATAATGGACAATGGACAATTGACAATTAAAGACTGAGGTATTCAATCAATTTATTATTCGTAATTTAAAATTCATCAATAATATGGCACCTATAAAATCACAAAACAGCAATATGCTGCTTGCATTTCTTACTTTACTGGGAGTTATTGCAATCGTTGCAGTCGTTGGCTTTTTCATGCTCCGCAAAGGTCCTGAGATTATTCAGGGGCAGGCTGAAGTTACCGAATACCGCGTTTCAAGCAAAGTTCCGGGACGTATACTGGAATTTCGCGTGAAAGAAGGACAAAGCGTAAATGCCGGAGATACACTGGCTATTCTGGAAGCCCCCGATGTAGTGGCTAAAATGGAGCAGGCACGTGCCGCCGAAGCTGCCGCTCAGGCACAAAACGAAAAAGCAATCAAAGGTGCACGCGAAGAACAGATTCAGGCAGCCTATGAAATGTGGCAGAAAGCTCAGGCAGGTGTTACAATTGCCGAGAAATCATACAAGAGAGTCAAGAACCTGTATGAACAAGGAGTGATGCCCGCACAAAAGCTGGACGAGGTTACCGCACAACGCGACGCTGCCATGCTACCGAGAAAGCTGCCAAAGCACAATATACAATGGCAAAGAACGGTGCGGAACGTGAAGACAAGATGGCTGCCGAAGCGTTGGTGAACCGTGCAAAAGGAGCTGTTGCCGAAGTAGAATCTTACATTAAGGAAACCTATCTGATTGCTCCGGCTGCCGGAGAAGTTTCCGAGATTTTCCCGAAAGTAGGCGAATTGGTAGGTACAGGTGCCCCTATCATGAACATAGCCGAACTCAATGATATGTGGGTGACTTTCAACGTACGCGAAGACTTGCTCAAAAACCTGACTATGGGAGCAGAATTTGAAGCCGTTGTTCCCGCACTGGATAATAAAACAGTCAAACTCAAAGTATACTATCTGAAAGACTTAGGTACTTACGCTGCCTGGAAGGCAACCAAGACTACCGGTCAGTTCGACCTGAAGACATTTGAAGTCAAAGCTTCTCCGATGGAAAAAGTGGAGAACCTCCGTCCGGGTATGTCCGTCATCATTAACAAATAATCATGAAAGAGAGAAAGAAGAAATATGTAGCCTTATGGCAGGTCATGCAGAGGGAGTGCAGGCGGTTAGTATCACGCCCGCTCTATCTCTTTTGCATGGTCATCGCTCCATTATTCTGCTACCTATTTTTCACAACCCTGATGGATTCGGGCCTTCCGCAGAATCTTCCGGCCGGCGTGGTAGACATGGATGACTCGTCTACTTCACGCAACATTGTCCGCAATCTGGATGCTTTCTCGCAAACAGGTGTCGTAGCTCATTACAGCAATGTGACGGACGCGCGTATCGCTGTGCAGGAAGGCAAGATCTACGGTTTCTTCTATATCCCGAAAGGCTTGTCGGCAGAGGCACAAAGCCAACGGCAGCCCAAAATCTCTTTCTACACCAATTACTCCTATCTGATTGCAGGTTCTTTACTATTCAGAGACATGAAAATGATGGGAGAACTCACTGCCGGCTCTGCGGCAAGGAGCGTACTGTACGCCAAAGGGGCTACGGAAGATCAGGCAATGGGCTTCCTGCAACCGATCGTGATTGACACACATCCACTGAACAATCCGTGGCTGAACTATTCGGTATACCTGTGCAATACACTGATACCGGGAGTACTCATGTTGCTCATCTTCATGGTTACCGTTTATTCTATCGGTGTAGAAATCAAAGACCGCACTGCCGTGAATGGTTGCGAATGAGTAACAATTCCATTTACATTGCTTTGGCAGGCAAACTGCTTCCGCATACGGTGGTCTTTTTCATAATGGGGATATTCTATAATGTATACCTGTACGGTTTTCTGCATTTCCCCTGCAACAGTGGCATCTTCCCGATGATATTCGCCACGCTCTGCCTTGTATTGGCATCCCAGTGTTGCGGCATCGTCATGATAGGTACACTGCCTACACTCCGCCTCGGATTAAGTTTTGCCTCCTTGTGGGGAGTGATTTCATTCTCCATCTCCGGTTTTTCTTTTCCGGTGATGGCAATGAATCCTGTTTTGCAGGCCTTGAGCAACCTGTTTCCGTTACGTCATTATTTCCTGATTTATGTAGATCAGGCGCTCAACGGATACAGCATGGCTTACTCATGGTCCAACTATATGGCATTATTAATATTCATGATGCTTCCCTTCTTTGTGGTTCACCGCTTGAAAGAAGCATTGGTTTACTATAAATACATACCCTGATGAAAGATATAAAATTTAAAGACAAGATAGCCCAAGGCATCAACGACCTGTTTTATATCTGGAAGCGCGAGTTTCAGACAACTTTCCGCGACCAGGGGGTACTGATTTTCTTTATCCTCGTCCCACTGGGCTATCCGTTACTGTACAGCTTTATCTATGACAATGAAGTAGTACGAGAAGTTCCGGCCGTTGTAGTCGATGACTCTCATTCATCCTGAGCCGCGAATATCTCCGGAAGGTGGATGCCACACCGGACATTCAGATTGTTGCCTATTGTGCCGATATGGAAGAAGCCAAGCAAATGCTGAAGAACCGGCTTGCATACGGCATCATCTATATCCCATCTGATTTCAGCGACAACATCGCCAAAGGGAAACAGACGCAAGTCAGCATCTATTGCGACATGAGCGGATTGCTGTACTATAAATCCATGCTGATCGCCAATACGGCCGTATCACTGGATATGAATAAAGATATAAAGATCGCGCGTAGCGGGAACACGACCGAGCGACAGGACGAAATCACCGGTTATCCGATAGAATATGAAGAGATTTCCATCTTTAATCCTACAGCCGGTTTTGCCGCTTTCCTGATTCCTGCCGTATTGGTGCTGATCATACAGCAAACGCTATTGCTCGGAATCGGACTGGCAGCAGGAACTGCCCGGGAAAACAACCGGTTTAAAGACCTTGTCCCCATCAACCGGCATTATAACGGAACGTTGCGAATTGTACTTGGCAAGGGGCTAAGTTACTTCCTTGTGTACGTACTGGTATCATTTTACGTGCTGCATATCGTGCCAAGACTATTCAGCCTCAACCAAATCGGGCAACCCGGTTCACTGGTATTATTTGTCGCCCCCTATCTGGCAGCCTGCATTTTCTTTGCAATGACCACCTCCATCGCCATTCGCAACCGGGAAACCTGTATGCTGATTTTTGTATTCACTTCCGTACCGCTGCTGTTTATTTCCGGTATCTCGTGGCCGGGAGCCGCCATTCCTCCGTTCTGGAAATATGTTTCTTACATTTTCCCGTCCACATTCGGCATCAACGGCTTTGTGAAGATCAATAATATGGGAGCTACTTTAAGCGAAGTCGCCTTTGAATACAAGGCACTGTGGATACAAGCAGGCGTTTATTTCCTCACCACTTGCTGGGTATACCGCTGGCAAATACTGATGAGCCGGAAACACGCCATAGAGAGATATAAAGAACTGAAAGAAAAAGAGAATCTGGCCAAACAGATGACCGATTGAGACAATTAAAAGGGAGAGAGTTTAGTACGATGTGTGCTTCTTCGGAAGTATACATCGTTTTTCTTTATAGGAAGAGAAAATTCTTTATGGGAGGAATGAAAAAAGTCCTCCGCTCCATCTATTGGGCAGAGGACTTTATGAATGGTATTATAAAGAGAATATAATTCAATTAGAATTTGTAACCTACTCCGATAGAGAAGTTGATGTTCTTAGGAGAGCCACTGGCATCATACACTTTAGTCAAACCAAATTCTCCGGTCAGGTCGACAAAGAATCTGTTGATTTCGTAAGCAACACCCACTCCAAGTCCGAAGTCAAATCTTTTACCTCCGCTGTTGTCACCAAAGAAATCTTCCTTAACGCCATTCATCTTGTATTTACCGGCAATACCGCATGCCAGATACGGACCGGCTTTTACAACTACATTTTGTCCGTCTACCACAGCAAATCTTGCAGCAGCCATTACCGGCAGTTCCAGGTACATCGGATTAGCCTTGATATCACCCAGTTTTGCACCTTTCTGAGTAAACATCAACGAAGGCTGAATAGACCACATATCAGTAAACTGATATTCCATTCCCACTCCAACATTAAAACCTACTCTCATGTCCGTATCAGCGTCTCCTGTGAAATTACTCATGTTCATACCTACCTTAGCATTCCAGGAAATCTGAGAATAAGAAACGATAGAAACAAAGTGCAAACAGCACAAAAATCAAACCTTTTTTCATATCAGTCATTTTTTTTAGTTTGCCTCCCTCCTCCCTCCGGGCTGCATAGTTAATAGCTTCATTATCGAGTACGGGGAATCTTTCAAGCTTTGCTTTGTGTTGAAACGCACTCTCCTTTTATTAACATACGTTCTATTATACTCTACAAAAGTATTTCATTTATTTTATATAAAAAAGCCACGATAGGCTTTTTGTTCACCTAAATGTCCTAAAGATTGCTTATTTGGATGAATATAACGTTTATCCACATTATTTTCATGCTTACGAGAATTAGGGGCTTTTACCCGCAAATCACCCCATTCCAAACAGGCATTTACAATATTTAACCGACTAGCTATTGCTTTATTACGAAATATTCGTAGCTTTGCGAAAGAATCGTAATTAAACATCATCTCCATGGAAAAGTTAACTATACAAGAAGAAGAAGTAATGATCTACATTTGGGAGTTACAAGACTGTTTCGTAAAGGACATCGTATCCAAGTTTCCGCAACCGGCACCACCTTATACCACCGTTGCGTCCATCGTGAAAAATCTCGAACGGAAAGGATACGTTAAATCGAAACATATAGGGAATACCTACCAATATACTCCCTCTATTCGTGAAAATGAATACAAACGCCACTTCATGAGTGGAGTTGTCCGCAACTATTTCGAGAACTCCTATAAGGAAATGGTTTCTTTCTTTGTCAAAGGACCAGAAGATATCTACGGATGACTTAAGGACATTATCGACTGATAGAGAAAGGAAAAGAAAAATAAACTGAAACTTTATCGATATGACTCCGGAACTTGCCTATTTCTTAAAGATAAACGTAGCCATCGCATTGTTCTACGCTTTCTATCGGTTGTTTTTTCATAAAGACACCTTCTTCCACTGGCGACGGACGCTCTGTTATGCTTCTTTGGCATCTCTCTGCTCTATCCCTTACTGAATATTCAAGAGTGGATAAAGGAGCAGGAGCCGATGGTGGCAATGGCAGATCTTTATGCTACGATCATACTTCCGGAGCAAATCATCGAGGCACCACAGGAAACAACGGCCAACTGGCAGGAGCTAATCCCACAAATTCTGGGATTTATCTACTGGACCGGTGTATTACTTCTTGCCCTACGCTTCCTGATCCAGCTGGGCAGTATCATACGATTGCATTTCCTATGCCCGAAAAGCACGATACAAGGATCACGTGTACACATATTAAAGAAAGGTACAGGCCCCTTTTCCTTCTTCCACTGGATATTCATACATCCGGAATCGCATACAGAATCCGAGATCAGCGAAATAATCACGCATGAAGAGACTCATGCCCGCCAATATCACTCAGCAGATGTACTCGTCAGCGAGATTATGTGTACTTTCTGCTGGTTCAATCCCTTCGTCTGGCTGATGAAACGGGAAGTCAGAGGTAATCTGGAATACATGGCAGATCACCGGGTATTAGAGACGGGACATGATAGTAAATCATACCAGTACCACTTGCTGGGACTGGCACATCACAAGGCTGCAGCAAATTTATCTAATAGTTTCAATGTTTTACCACTTAAAAATCGTATCAAAATGATGAATAAACGAAGAACCAAAGAAATAGGAAGGACTAAATATCTGATGTTCCTTCCCTTGGCTGCCCTGTTGATGATTATCAGCAACATCGAAGTAGTAGCTCGTACAACGAAAGAATTGACCAAATGAAATGAATGGCAGCAACCGGAAGAACAAGGTGTTTCGCAAACCGAACTCGACCAATGGTCCGGAATCTTACCCGAATGGAACATTGGACCGGGGAAGTAGCTCGACTGAATTACAGGATAAAAAAG
>ENA-OQIG01000629-OQIG01000629.1-human-gut-metagenome-genome-assembly--contig:-NODE-629-length-19142-cov-4.085406_pt1 | contig 19142 bp, 22 predicted proteins | sample MGYA00242576_ERZ504741 | MGnify/ENA primary metagenome ERZ504741 (study PRJEB26092, sample SAMD00036436) | human gut metagenome | host: Homo sapiens | study: EMG produced TPA metagenomics assembly of... | reverse complement strand
TAGATAATAACGATCATCCACCTATCCTCTTTATTTCAATGAATATCCATCCCGCCGCACCGCAGCGGCACATGAAGCAGTAAATCCGAAAAAGATTTGCTGCTTTTTTTGCGTCCATTTTTGGCAAATTTCCAAAAGTTCCGTATTAGACAGTGAAACCAAAAAAGGCTGCCATTTTTTTCAGACAGCGGGCAAAACGCAGCTTCCGAAACGCCTTATTGTCGGGAAAGACCGAGCCGCCGGAAAAGTTCTTGCCGGAAAGTCCGTCCATTCTGCTCTTTTGTGGTTTGTAGGGAGTAAGGGAAAAACGCCAGCCCGCAGCCTTTTATAAAAAAAGCTGGTTATAGATTTTCTGAAAAAGTGGCAGTAGCAAGTGAACGGCAGGCCGGCAGTTTCTTAGAGCAAGATTCTACCGCAGTACCAAAATTCGCTTATCGCTCATTTTGCCCCTGCGGGAATCTTGTTGGGGAGTGCCTTCCCCAAACCCTGCCATGCGGCTTACGCCGCTTAAAAATCCCTCAAAATATTTTTTCGGATTTTTCAAAAACAGTTCCGCTTCACACCCTGTTTTTCTCCTATTAGTGAGAGGACACCATACACAGAAAGGAGGTCTGTCGACCATGAAACGATACAACACACCGCACCGCAGCCGGGTAGTCAAAACACGCATGACCGAGGAAGAATACGCCGAGTTTGCAGAAAGGCTTTCTGCCTACAACATGAGCCAAGCCGAGTTTATCCGGCAAGCCATAACCGGGGCAGCCATACGCCCCATCATAACCGTTTCTCCCGTCAATGATGAGCTGCTTGCCGCTGTTGGGAAGCTGACCGCCGAATACGGCAGGATCGGCGGCAACTTAAACCAGATAGCCCGGACGCTGAACGAGTGGCACAGCCCCTACCGCAGCTTGCCGGGGAGGTACGGGCGGCGGTTTCCGACCTTGCTGCCCTAAAGTTTGAAATCTTGCAGAAAGTGGGTGACGCTGTTGGCAACATTCAAACATATCAGCTCTAAAAATGCCGACTATGGCGCAGCGGAAGCCTACCTCACATTTGAGCATGACGAGTTTACCATGAAGCCCACCCTTGATGGAAACGGGCGGCTGATACCGAGGGAGGATTACCGCATTTCTTCCCTCAACTGCGGGGGCGAGGATTTCGCTGTTGCCTGTATGCGGGCGAATCTCCGCTATGAGAAAAATCAAAAACGGGAAGATGTGAAAAGCCACCACTATATCATCAGCTTTGACCCACGGGACGGGACAGACAACGGCTTGACCGTAGACCAGGCGCAGGAGCTGGGCGAGAAGTTCTGTAAAGAGCATTTCCCCGGACACCAAGCCTTGTATGCACCCACCCGGACGGCATAACCACAGCGGCAATATCCATGTGCATATCGTCATCAACTCCCTGCGAATTTATGAAGTCCCGCTTCTGCCTACATGGACAGACCAGCCGACACAAGGGCGGGCTGCAAGCACCGCTGCACCAATGCCGCTATGGAATATTTCAAGAGTGAAGTCATGGAGATGTGCCACTGGAGGGGCTTTACCAAATCGACCTCTTGAACGGTAGCAAGGAACGGATAACAGAACGAGAGTACTGGGCGGCAAAGAAAGGGCAGCTTGCCCTTGATAAAGAGAACGCCACCAGAGAAGCCGCCGGACAGCCGACCAAGCCCACCAAGTTTGAAACGGACAAGGCGAAGCTGCGCCGGACGATACGGCAGGCACTTTCCCAAGCTACCAGCTTTGACGAGTTTTCTTCCCTTTTGCTGCGGGAGGGCGTGACCGTCAAGGAGAGCCGGGGGCGGCTTTCCTACCTCACGCCGGACAGGACAAAGCCTATCACAGCCCGGAAGCTTGGGGACGATTTTGACAAGGCTGCTGTCCTTGCCCTGCTTACACAGAACGCCCACAGAGCCTCCGAACAGACCAAAGCCATACCCGAATACCCTGTCGCAGTTAAAAAGCCGTCACAAGGGGAAAAACCCACAAAAACCACCCCGGCAGACAACACCTTGCAGCGCATGGTTGACCGGGAAGCCAAGCGAGCCGAGGGCAAGGGCGTGGGCTATGACCGCTGGGCGGCAAAGCACAATCTAAAGCAAATGGCGGCTACCGTTACCGCTACCAGCAGTACGGCTTTTCTTCCCCGGAGGAACTGGACGAAGCCTGCTCTGCTGCCTATGCCGCCATGCAGGAAAGCCTTACAGAGCTGAAGCAGGTGGAAAAGACGCTGGACGGGAAAAAGGAGCTGCAACGGCAGGTGCTTGCCTATTCCAAGACCCGCCCTGTCCGGGACGGGCTGAAACAGCAGAAAAACGCCAAAGCAAAAGCAGCCTACCGACAGAAGCACGAAAGCGACTTTATCATAGCAGACGCAGCCGCCCGTTATTTTAGGGAGAACGGCATTTCCAAGCTGCCAAGCTATAAAGCCCTGCAAGCAGAGATTGAAAGCCTTATCCAAGAGAAAAACAGCGACTACAACGATTACCGGGCAAAACGGGAGGAATACCGCCGCTTACAGACCGTCAAGGGCAATATCGACCAGATTTTACGCCGGGAGCGCAAGCCTGTGAAAAGGCAGGAACAGGAGCGATAAAAACCACCCCAAAATGTACCCGAACCCATACAGAACAAGGGGGCTGCCCCGTACCCTATCCCCAATACCAAAGGATTTTTTAACGGGCTTACAGGGCAGAAAAACCCCGAAAATGATACCGAGATGATACAGAATTACCGCCGATACCGCCACACCAGCGGAAACGGCAGAAAGGAGCGCACCCATGCCAAGAATGAGCAAGAAACGGCGGCTGGAATGGTCTTTTTTCCTGCGGCAAGTGAAAGTCGGGAATACCACCTGCGACCGTATCACATATAACGACCTTTGCCGGGGCTGTACCCATAGCTGCAAGCAGAGCTTCCGGGCGTTATCATACTCTGCCCCCGCTACTACTCCAAACGCCGGAAAAAGGAGGACAGGGACAATGGCAGATAACCGCAAGTATTACTACCTCAAGCTGAAAGAGAACTTTTTTGACAGCGACTCCATTGTGCTGCTGGAAGATATGAAAGACGGAATTTTATATTCCAATATCCTCTTGAAGCTGTACTTAAAATCGCTGAAAAACGGCGGGAAGTTGCAGCTTGACGAGCATATCCCCTACACAGCGCAGATGATAGCGACACTGACCCGCCACCAGATAGGGACGGTTGAAAGGCTTTAGAGATTTTCCGGCAGTTGGGGCTTGTGGAGCAGCTTGACAGCGGGGCTTTCTATATGACCGACATTGAGCTGATGATAGGACAGTCCTCTACCGAAGCCGAGCGAAAACGGGCTGCAAGGCTGGAAAACAAGGCACTTTTACCGCCCCGGACAAAAGGCGGACATTTGTCCGACATTCGTCCACCAGAGATAGAGTTAGAGTTAGAGTTAAGAGAAAGAGAATAGAGAGTAAGAAAAAGGAGAGAAGGGCAGGAAACCGGGACCACCCGCCCCCGCCGCTTATGGCAGATACAACAATGTGATACTGACCGATACAGAGCTTTCCGGGCTGAAAACAGAGCTGCCCGACAAGTGGGAGTATTATATTGACCGGCTTTCCTGCCATATCGCTTCCACCGGGAAGCAGTACCACAGCCATGCAGCCACCATTTACAAGTGGGCGCAGGAGGACGCTGCCAAAGGCAAGGCTGCCCCGAAACAGGGCATACCCGATTATTCATGCAAGGAGGGCGAGAGCTTATGAGAAACGGGATTGAAGCTATGATTACGGACATTACAGCCACTACCGCCGAAGCGGAGGACTACACAGGCGAGGACGGGCTTTTATACTGCGGCAAGTGCCATACGCCCAAAGAAGCCTATTTTTCAAAAGAAACCGCCCAATGGTTAGGGCATGACCGACACCCGTCAGAGTGCGACTGCCAGCGGGCAGCCCGTGAAAAACGGGAAGCCGCTGAAAGCCGACAGAAGCACCTTGAAACAGTGGAGGACTTGAAACGCCGGGGCTTTACCGACCCTGCTATGCGGAACTGGACATTTGAGCATGACAACGGCAGAAACCCGCAGACCGCAACCGCCCGTTTTTATGTGGAGAGCTGGGAAACCATGCAGGCTGAAAATATCGGCTACCTGTTCTGGGGCGGCGTGGGGACAGGAAAAAGCTACCTTGCCGCCTGTATCGCCAACGCCCTTATGGAAAAAGAGGTTGCCGTCTGCATGACAAACTTTGCAACAATACTCAATGACCTTGCCGCCAGCTTTGAGGGCAGGAATGAGTATATTTCCCGCCTTTGCAGCTACCCCCTGCTGATACTTGATGATTTCGGTATGGAGCGAGGGACAGAATACGGGCTGGAACAGGTTTACAGCGTGATTGACAGCCGTTACCGAAGCGGCAAGCCGCTGATCGCCACGACCAACCTCACGCTGGAGGAATTGCAGCACCCACAGGACACGCCCCACGCCCGTATCTATGACAGGCTGACTTCCATGTGCGCCCCCGTCCGCTTCACGGGCAGCAACTTCCGAAAGGAAACCGCACAGGAAAAGCTGGAACGATTAAAGCAACTGATGAAGCAGCGAAAGGAGAGCCTATGACAGAAACCAAACAGACAAGCACCACCAAAACAGAACGCCGCCCGGACTGTGTGACAGAAATCCGCATGGGCAACTCCGTCCTTACCGTTTCCGGCTTCTTCAAGCAGGGTGCAACCGACACCGCAGCCGACAAGATGATGAAAGTGCTGGAAGCGGAAGCTGCTACACAAAAAACGGCGATTTGACCGACCATAAAGAAGCAGATTTGACGCTTTTGCCGCTATACAGACAGCCGCCCCATGTGGTACAATCAAGGTACGGAATAGTGGGGCTGGCTGTCGGAAACGGAGGATTTTATGTTAAGACAGACCAACCAACAACCAATTACCGCCCTCTACCCAAGACTTTCCCATGAGGACGAGCTGCAAGGCGAGAGCAATTCCATTTCCAACCAGAAGCGTATCCTTGAAACCTATGCAAAGCAGAACGGCTTTTCCAATCTGCGCTGGTACACGGACGACGGTTATTCTGGTGCGAACTTTCAAAGACCCGGTTTTCAAGCCATGCTTGCGGACATTGAAGCCGGAAAAGTCGGGACAGTTATCGTAAAGGATATGTCGAGGTTAGGGCGAAACTACCTGCAAGTGGGAATGTACACGGAAATGATTTTCCCACAGAAAGGCGTCCGCTTCATCGCTATCAATGACGGAGTGGACAGCGCACAGGGCGACAATGATTTTGCCCCGCTGCGGAATATCTTCAACGAATGGCTGGTGAGAGATACGAGCAAGAAAATCAAAGCAGTGAAACGCTCAAAAGGTATGAGTGGCAAGCCCATCACAAGCAAGCCTGTGTATGGCTACCTCATGGACGAGGACGAAAATTTCATTATTGACGAGGAAGCTGCACCCGTAGTCAAGCAGATATACAACCTTTGCCTTGCCGGGAATGGTCCAACCAAGATAGCCCGTATGCTCACAGAGCAGCAAATCCCCACGCCGGGGACGCTGGAATACCGCAGGACGGGAAGCACCCGCCGCTACCACCCCGGCTATGAGTGCAAGTGGGCGACCAATACTGTCGCACATATCCTTGAAAACCGGGAATACACGGGCTGTCTGGTAAACTTCAAGACAGAAAAACTTTCTTACAAAGTCAAGCACAGTGTAGAAAATTCCCCGGAAAAGCAAGTGATTTTCGAGAACCACCACGAGCCTATCATAGACACGCAAACATGGGAACGGGTGCAGGAGCTTCGCAAGCAGCGCAAACGCCCCAACCGCTATGATGAAGTGGGCTTGTTCTCCGGCATACTGTTCTGTGCGGATTGCGGCAGCGTCATGTATCAGCAGCGATACCAGACGGACAAGCGCAAGCAGGACTGTTATATCTGCGGCAGCTACAAGAAGCGCACCCATGACTGTACGGCGCACTTTATCCGTACCGACCTTTTGACCGCTGGTGTACTCTCCAATCTGCGGAAAGTGACAAGCTATGCGGCAAAGCATGAAGCCCGGTTTATGAAGCTCTTGATTGAGCAGAACGAGGACGGGGGCAAACGCAGGAACGCCGCCAAGAAAAAGGAACTGGAAGCCGCCGAGAAACGCATAGCCGAGTTATCCGCTATCTTCAAGCGGCTGTATGAGGACAGCGTGACCGGGCGCATATCAGACGAGCGTTTCACAGAGCTGTCGGCAGACTATGAAGCAGAGCAACGGGAACTGAAAGAAAGAGCCGCCGCTATCCAAGCGGAGCTTTCCAAAGCACAGGAAGCCACCGTGAACGCAGAAAAGTTTATGAATGTTGTCCGGCGGCATACCAGCTTTGAAGAACTTACCCCTACTCTGCTGCGGGAGTTTGTAGAGAAAATCGTTGTGCATGAGTGCAGCTATGACGAGAACAAGACCCGCAGACAGGACATTGAGATTTATTATTCTTTTGTTGGCAAGGTGGACTTGCCCGAATAACCGCCTGACCTATCCGACACAATGCGCAAGTGCCGGATAGGAACGGCAAAATTTTTTACACTTCTATTACTTCTTTATCACACATTAGTAAAATCCCATGGTAGCCTTATTCCACCGGGACACCCATTAGCCAAAGAAAAATCCGTTCCCATGGAAGCCTTTGCTGTAGAGTCCTACATCCAGACTTATCCGGGACAGGACGTGGATAATGCCCGCATTTTCTCCCGCTGCCACATTACTCCTAACACCCAGTTTTCCACTATGGACATTAATGCAACCTATTCTATGGTAGAAGCAGGGCTTGGCATTGGCATCAACAATCAGGTCAACAGTTCTCTCTGGCAGGACCGGGTCGTGCATCTTCCCTTAAAACCGGCCCAGACCATGAATATTGGGCTGGCCTATGGAAAGAATATTTCCCCGGCTTCGGAAGGCTTCCTTCACTTTATAGAAGATAAGCTGCCGGAATAAACATTCCTGCAGCAACCGGCCATTTTTACCCCCATATTGCAAAAAAACTCATTTCCAAGTACACTAAGTAACAGGGGAACACAAAACAAATATGTCATCATAAATAAAAAACTGGAGGGATTACAACATGATCATTGATAATGTAAAAGTTTATACACCCGATCAGAAATTTGTAGAGGGCGGTCTGGTACTGGATCAGGACCGGATCGAAGCTGTCTACACCAATGAAACCAAACCGGATCTTTCGGGAAAAGAGGTTCTCGATGGAGAAGGCGCCTATGCCATTCCAGGACTGATCGACCTGCATTTTCACGGATGCAAGGGGGATGATTTCTGTGACAATTCCATGGAAGCTATTGAACGGATCGCAGAATATGAAGCTTCTGTGGGAGTAACTGCTATTGCACCTGCTACCATGACACTTCCGGTAGAGGAACTGGTAGATGTTTTAAAAACTGCCGCACAGTACAAACGTGAAAAACATGACTATAAAAAGGCAGACCTGGTAGGCATCAACATGGAAGGCCCCTTTATCAGCCCTGTAAAAAAAGGCGCACAGGATGACCGGAATATCCTTCCCTGTGATATTGCACTTTGCGAACGCTTCTTAGAAGCTTCTGAAGATCTGGTAAAATTTGTGGGCATTGCACCGGAAGAAAGCGAAAACTCACTGGAATTTATCCGCCATATGAAAGAGAAAGTAGATATCTCACTGGCTCATACCAACGCCGATTACGATACAGCCATGGCTGCATTTAGCGCAGGGGCAAACCACGCTGTCCACTTATACAACGGTATGCCGGAAATCCTGCACCGTGCTCCCGGCGTTGTAGGTGCTGTATTTGACAGCAAACATGTAATGACTGAGATCATCTGTGATGGCATCCATATCCACCCGGCTTCTGTACGCGCTACCTTCCAGATGATGGGCGCTGACCGCATGATCCTGATCAGTGACAGTATGAGAGCTACCGGTATGCCGGACGGCCAGTATACCTTAGGCGGTCTGGATGTAAAAGTAGTAGGAAAACTGGCAACTTTAGTTTCTGACGGAGCTATTGCCGGTTCTGCCACCAATCTGGCTGATTGTATGCGTACCGTTGTTCAGAAAATGGACCTGCCATTAGAAACAGCCGTTGCCTGCGCTACCATCAATCCAGCCAGAAGCTTAAAGATCGATAAAGACTACGGCTCCCTTGAAAAGGGTAAAAAAGCCAATGTAGTACTTCTTGGAAAAGATCTTGAATTAAAATGTGTGATCAAAGACGGAAAGAGGATCTGAAAAAATGACAACCATAAGACCTATGCAGCCTGCTGACAAGGAGGCTGTTCTTGCAATGATGGAAGTTTTCTACGCTTCCCCGGCTGTTTTAAGCAACGGCTCCGCTGCTATTTTTTCCAGTGATTTTGAAGCCTGCATAAACGATAATCCTTATCTGGAAGGCTATATGTTTGAGGAAAATGGCCAGATCCAGGGATATGCCATGGCTGCAAAAAGCTTTTCCACAGAATTCGGCCGTCCCTGTATCTGGGTGGAAGACCTTTATATCAAAGAGGATTTTCGTGGAACCGGCATTGGAAGCTTATTTTTGGAATTTATTGAAAAAAAGTATCCTGAAGCCGTCCTTCGCCTGGAAGTAGAAGAAGAAAACGGCAGAGCCGTTAAAGTCTATGAGAAAAACGGCTTTAACGTCCTGCCGTATATGGAAATGAAAAAACTGTTATAACCAGCGGTCACCTAGAAGAATTTTACAATATCTTCTACATTCTTTCTTACCGGCATTTCAGGTTTAATTGCTCCGTATCCTACTGCGATCACGGAAACAACTTCCTGGGATGCCGGAATTTCTAAGTATTCACGAAGCTTTTCGCTGTTGCGAATTCCCATGATCAGAGTATCTAAGCCATATCTTTTGCCTTTAACACCAGGTTTTCATTCTGCAGTCCCAGGTCATAGCAGCCCCAGCCTTCGCCAACTTCATTTTCAGCCACACCTTCTCTTGTAAAACCGGAACGTGTTTTTTCAAAAGCAGTGATGATCAGTGCAGGAGCATTTGCGCTGTTTTTCTGGTTAAATTCCGGAAGGCAGTCTTTTCTTACTTTTTCCAGCATTTCCGGTGACATTACAACATAATATCTGCCGGTCTGGGAATTTTTCCAGGACGGAGCCATCTGGGCAAAACGGATCAGTTCCTCGATCTGTGCCTTTTCTACTGTCTTTCCCTCTTCATAAGCTCTTAAGCTTCTGCGCGCCATAACGGTCTGATTAAATTCCATAGTAATTAGCCTCCTTGATAACTTTTTGCGTAACTATTCATTGCTTTCACAGTTACCTTTTTGCTTTCTAATCAGAAGTATAACATATCCGCAGCCACTTTGGAATATACATACACCAATCCCTTTTGTTCTGGAGTTTTTCTATGGGTGCTTTTGTAAAAAAATGGTTCCATCTGGTTTTGATCTTTGTTTTTGCCTATCTGGCAGGAAGTCTGGCGGGGCAGGCTGCAAATCAGTTTTCTTCTGCTGAAGAGTCTACAAAAAATGCCGTTTATGAACCTTCCCAAAAGCCAGTGGCTTTAACTGAAAATGGTATCCCCATTTATTCTGCCTCTGCTGACGGCAACTGGGGCTTAAGCTTTCCCTCTCCCGGTCAGGCTCCCGTTGGAAATACAACAAATGACTACTTAAAGCAGTTTAATGCCTGCTATATGGGAGATCCTGGTGAAAAAGTAATCTATCTCACCTTTGATGCTGGTTATGAAAATGGGAATACCGCAAAGATATTAGATGCCTTAAAGAAACATGGCGTTCACGCTGCCTTTTTTGTAGTGGGAAATTATCTGGAAACCAGTCCGGAACTGGTAAAACGATGGTAGAAGAAGGCCATATCGTTGGCAATCATACCTACCATCACCCGGATATGTCAAAGATCTCTGACAAACAGAGTTTTGAAAAAGAATTAAAGGATTTGGAAAACCTATATACACAGGTTACCGGGCAGACTATGAAGAAATACTACCGGCCGCCTCAGGGAAAATACAGCGAAAATAACTTAAAAATGGCCCAGGAGATGGGATACAAAACCTTTTTCTGGAGCCTTGCCTATGTGGACTGGTATCAGGATAAACAGCCCTCAAAAGAAGAGGCATTCAAAAAGTTATTAGGTCGTATCCATCCCGGAGCCATTGTACTGCTTCACAGCACCTCAGATACAAATGGTGCTATTTTGGATGAACTTCTTACTAAGTGGGAGGAAATGGGATATCATTTCGCCACTTTAGATGATATCTGATATTCCTGACTTTATGACTCTGGCACTGCAACTGCTGTAGCTCCGATCAACTCCAGCTTATCACTGTTGCTGCCTTCTCTTTTTACATGAGCCGTTTTAACAGCAGCACCGGATGTAGATGTAGCCGTAATCGTCCCCTGGGCGCCTGCCAGTTCTACTGTCTCATCCACAATACCAGATCCTGCCCCTGTAAAAGTAAGATTTCCGGCTTCCAGACGGACAGCGGAGGGGTGATCTGCATCCAGCTCTTCCCCATTCCAGTCACTGCTGATTGCTTCCGCATCTGCTGACTCCAGTTCCAGACTTCCTTCTCCCCGGATGGTCAGTGTACCTGTGCCCTTTTTGATCACCGGTCCCTGGCTTTCCAGGTGGCTTATGGTATCTTTTTTAAGCTGAAGGATCAGATCTCCTTCTACTTCGATCACCGGTTCTGCTGTATCCAGACTTCCGGCTTCCAGTTCGTCCAAGGTCAAAATATACTGGCCTCTGCTGTTGCGCAGCGTCCAGCCTGCTTCCCTGGTGGTCTTTCCATTTTCAGGGATCAGCACCTTTTCGCCTTCGATCTTAACAGAAGTAAGAGGCACCTGATTTCTGGAGGTAGTCAGATTAAATTTGGATGCCACAAACATTCCAAATGTAGCTACTCCCGCGCAACAGGCTGCCACCAGACCGATAAACAGAACAGTACGGACCATTCTTCCAACAAATTCTTTAGGCAGCTGCTGCATGTTTTGCTTCCTCCAGTCTCTTGTTAAACTGTTCATAAAAATCCACGGAAGCATCAAATGGCTCCATGTAGAACTTTTTCAGAACATACAGGCACAAAGCCTTTGACTTATCCTGGCCTTCACTTCCAAGGCTTTTTATCTTCTGTCCCATTTCTTTTGCAAAATAATGCCAGTCAGAAACGAATTTTTCATATTTGCCAAAATCCGGGATATCGATCCATTTACGCACCTTTACCTTGGTCCTGTTTTCCTTCTTACATTCATGGGTCTGTAAAAAATACTGGAAAGAACCATTTTCATAACGTCTCCCTAAAGGGAACAGACGGCAAAATCCCGGTCTGAATGGATGAACGGAGCATCTGCCTTCTCCATTTAAGAAAGAACAGGCTTCTTTTTCTCCTGCCATTTTCAGGTTTGGCAGGATCAGACCATCTGACATATTCAGTTCGATCCGACCCTTTAACAGATCTTCAAAAGTCAGCCCTGTTCCTGTACTTAAACGGTAAATGTCATAGGGATCCAGTAAAATAGAGGATCCCATTCCCTGACAACAGGCAGAGCAGCCTTTACAATCTCCGCAGTCTGCTTTTACCATATCCGAGGAACTGTACAATCTTCCATCGGATATTTCTTTTAAATCTATTTCGCGTTCCATTATTTCTTTTGTTTCCTTTCACACGCCGAAATCTTTGACGATACCGGCAAGATTTCCGGCTACTGTAAGTGTTACGGGCTTACGGACCGATGGTTACCGGCACACCCACTGCACAATAACTCCACAGAATATCCATTACATCATTGGTCATGGCAATACAGCCTGCCGTTCCACGATCTCCCTGATTTCCATGGATCTCAATAGCTCCGCCTAAAGGAGTATCCCATGGTGGGGTCACGCCTGCTTTGTTTGCATCTACAATCGCCTGGTACTGTTCCTGGGTAATAAGACCGGTGGACAGACCTCTTTCTGCATCCTCAATATTTGGATAGGACAGTCCAAGTGCCAGATAATACTTGCTCTTGTCATTTCTGGTACATACATAGAAACTGCCGGAAGGGGTGATCTCATCCCCCTCCTGCACTTTATCACCGGTAGCTGACTGGCGTCCCAGTTTTGCATCCCAGACGCCAATGGCCTGTTTATTCTGCATCAGGGTCAGCTTGCTCTGACGTTTGCTGATATAAATGCTGATACCGGTAGCTGTCGGGGTGATGGATGCCGGATCTGGTTTTGCAGCAGAAGCCTCTGTATTCTGGGCAGTATCTGTCTGGGTGTTGCCTGCTGCACTCTGGGTCGTATCTGTATTGACTGAAGAGTTGACTGTTGCCTGAGAGGTATCTGCTGCATTCTGACCTGCATCTGTCACCTTGGTTGCCTGACCGCCTACAGACTCAACCGGGCTGTTTACAGCAACGATCTGCTCTGCAAGCGCACCGGAAGCGGTTGTCACAGCCAGTCCCATTGCCAGAAAACCTCCAAGCAGTAATCTTCTATATTTCATCTATTACATCTCCTTTGGGAAAACATATATATTTGCATTAAATTTTCTATCTGCTCCCCATTTTACCAGAACACAGCTTTTGGAGCAACCGCACTTTTTTTAAGATTTTCTGTCATTTTTCCAATATATGTCATCTATTTCTAACCATATTCCCTTACTCTCCTACCACCTGCACCTGGCTTCCAACGCCAGTACTGCTGCGCTTTTTGGTAACAATGATCTTACGTTCGATCCTGTCTTTCAGCTCTCCTACATGGGAGATAATACCTACCAGTCTCTGTCCCTGCGCCAAATCATTTAAGGAACGGATCGCCTGGTTTAAAGAGTCCTCATCTAAGGAACCAAAGCCCTCATCTACAAACATGGCATCCAGACGGATCCCCCCTGCTCCCGCCTGGATCTCATCAGAAAGCCCTAATGCAAGGGACAGGGATGCCTGGAAAGACTCACCGCCGGAAAGTGTTTTTACACTTCGCTCTGTTCCGTTGTAATGATCGATGACATTTAAGTCCAGACCTGCTTTTTCTTTCTTACTCTCCCCTTTTTCCTGGCGTTTTAACTCATACTGACCGCTGCTCATAGTCATAAGCCGCAGATTAGCCCTGCGCAGGATCCGGTCAAAATAAGCCATCTGTACATAGGTTTCCAGCTCGATCTTGCGCTTTCCGCTGAGAGTTCCCCCTGCTGTATCAGAAAGTGACCGCATCCACACATATTCCTGCTCTGCTGCTGCCATTTTTCCCTGATTTTTCTGAACATTGTTGTAAATACAACGATTATTTTCCAGATCTGCATATTGTCTGGAATATTTCTCATTCCATTCCTTCTTTTCTTCTGAAAGAACAGTTATCTTTTCCTGGATCTCCCCTTCGGAAGTTTCCTGCATGGACCCGATCTGGGACTTTAAAGTTTCTATGGCAGATCTCAGACTTTCAGACTGGGCATTTAAAACATTTAATGTTTCCACTGCCTGAGCCAGTGCTGCTTCCAGTTTCAGTTTATTCTGCATTTTTCCTTTCAGCCGGTCTTCTATTTCTTCTGCTGTAACAGAACCATAGATCTTATTTTCTTCTTCCAGCTGCTTCTTTAATTCTTCCAGCTGAGTTGCCAGCTTCTGGATCAGCAGGGCCTTTTCGGAAATATTTTCAGAAAGTTTTTTCTGTTGGTCTTCCATCGTTTCAGCCTGGGCCTGTAAACGGTTTAAGTATTCCGCCTTTTTTCCATTTTCTTCCAGATCAGCTTTTATCTGTTCTAAAACAGTGTTGTTTTGGGCTTTTAGCTCTGCGAAAAACATTTTTATCCTGGATACAACGTTTTCTATATCATTTGTGCTCTGTATCCCCGGTACCTGCTGCATTTCCTGTATCTTCGGCTCGTCCTGCAAATTTTTTATGCACTGTCTGATCAACAGATCCATCTGCTTCTGCCGCTGAATGGATATTTCGGGCCTGCAGCAGTTTATCCTGAAGAATCTTCTCATTGGTCTCCAATGCCTCTTTCGTTTCCTGGCATTTTTTAAGACTTTCCGCTGCCTTTTGGGCATCCTTTAATTTCTGATCACAGTTATTAATTGCTTCTGACAGACGCCGTTTCACCTCAGGTAGACTCTCTGCCCCTGCATCCCCAAAGATCTGCTCCGCCTTATTCCGGTACTGTTCCCACAGTTCTTCCGACTGTTCCTTAAACTGCCCCGCCAATGCACTTAGCTTCTGGACATTTTCTTCTTTCTGATCCAATACCTCTTTCTTCTCATCTAAAAATTCCTTATCCGGCACCTTATCTGTAAGTACTGCCGGTTTTGATGATGATCGGAACCGCAGACCGGGCATCTCTCCCCCTCTTTTAAATGCTTTGCCAGAAGCCCTGCCTGGGCATCTAAAAATGTCTGTTCCAGATGACCATAAATTTCTCTTTCCCTGTTTCTTACAACAACGGCATTTTCATATTCTTTCTGGGTTTCTGCCAGCTTTTTCTGGACCAGTTCCAATTGACCTGCCTGAAGCAAAAACTCCTGTAACTGTTGTGACTTCATCTGTAAAAGAGGCTCATTTCCTGCTGCCTGCGCCAAAGCATTTTCCTGCTTTATCATTTCTTCCTTCTGCAGCTTCCAGTTATTTCCAGTCATTTCCAGTTTCAGCACATTTTCCTCTGCCGCCTTTTTCTCCTTTACAGCCTGATCCAGAGCTTTTCATCCCCAGTCAGTTTCTCCCCTTTTCCCATGGCTTCCTTAAGCCTGTTTTGCAGCCGCTCTTTCTCTGCTTCTACACCTTTCAGACCTTCCTGGGCTTCTTTATTTTCAAGCAGTGCCTGTTCCAGAGAAACTTCTCCTGTTTTAACTTCTCTTCCGTAAACTTCTCTTCTCCTATTGCCCTTTCTTTTCCTTTGGCTTCCTGTACTTTTCCCAGAAATGCCTCCAAGCCGGCTTTTTTCTCTCTCAGCTCTCTTATCTCTTCTGCCAGTACTTCACAGCCCTTTGCCTCTTCTTCTGCCGCCGTCTTTTGAGAAACAGCCTTTTCTACCTCAGGTTTTAGTTCTTCAAACAGCTTCTGCTTTGCCTCCAGATCTGTTTTCATCTTCTGTCTCTGCTTTGCTTCCCCAAGAACCTTATTTTCTTTCTGTATCTCTTCCTCGATCCCATGGATCTGATCTTTCAGACCTGCAAGTTTTTCCTCCTGCCGTCCTATAACCTCAGCCAGAAGTTCAATTCCCCGAATGGTCTTTCCCTCAAATTTCGCCTTTTTCAGCTCTTTCCATTCACTTTCTGCTTCCGGGTCATCACTGATGCTGACGCCATCCAGATACTGGCTGATGCTGCGGCGCATCTCATCATATTCTTTCCATTTTCCCTTCACTGCCTCCCGCAGCCTGTTCTCAATATCCTGATAGATCCCTGTATGGAAGATCTGGCGGAAGATCTCCCCTCTCTCTGCAGTTCCGGCTAAAAGCAGTTTCTGGAAATCTCCCTGGGCGATCATGGCGATCTGGGTAAACTGTCGGTAGTCCAGTCCCATTAACTCTGTAATGGCTTTTGTCACTTCTCTGGTCTTGGTCACAGGCTGCCGGCTGTCTGGAAAAACAAGTTCTGCCTCTGCTTTTTGCAGGGTAAATCCTGTTCCTCTGCCCTTTGGACGGAGATATTCCGGATTTCTGGTGACTTTATAATCTTTTCCCTGATAAATAAAGGTCAGCTCCACATAAGTAGGCACATCATCCGGTGCATACTTGCTGCGAAACATCCCCGTTTCCCTGACATTTCCGCTGGCTTCCCCATAAAGAGCAAAAGTAATGGCATCAAAAAGAGTGGTCTTTCCCGCACCTGTATCACCGGTGATCAGATAAAGCCCTTTTTCTCCCAGCTTTTCAAAATCGACCACTGTCTTTTCCCCATAAGGCCCAAAGGCGCTTATAACCAGTTTTTTCGGCTTCATTCTTTCACCTCCCGGATGATATTTCGCACAAACTCTTCCTGGATCTGGCTCATGGGCTGGTTGTTCTGCAGCTCATAAAACTCCATGAACAGCTCCATTTCTGACTTCTGTTCTACTGCCTGGGCTGCCGTAAGCTCCGGATTTTCCCTGGTCCTGCGGTTGTCATATTCCAGCTGCATAATATTGGGGTAAATGACCCGCAGCTTCTGCAGACCGTCTAAAACATCCTCTTCATCGGTCAATGTCACATGAAGGTAATCCTCGCAGTTTCCATTTTCATAAAATGACTTTGCAGTCACTTCCATATAGCTGCCCCGGATCTTTCGCATATCCCGCAGGGATGCAATGGAACAGCTGAGATCTCCACATTTCCTTTTTCTTTTAATTCCACCACAGTAATGGATTTTTCCTGACCCGCCTCTGAAAAAGAATATTTAAGAGGTGTGCCACAGTATCGCACCTGGTCTCTTCCCACTGCCTGGGGACTGTGGATATGCCCCAGTGCCACATAATCAAACCCATCAAATACAGAAGCGTCCACATTGTCAAGGCCTCCTACGGACACTTCCTCTGACTCACAGCGCATGGCGCCGGTGACAAACTGGTGGGCGATCAACACATTTCGCACATCTGTATCCACAGCCATATGGGAAACAGTCATTTTCACTGCACTCTGGTAATCACACACTGCCTCTGCTTCTTTTTCAAATTCTCCCTCTTCAAAAGCATGACGGACTACAGCCGGTTTTACAAAAGGAAGCAGATGGATGCACACTTTTCCATATGCATCGGTAAATTCCACCTTTTCTGTCTTTCCCTCATACACAGGCGCCACGTAAATACCGCTTTTCTTCATCAGCCGTCCGCCGTAGGAAACACGCTCCGGTGAATCATGGTTTCCGCTGATCATAAACACGATTAGTCCCATTTCATTTAAACTTGTAAGAAAATCATCAAATACCTGCACTGCCTCTGCCGCCGGAACCGGCTTATCATAAATATCACCTGCTAAAATGATCCCATCTGGCTGATGCTCCTTTGCAGCTTTTAAGATCTGCATCAGGATATATTTCTGGTCCTCCAGCATGGAAAACTCATTGACCCGCTTTCCAATATGCAGGTCCGATAAATGAAACAACTTCATAGTAACCTCCCGACCATAATATGTTCTCTCGGAATCTTTCTGTGCCTGATTTTGTGAGAAGATTTTTTGTCAGTTGTGCCCAAATTTCTGAGGCGTACGCGGTGCGTACGTTGATGAAATTCGGGTGCGGCTGGCGGAAAATCAGCCACAAAGGCAGGTACAAGAAAGACTCCGAGAGGACATTAATAAATCCGTGAACGCGCCGCCGGCGCATTCTCAATATGTATAGCAAAAAGGTGCCGCAAAACATCTCCTCTTTTGCGGCACCTCTCATTCCACCTAGTATCTTTCCACTCAGTATCTATTTCCAGTTTATTATGTTTATTACTTACTGCTCTAACTGCTTCTTATAGATCTCAATTACTTCTTCATCATTTCCGGACCTGGTGCGCCGATGGTCATACGCTTTTCAACGCAGGTCTTCATGCTGATGGCTTCGTATACATCTTCCTCAAATACAGGACTGATCTTCTTGTATTCCTCTAATGGAAGATCATCTAAAGCAATGCCCTTGTCGATGCAAAGCAGTACCAGCTGTCCTACGATACCATGGGCATCACGGAATGGTACGCCATGGTTTACCAGATAATCAGCTGCATCCGTTGCATTGGTAAAGCCATTCTTTGCGCTGGCTTCCATTACATCCTTGCGGAACTTCATGGAAGAGATCATACCGGTAAATAAGGACAGGCAGCCCTTCACTGTATCAATAGCGTCAAAGGTCAGTTCCTTATCTTCCTGCATATCCTTATCATATGCCAGAGGAAGTCCCTTCATGGTAGTAAGCATGGAAACCAGGGCGCCGTAAACGCGGCCGCTCTTTCCACGGATCAGCTCTGCAATATCCGGGTTCTTCTTCTGAGGCATAATACTGCTTCCGGTGCTGTAGGAGTCATCGATCTCTACAAAACGATATTCATTGGTGTTCCAGATAATGATCTCCTCGCTGAAACGGCTTAAATGCATGGCAATAGTAGATAATGCACTTAACAGCTCGATCAGATAGTCGCGGTCAGAAACGGAGTCCATGGAGTTTAAGGTAGGACCGTCAAAATCCAGAAGTTTTGCAGTGTATTCTCTGTCCAGCGGATAAGTAGTTCCAGCCAGAGCGCCGGAGCCTAACGGGCAGTAATTCATTCTCTTGCGGATGTCCTGTAAACGGGAACGGTCTCTGGAGAACATTTCAAAATATGCGCCCATGTGATGAGCCAGTGTTACAGGCTGTGCCTTCTGTAAATGGGTAAAACCAGGCATAAATGTCTCGGTGTTTGCTTCCATGATCACCAGAAGTTCTTTTAAAAGATCCTTTACAAGAACGTCCATCTCATCAATCTCGTCTCTTGTATACAGCTTCATATCCAGAGCTACCTGATCGTTACGGCTGCGTCCTGTATGCAGGCGCTTTCCTGCTTCGCCGATACGCTCTGTTAAGGTTCCTTCTACGAAAGAGTGGATATCTTCGTATTCGGAGTCAGCCGGGATCACCAGCTTACCGCTGTCAAGATCTTCTCTAATGCCTTCCAGACCTGCCACAATGGCATCTCTGTCTGCTTCTGTAAGAATTCCCTGTTTCGCTAACATCTTTACATGTGCGATGCTGCCTCTGATGTCCTGACGATAAAATTTCTGATCAAATGAAAGTGATTCATTAAAATTCTGTACCAGCTGGTCTGTTTCTTTTGTGAAACGTCCGCCCCAAAGCTTCATAATTGATGTCTCCTTTTGTCCTTTAATTTATAATCTGCATGTCCTTTCGGAACATTTCTGCATGTATGATACCAGATTGCTACGTGCTTTGCACTCTCGCAATCTTTAAAACATTCGTAATCCGCTCATTTTTCTTTGAAAAATGGCTACTTACTCATGTTTTACGTGCCCCAAGTTCCAAAATCCTCCTGCAAGCAAGCTTGCGTTGGATTTTAGACCTTTTTGACACTTGGTATCATTATACCTTATAAATTCACATTTTGCGGCTATTTTTTATATTTTTGTTCTTTTTTTTCTTATTTTTATTATTTACAGTAGTAATGATCGCTGCTCCTGCAAACACTACAAGGCTCACACCTGT
>ENA-OQIG01000628-OQIG01000628.1-human-gut-metagenome-genome-assembly--contig:-NODE-628-length-19213-cov-3.363460_pt1 | contig 19213 bp, 26 predicted proteins | sample MGYA00242576_ERZ504741 | MGnify/ENA primary metagenome ERZ504741 (study PRJEB26092, sample SAMD00036436) | human gut metagenome | host: Homo sapiens | study: EMG produced TPA metagenomics assembly of... | reverse complement strand
GCGTTTGGTACAAGTACTGTCTGCTTTGTATCAGAATCCTTCTTGATTACACGAAGCTTTGCTGTAAACTCCCTGTCTAAGAAAACTCTCCATGTCTGAGGCTCTGTTGATGATTCTCCTTTATCTTTACCTCAAATGGCTTGATTGTCTTCATGTTATGCGGAGTCTTTGATTCAACTACCACATAAGTTCCATAAGGAATTGCAATGGATACTGCATGTCCCTTTTCATCGGATGTGATTGTTGTTGCTCCGTTTTCCCCGATTACCACAGGAGTAGCCTTATCAAAGTCATAACTTCCATCTGCCTTTACGGATAAAGAAGATTTTAAGTATGCTGTGAACTCTGCACCTGCCAACAAGCCTGCTTCAGTATCATCGCCATTGTCAGATACCTTGATAAGCTGGAATGGCTGCTTGATGACCTGCTCTGCTGAGGTTGTGCTTCTTGATACCTCTGCTACAAGGTCTCCCTCATAGTCGCATACTACATCGTGCTCCTCTTCGTCTAAGAGATACCCCTCTGATGGAGTGATTTCTTTCACATAATAGTTTCCAAGGTAAAGGTTATTGACCTCTGCTTCGCCATTCTTATCTGTTGTAAGTGTTGCTACAAGGTCTCCTGCCTTGAATACGACTCCTGTTGCTCCGTCCGGATGCACGATATCGTTTCTCGCATAAAGACCATAAACTGCACCTTCAAGGCTTGCATCTCCCTGGGCTACTGCCTTGCCTGATTCCTTGTCTACCTTGTAGATATGAATCTTTGCTGTCGTTCTGTCATTCACAAATGTGTGACTGAATGATGCCTTTGCCTGTGTTTCAGGTAATACATTGAAATTGAAGCTGTAAACATCTTTACTGTTTCTGATATACGCATATGGTGCCTGTGTCTCTGAGACATAATATCCGTTAGAGATTGGCAGATCCACGCTGTAGCTTGCCTTTCCGTCCTCACCTGTAGTTACTGTCTCAAGAGCTGTACCCTTTGTCACAATAACCTGTCCGGCATAGTTTTTGATGTCCTTTCCGGCATAAAGTGTGTACTTGCCACCATCAAGAGGATTCTCTGTGTCAGAGTCCTTCTTTACGACAGATACATCGGCTTTCTGTCTTGTATTCTCAATCGTAGTTGATTCATACTGTACTGTCACAGTTTGGTCCTTATACTCAACTGCTACTGTCTGAGGTGTGGTATTGATTGTATAACCATCAATGCTCTTAATCTCAGTAACCACATAGGTTCCAAGATGAAGGTCAGATAATACCACCTGTCCGTCAGCTCCTGTTGTAAGGCTTTCTGCTACAACATCGCCAGCACTATACACCTTTGTACCATCTGCCTTGTAGATATCTGCTCCTGCTGTCACCTTAAATGTTGCTCCCGGAAGCTTCTTTTTCTCATAAATAAAGTTACTTCCATTCCATGAGCTGAGCACTTCACCTTCCTTGTAGATTGTGATTGCTCCAAGCTGCTCCTTATCTGTTGCAGAGATTCCGGTTGTCTGTCCCGCTCTTACAGTAAGAGTATGAACCTTACCGGAAAGAACATAGCCCTTTGGTGCTGTAATCTCTTTTACATAATAAGTGCCTGCGACAAGTGCAGCTGACTTTGCATATCCGTTTCCATCTGTTGTCATGGTCTGTACTCTGTTTGTGCATCCGCTGTCAGAATAAATTCCATAGACTGCACCGGAAAGCTTCACTCCGCTTGACTCATCTGTCTTTGTAAGCTCACCATATCCGATGTTCTCTGTCTTGACCTTGATATAGGCTTTGACAGGATCTGCTGTCGGTCTTTCAGAAATAAACTCCTGATATCCGCTCTTTCCTGTAAGCCAGAATACACAGCTTGATGTTGTCTCAACCTTGCCAGCATTGGATGTGAATGTTCCTGTTGTAGCTGTGGTATTCACACTCGTTGAAGAGATTGTAATACTGTTGCCATTCTTATCAACAGAATATCCGCTGATGCCAAAATCAAAGTCTGATAAGACACCATTGCTGTCAGATAATGTTGCTTCAAATCTCTGACTTCCCTCATTCCACTTCAGCTCATAAGTTGGTGCCTCACTGGTTCTGCGTGATGCAAAACTTGGAAGTGTTGCATTGTAGGAGCTGCTGATATTGTCCCTAAGTCTCTCATAATAGCTGTATGAAGAATCAGGACTTGGTGCTGTGTTACAGAGCTTTCTTGCTGCTGAATCACCGCTTCCGGTTCCAAAGATATCTGCTACAATAACCCATACCATTGCCTGAGTTGCGATATACTCATCGCACTGACTGTTGCTTGGTGCCGCCTTTTGTGTACTGTTAAACCCATAATAAAGGCAGTAACTTAAAAGCTTTCTCTGCTGTGCTGACATTGATGTGCTCGCATCATCGTAGCTGTTCATAAGCTGACCGCCATCTGCTCTTAATCCGAAATTCATACAATATGCAGAATTTCCGTCAAGAATTGAATACAGAATCTTGCCATGATTATATCCGGGCTTCAGCTCACTTACTTCTCCGGAATTTTTGACTGACGCATTCCAGAACGCAATATTTGCCTGCGGACTGGCTGCAAATGCTGTTGTTCCATTCGTAAAGAGTGTTCCAACCAGTGTGAGCATAGCCATAAATCCTGCCATAAAACGCTTTAGTTTCTGTTTCATGTGCTCTTTCCTCCTTAATTTACGCATAAAAAAAGAAAGACATAAGTTTATAGCTTACATCTTTCTTCCTTCTGCTTCTATTCGTTTTTATTTATCTGTGACATCGAAACTCGTAATAGTTTGTACCGCCTGTCGTGTAAACTCCATCATAACTGATGTAGAATACCGGATCTGTTTCCAAAAGTAACATACTTGCAATATATCCTGCGATTGCATCCTCAGATGATAACCGCTGTCCATCAATGGTACTTGCTTTGTTGAGGTCTGTCTCTACAAACACACTATAATAAGAGCCTTCCATACCATCGTAAGGATAATACTCATTGTACTCTTCCTGCGTGATACTGCCGTCATTCAAATGATTCTGTAAATTCTGCTGTGTGGTAATCATCCCTCCTGCCTGACACTTTGCTGTTGCAAGTGACACAACATTCTGTGGACTGTATGCCACGGATGCAGGCTGTGGATTGCTCACATTGTCTTTCGGACTGTCTGTAGTCTGACCACCATTACCTGCATTACTCTGATTTCCGCCAGCTTCCTCATTATCATTTACTGAAGCTTTCTGTTCCGGCTCGTCATTCTGCTTTGGCTTTTCTTCCTGCTTGAAGCAGTTTCATTATCAGCAGACCGGTTATCTTCCTTATCATTCTTCTCTTCTGAATCTTTAACCTCGGCAATATCTTTCTCTGTCTCTTCGCTTCCAGCTTCGGTTGTGACCTCTGTGACAGCTTCCGTTGCCATTTCTGCTTCTTCAGTTGGCTTTACGCTTTCCGTCTGTTTCTCTGTCTGATTATCAGCCTTTTCCTTACCACCATTACAGGCAGCCATTGAAAAGACCAGTACTGCGGATAATAAGATAATACTTATCTTCTTCATAGTAATCGCCCATCCCTTCTCCGCAAGAGGGACGGGCTTTGTGTTCCGTGCCATCCACCCTTGCGGTGAACTATTTATCTGTAATGCACGGGACACATAGGACTGTCCCGTATTCTGTGCATCTTAAACTCCTTTCATTATACCAGCTCTCTTATTTTAAAGAAATACTGCATAAGTCTTCTGTTTTTCTTATAATTTAAGAATAAACCCTTTACCTGCATACGCTCACCTCCTCTCAGAATGTGCCCATTCTTACGAATGAAAGAAATATCCTTGCCACCATAGCGAATAGAAGAAGAATTATTCTGGCAAGTCCTAAGACCAGCTTCAACGCTCCAAGAATTATCCTTAATATCCACTTGAGTATCTCTAAAATCACTGTTCCTACGGCTCCCATAACTCTTCTCATAATAATCAGTCTCCTTTCGACATCCATCCCATTGCAAGACCTGCAACATCTGCATCGTCCATAACATCTTCTGTAAGTTCTTGTGCTTCACTATTGGCTGCCTGCATAATTACCGGCTGACCAACATTCATCCCGGATATCACTCCGCCTAACAGCTTTATTACCTCTTTTCTAGCCTCATTGGTTGCTGCTTCAATGACTTCTTCCTTAATGTCATCAATATCTTCTGACCGGATATATTCAGCCCTCTCTTTTTCCTTCTTCTTGATAACAAAGGTTTCCTTTCCATAATTATCAATGTAGACTGAATCGCATCTATAATGAACTGGTTCTTAGATTTGAAAATCTTCGGATCAAGGTTCTGAATCACATCATTGATTTTCACATGCTGAGGATTGCTCATGTTGAGGCGGACAGAAGTTTTTACTTCATATTCAAGTCTTCTTCCCATCATCTGCCTCCTTATGATAATCGCTTAGTGCTTTTAAGTCCCATCGTGGCAAGCTGTTCATATCCTCTTGCATTTGCCTTTACATCAAGGTTATAGGAAATGTTCTTTGCATCGTGACTGCCAAAATTCTTCATCACAACTGCCCCGCCACCGACAAATACAATCGGTGTAGTCTTTAAGTTATACCCAAACTCACGGATTGAGTTATATACCTTATCAACAAAATCCTCTATCTCTGCCTTGATAATGGCAAAGTATTCATCATCAATATCTGACCTGCCATATCGCATGATGTTCTGTATCTCTGACTCGTCTACCTCTCCGTTAAGCTGTCTTACACACTGCTCATTGATAGAACGCATACAGGTAATAAGACCTTTTGGAATCGTCACACACTTTGATTCATCCGGTGACTTGTTGATTACCGGCATAATGTCGATTGTCCAGCTTCCAATATCTACTATCAGTGTTTTCTTTGCCATAGCAGGAATCTTGTCCACTACTGCTGCATAGCACTGAGGAAATACTGCCACATCATCAATTTCAATATGATATGACTCATTCTCATATTTGAAGCTTACACGCTTATTCTTTGTCAGGTACTTGATAAAATCATTCTTCTCTGCTCCAAATCTTGTAAGTGGAAGTCCTACAGCAAGAAATACCTTTGCCTCTGCAAGACCTCTTCTTTTAAGTTCCTTAGCAACTGCTGCAAGAGTGAGAAGATAAAAGCTGTCATCTTCGACCTTTGTATCCTTTACTTCCTGCCTCACAGCTCCAACCTTATAGAACTTTCCTTCATACTCAAGTACATCGCCGAAAAGTGCCGGAGTTGTTGTAATCTCCTTAACACCTGTGACAAATACCTGAGAGATTGTTTTCATCATTGACCATCCATGATCAATGCCGATTACTTCTAACTTGTTATTCATGTGTTTTGCACATCCTTTCTTCTTAAACAGCCACTTGAACATCTTAACCACCTACTTTCCTATCAGCTTTCGCATACAAGGAAAACAATAACCATTCCCTCGATAATATGGACATCCGACACATTCCGTCGGAAGTTTCTGTTCCTTTTTCTTAGATGGTTTACAACATGTTCCATTGGCACATCTGTTGTTATGTCCCCAGAAGAATCTACAATGCATACAATCTTTTAATTCTCTTTCAAGCTTTTCTTCTGGAGATACAAACCTGCGTTTCTTATGCTTATCTCTTTTTTCAACTGTTCCCACCAGAGCTCTCCTCCCTTCCAAGGAGTGATTGCTCTCTTATCTGTTCCATTGTCCTGTCCGACTCTCCTGCCGTCCTAGCTAACGAATACAATACGATAAGAACAATAATTATTAATGCTATGCTAAATCCCATCACACTTATCCTCCTTCAAATTAGTTGCCATATAGACAGAATTTGAATTTGGAAGTGATATAGTCTACATGGCTATGCTTAACGCTAAGCATGTAGGTACACGCCAGTCTTCTAGACTCCTATATCGCCCCGTGTACAAAGAGGTGTTCTCACCTCCGGGAGTTACAGACGAGCCACAAAATGTGTTTCACGACGCCCTTCTGAATTATCAGAAGCACTATCTCCTCTTTTAGCCTTTTGAGGATAAGGACGAACTTCTCGCCCTCTGTGGTTAATTATCCTTACGCAACATGCCTATTCCTTTTACCAGATTTCCATCCAGCTTCTCGCCCTTCATCTTTCGATCCATCAGACTACTAATATGATAGCTGTGACTTTCATCCTCCAGGTACATACCCCGTAAATTTACTACCTACAGATACTCTGCAGTGCAAACTACTTTGCAAATCTGTAACTGATTATTCAATTGTTATGTCCAATCTCTCTTGGACAATTGATATTCTACAATGCACTTTAATTTTACGGAAGTGACACCACTGGTGTATTTTTACGAATTTTCACCAGTTTTTGGTGTATTTGTCATTTCCTTTAATTTGTTCCATGTATGCTTAGGCAGTTCTCTTGCCGGCTCTCTGAATCGTTCAAGATATTTTTCAAATAATTCCGTATTGATTAATGCTGAATTACCGACTTTATAGACTGCTCCTGCCTCTCTCGCAATTACTATGATTCTAGATTTACTTATCCCATAAATAATCGCTCCTTCCTCTGCATTGACAAATTTTTTCATAAAATCCTTTGTATCTGAATAGCACTTATATGAGTAACTCATTCATCAGTCTCCTTTCACATTTGGCAATGGATGTTTCATTTCTGTTGGCGGTTCTCTGAATTGCTCCATATAATCATCAAAAATTTCCAAATTTATTAATATAGTATTTCCCTTAGCTGTTCCAATCTTATATACAGCACCCGCTGCTCTAGCCATTTCAATAAATCTATGATGCCCTATGCTATATGTCATTGAAGCTTCCCCAATTCTTACAAACTTCTTTTCTACGATTTTGTTTGAACTAGGCACTCTTGCAAAATGTTTCATAAATTTCATCAACCTTTCCTTATGTACTAATATAATCTTTGCAAGCTGATATCTTGCTCCAGCAGCTAATGCTATATCCATTGCCTCATCTCGTGTTACATCTAATAAAGCCATTACTTCATCAATACGAATAAATCTTGGTTTTACAATTTCTTTTCTATAGGCACTAACTGAACCACTCAATGTATTTACCATAACATCACCTACTTATAAAACTCAGAATCTGTAATATGAAAAGTTTCAAGATACTTATCCAATATTTCTGTATTAACAAGTACAAGCTGACCAATCTTATAACAAGCCTTGGCATCCTTAGCCACTTCTTGAAATTTTGTCATTCCCATACTGTACATTTTTGCACCATCTGAATATCTTACAAACTTTTTTGCATCCTCATATCTATCTTTCTTCTTTGATTCATTCATTGCTGTGCTCCTTTCACTTTGACTTCATAACAAATGACGTATTTTCTCCATAACGCAAAAAGAGGACATCTTCTAAATTTCTTTAGAAAATGTCCTCTTAGTAGTTCATATTTGATTGAATCTTTTTCTTTTCAGATTGTGTACTCTTTCATACTGATGTAAATGACTATGTCAAAATGCGTCTTTTAATGCGTCCTTTGACGTACTCAAATGCTTCAAACCCGCATAAACACTGGGTTTATTTCTCCAAGGTCTTCATTGTCGGGAAGAGCAGGACATCTCTGATAGCTGCAGAGTTGGTAAGCAGCATGCACATTCTGTCGATACCGAAACCGATACCGCCTGTAGGAGGCATACCGATCTCCAGTGCGTTTAAGAAGTCTTCGTCTGTGTGGTTTGCTTCTTCATCACCGGCAGCAAACAGTTCTTCCTGTGCTTTGAAACGCTCTCTCTGATCGATCGGGTCGTTTAACTCGGAGTAAGCATTTGCCATTTCCCAGCCGTTCATGAAGAACTCGAAACGTTCTACATAGTCTGGATTTTCCGGTTTCTTCTTTGTTAATGGAGAGATCTCTACCGGATGATCCATAACAAAGGTTGGCTGTAACAGATGTTCTTCTACGAATTCCTCGAAGAACAGGTTCAAGATATCGCCCTTTTTGTGGCGCTCTTCAAATGCAATATTCTTTTCTTTTGCAACGGCTCTTGCTTCTTCCAGAGTGTGGATCTCATTGAAATCTACACCGGAATACTTCTTAACAGCATCTACCATGGTAATGCGCTCAAATGGCTTTCCAAGATCCATTTCAATGCCATTGTAAACGATCTTGGTAGTTCCAAGAACTTCCTGTGCAACGAAACGGTACAGATTTTCTGTTAAGTCCATCATGCCGTGGTAATCAGTATATGCCTGGTATAACTCCATCAGGGTGAATTCCGGGTTATGTCTTGTATCAAGACCTTCGTTACGGAATACACGGCCGATCTCGTATACTCTCTCCAGACCGCCTACGATCAGACGCTTCAGATAAAGCTCAAGGGAAATACGCAGCTTCAGATCTTCGTTCAGAGCATTGAAATGGGTCTCAAATGGTCTTGCAGCAGCGCCGCCTGCATTTGCAACCAGCATAGGAGTCTCTACTTCCATGAAGCCTTCGCCACCTAAGTATTTACGGATCGCAGCTAAGATCTTGGAACGTTTTACGAAGTATCCTTTACTTCTGCATTCATGATCAGGTCTACGTAACGCTGACGGTAACGCATATCTGTATCAGTCAGACCATGGAACTTCTCCGGAAGAACCTGAAGGCTCTTGGAAAGAAGGGTCACTTCGTCTGCGTGAACGGAGATCTCACCGGTCTTTGTGGTGAATGCTTTTCCCTTTACGCCTACGATATCACCGATATCCATTTTCTTAAAATCTTTGTATGCATCTTCACCGATGCTGTCTCTTGCCACATAAACCTGGATATTTCCCTTCAGGTCCTGAATGTTGCAGAAAGAAGCCTTACCCATAACACGCTTAAACATTAAACGTCCGGCAATGCTTGCTTCTTTTCCTTCCCACTCTTCATAATGTTCCTTAATATCCATGCTGTGGGCAGTTACATCATATTTTGTGATCTGGAAAGGGTCCTTTCCAGCTGCCTGAAGTTCTGCCAGCTTGTCACGGCGTGCCTTCAGTACATGGTTTAAATCCTGCTCTGTCTGATTTGACTTCTGCTGCTCTCCCACGTTTTTTTGCTCCTTTGTGATAAAGTTTTAAATTTAACTATGATACTCTCTGGATCTCCAGTACCTTGTACTGAATAATTCCAGCCTGTGTTTCTACGTCTACAACATCTCCTACAGACTTGCCGATGAGAGCGCGTCCTACAGGAGCTTCATTGGAGATCTTGTTCTGAAGGCTGTTTGCCTCAGTGGAACCTACGATATAGAATTCCATCTCCTCGTCATATTCTACGTCCAACAGTTTTACCTTGCAGCCGATGTTGATCTTGTTTACGTCGATTTCTTCTTCTACAACAACTTCAGCGTTCTTTAACAGTTTTTCCAGCTCTTCAATACGAAGCTCGATGTCTCTCTGCTCATCTTTTGCTGCATCGTACTCAGCGTTCTCGGAAAGGTCTCCCTGCTCTCTTGCCTCTTTGATCTTCTGAGCTACTTCTTTTCTTCTGACTACCTTCAGGTTCTGCAGCTCATCCTCGTACTGCTTCAGTCCGGCATATGTCAAAATGTGTTTCTTGTCTGCCATTTTTCCTGCTTCCTTCCTTTTGCTATTTGCTTACAACATGCATTCAGGGGCATCTTTTAATCTGCCCATTGCAATCTATGCGTTATCTGCACCTTTCATGTCCCTGTTTTTGTTTCACGAAAAATGTCTTCAGTATCTCTTAAAATACCCCACACATTCAGTGTATTATATAGGAAAAACCAGTCATTGTCAAGTGCAGCCACAGCGCAAAAAACCCTTTCCCACCGCAAAAAGCCTGCGGCAGGAAAGAGTTTTATATGTGCTAAAACGTTTTTAATCACTCATCCCAGTTATGATATACAGCCTGAACGTCATCATCCTCATCTAACAGATCCAGGATACGGTTTAATTTCTTAATATCATCTTCATTGGAAAGCTCTACCCATGTCTGTGGATCATGGTAACATCTGCTTCCATCATCGGGATCTTTAATGCTTCTAATGCTTCACGTACTGCACTGAAATCATCTGGTGCAGTGATTACTTCGTAGCTGTCTTCTTCCTCGGAGAAGTCCTCAGCGCCCGCATCTAATGCAGCCATCATCAGTTCGTCAGCATCCATCTCGCACTCTTCTTTGTCGATGATGATCTGACCCTTCTTATCGAACATATAGGAAACACTTCCTGGAGTTCCTACGTTGCCGCCGCCCTTTGTAAATGCGCTTCTGACATTTGCTGCAGTACGGTTCTTGTTGTCTGTCAGAGTATCTACGATAATAGCAACACCACTTGGGCCGTAGCCTTCGTATGTAAGTGTTTCGTAGTTTACGGAAGCTGCATCGCCTGCTGCCTTCTTGATTCCACGGTCAATGGTATCGTTTGGCATGTTGTTTGCTTTTGCCTTTGCAATAACATCACGAAGCTTGCTGTTGTTTGCCGGATCTGGTCCGCCCTCTTTTACAGCTACTGCTAACTCTCTGCCGATCACAGTAAAGATCTTACCTTTAGCAGCATCGTTACGCTCCTTTTTGTGTTTGATATTAGCAAATTTTGAATGTCCTGACATTGGTATAACACCCTTTCTTTATTTCTTGTTTCTTTCGTTTACGAAATTTTACAATATCATCTCTGATATTACATCTTTTCTATACTAACACGATTTTTTTTATCTGACAAGATAAAATCAGACCTGGATCGCCAGATTTTTAAGCCATTTTTTCTGACGGTTAGCGTATATAGCCCAGGATCAGCTTATAAACTTCTTCTGACATAACAAGGGCATAGACCCCGTAAATAGGCAGATGCCATACTAATGCGCCTAAAAACGCCAGCGGAACTCCAATGCACCATACACCGCTGGTATCCAGGAACAGGCACATCCTGGTATCACCACCGCTTCGCAGTACACCTACGATATTTACATAGTTAAACATCTTTGCAGGCATATAAGCAACAAATACCAGCAGACACCGGCTTACATCCATGGCTACTTCCGGTGTAATGCTGTAAATACCGATGATCTTCCACCTTCCAAGTATCAGACACACCCCTGCTGTTATAGTAACAATAAACTGCAGGATAAAAAACTGGGTAGCATATTTTTCTGCACGTTTTAACTTACCAGCACCAAGTTCATTTCCCAGGATAACTGCTGTGGCTGCGCTTAAGCCCTGGAATAATACCACCGCAATGTCCTGAATGGTGGTTGCAATAGTAATAGCTGCCACTGCGTCATCGCTCATACGTCCATACGCCAGGGAATACATGGTAGTGCCCAGTCCCCACATAAATTCATTTGCAATGACCGGGGCGGATGTTTCCAAAAACTGAGTGATAAACGCCTTATGCCAGCCAAACATTCCCTTCGGTCCGCAGGCAAGAGGCAGTTTCTTCCCATATACATAGAAAAGTACCAGAGTCACCTCAATGCATCTGGCAGTAAGTGTAGCGCAGGCAGCACCGGCTACGCCCATGGTCGGTGCGCCAAACTTTCCAAAAATAAGCACATAGTTTAAGCAGATATTAACAACAATGGCAATACAGCTGCAGATCACCGGAAATACTACTTTATTGGTAGCGCGAAGCATTGCCACATATACATTGGTAAGCGCAATAAACGGATAGCTTAAAGCTGCGATCCGAAGATACTTTGCCCCCAGTTCAATGCTTCCCTCACTGGTGGTAAAGATCCTCATGACCATTCTGGGAGCCGTAAGGGCCGGGACCACAAAAAACATGGCTCCCACCATAGCAAGCATCACACAAAGTCCTAAAACCTTCCTGATATTTTTCACATCACCGCTGCCCCAGAACTGGGCTGCTAAAATACCACCGCCGCTGACAATTCCAAAAACCAGCAGTGAAAACACGAAAAACACCTTATTTGCAAGTCCAACGGCTGCGATCGCTGTTGATCCCAGTCCTCCGATCATAAGGGTATCTACCATATTTACAATGGTATTTAACATTCCCTGTAGTGCCACCGGGCATGCGATCATAAGTGCCTTTTTTAAGAAGCGCCCGTCATGAAGCATTTCCCAGGTACTTTTTAATATTCCTCCCATTTTTATCTCCATTATCTGTTGTTGTCTTTACATAAGAACAGCCTGGAAAAGCAGGACTGTACCACTCACAGCCTATGTATGCAGTTCCAGACTTATCATTAATGCCTCATTTACCTTCTGTAACAGTTCTCCGTCAATGTGACAGATCTTCTCCTTTAACCTCTGCTTGTCAATGGTCCTGACCTGCTCTAAAAGGATCACGGAATCCCGTATCATGTCACAGCTTCCCCTGTTTAATTCTACATGGGTAGCAGCTTCGCCTTGTTCATCCTTGATGTGATCGCTGCGCAGATCACTGTCGGACTGTGCCGGTTTCCCACATCATTCTGGATGATAAGGACCGGCCGCACACCGCCCTGTTCAGACCCTACAACAGGTCTTAGATCTGCGTAATAAATATCTCCGCGTCTGATGATCACAGCCTTCACTCTCCGTTCATATTCTTACCCTTAGTATTGACACATTTTTAAAATGTATACACTACTGTTATCATATGAGGAGAAATGCTTTCCGGAGCCTGTTTACCCGTATATCACGAATTTAATATTAAAAAACTTATTGTAACCTACTGAAAATTACTCAAATCCCTTAAATACATCATCAAAATAATCTTTGGTACCCACTACTTTTCCGTCTTTTAAGTAAACTCTCGGTATACGTTTTCCGATATCGCAGATCATTTCATAATGGAAACCGCCGGACTTTTCTGCCAGTTCTTCCATCATAATGCATTCAGCCCCGTCACTGCCTAAAAGGGTAACTTCATCATCTTCCTGTACATCCGGGATATCTGTTACATCTACCATAAACTGATCCATGCAGATACGGCCTAAAATAGCTGCTCTCTTGCCGTGGATCAGCACATCTCCTTTTCCGGAAAGGGAACGGACATAACCATCTCCATAACCTACAGGAATGGTTGCTACTTTCATGGTATGGTCTGCCACAAAGGTGCCGCCATAGCTGACTGCTGTACCGGCTTCAATCTCCTTGATGTAGGTAATGCAGCTTTTGATCTCCATAGCTGGTGTCAGTTTTACGCTGTTATGATCTACCTCATCAGAAGGATACATGCCATAAATGGCAATACCGGCTCTTACCATATCCATATGATTGGACTCTAATGACTCAACGATACCGGCACTGTTGGAGCAGTGGCGGATCGGGATCTTTACCCCCAGTTCCTTAAGGTACCTAAAAATTCTTTATAACGGCGGTACTGCTCTTCATAAGCGGATTTATCTGTCTCATCTGCTCTTGCAAAATGGGTAAACAGACCTTCTACTTCAATGCCCTCTAAGGCTGCAATGGCTGCTGCCTCTTTTGCATGTTCTCTGTCTGCTTTCATACCGATCCGGCTCATACCTGTGTCCAGTGCCAGATGCACCACTGCCTTTTTGCCCTGTTTTAATGCCAGGTCTGACAGTTTTTTTGCTTTTTCATACTTGGAACATGGCAGTGCGGATATCGTAGCGCAGCAGATCCTCATAGCGTGACTCATGGGTCACACCCAGAATAAGGATGGTCTTATTGATCCCATGTCTGCGAAGGATGATGCCTCATCAATAGTAGCTACTGCATATCCAAACACATAAGGTTCAATGGTTTTTGCCACAGGAACGCTTCCATGTCCATAGCCATCTGCTTTCACCGATCCCATGATCAGGTAGATGCAGGCAGATTGTCCCGCATGGATCTCATATTAGAAGCAACAGCATCCAGGTTTACTGTTGCATATACTCTGCTGTAAGGTCTCATATATGTTTTATTTCCTCCCGGCGTATTCATGCTTCCTAAACGATCTCTTTCTGAAAACGCACTAAAGTGCGCTAAGCTTTAATTATACACCATACGCCGCATTTTTCAAGAAGGTTTCCCAGTCATTCAATCAGTTTTTGCCAACATATTTATTCTGCTGCAACTGGTACGGTTTACCCATTGCGTCTCACTGCCTCGTCCATAACATCCCCTACTGCCTGGGATAATTCTGTGGCCAGCAGACTGTGGCTTCCTGCCCCGGCTGCTTTCTCTCCTGCCAGACCGTGAACATACACACCCATGCGGGCTGCTTCTTCCTCTTCCATGCCAATTGCTAAAAGTCCCGCGATCGTACCGGTAAGCACATCCCCGGAACCGGCTTTTGCCATGGCACTGCAGCCGCTGGTATTAATATAAAGGCCGCCTTCCTGGCCTGCAACTACCGTAGCTGCATCCTTTAATACGCAGGTAACTCCATACCGGGATGCATAAGCACTGGCTGCTCCCACCAGATCTTCTTTTAGCTGGCTGATGGTCTGTCCTGTAAGTCTTGCCATTTCACCAAGATGTGGGGTAATGATAATATTTTCTGTATAATAAGAAGTAAGATAAGGATGGGATGCAATGGTATTTAACCCATCTGCATCCAGGATCACCGGAACATAGGCACTGGTAAGTATATCCTCTACCAGATATTCTACATAAGGCTCACTTCCAAGTCCCGGTCCTAAAACCACTACACTTGCCCATTTCATCTGTTCCTCGATCATTTCTTTAAATTCTTCTCTTCCCTGAAGAAGCTGATCCGGAGTATAGGATGCAATGATCGCCTCCGGAAGGAGTCCCTGAAGGATGGGACGGTTTTCTTCTACTGTGAGGATCTTTACCAGTCCGGCTCCTGCTCTGTAGGCAGTAAGGCACTTAAATAGGCAGCACCACACATACCTGCACTTCCCGCTGCGATCAGCACTTTTCCAAAAGTTCCTTTGTTGGAGTCTGCTTTTCTTTCAGGAATGTGGCAAAGATCTTTCTTTTCATAGGCAAAAGCCCGTTCCGGTCTGCCGCCTTCTTCCTCTTCCCCTTCTAATGCCATTTCAGGAAAGCCGATATCTTTTACCAGCACTTTTCCTGCATAACTTCTTCCCGGGTAAAGGGCAGTTCCCATTTTTTCCCAGCCAAAAGTCACAGTCACATCTGCTTTTAAAGCAGTTCCCATAACAGCGCCTGTATCTGCGTGGATACCGGAAGGAATGTCTACTGCCACACAGAAAGTATGCTCCTGTTCTCTTATCTGGTTCAGGTCATCTAAACATCTTTTATAATTTCCTTCTACCGGACGGCCAAGACCTACTCCGAATACTGCATCAATGATAACGCAACAGTGTTTTCCTTTCTTTTCTGTCTCGATCTCCTGCCATGGTTTTACAGAAATTCCCAGTTTTCGGGCAATGGAAAGCTGTGTTTTTAATTCCACTGTTCCTCTGTTTTCATCCCCTGCCATATAAATGCATACGGGATAGCCTTTTAAATGGAGCATTCTGCCGCTGCAATACCGTCTGCTCCGTTATTGCCACTGCCGCACACAGCCCAGACGATCTCATCTTTTTTTGCTGCCTTTTCTGCCTCTGCAGCCACTGCCATAGCCGCCCGTTCCATTAATACCATAGACGGAATACCGATCTCCTGAATGGTTTTGGCATCCGTTGCTTTCATTTTTCTTCCTAATAAAAGAGTCCTCATTTTTTCTGCTCTCCTCTTCCTTCTCCTACTGCAAAAGCCATTGCCAGTCCATTTGTATTGGAAATAGAAACATGGATCTGCTCCATTCCCATTTTTTCAAACTGTTCTAAAGCTCCACCATAAAGACGTACATAGGGTTTTCCCAGTTCATCCCGCAAAACCTCAATATCTCCCGGCATAAAGGTGCGAAAACCTGTGCCAAACACCTTGGCTACCGCCTCTTTTACAGCAAAAGAGCCGGCAAGCTTAGAGGCAGACCCTCCTGCTTGCCGGCTTTCCGCCTCTGTAAATGTGCGTGACACAAAATGTTCTTTTTCGCAGGCCTTCCTCATACGGTCAATTTCCACCAGATCCGTTCCTACTCCCAGTATCATCACGTTTACTCTCTTTTATTCTTTTTTTGTATCCTCTGCATCAGACTTTTCCTGCATGTTGCACACACGGTAAGACAGACGCATCAGACTCTCTGATAAGTGTACATTTTCTACTACTACATCATCCGGCACTACCAGATCTGTGTGGGCAAAGTTCCAGATTGCTTGATGCCGGCTTTGATCAATCGGTCAGCAATCTCCGGAGCCTTTGTCTTTGGAATGGTAAGTGCTGCGATCTGGATATTATTTTCCCTGATAAAGGTTTCCAGATCATCCACAGAACGGATCTCAATGCCGCGGATCACCAGTCCGATCAGCTTTGGATTGATATCAAACATTCCTCTGATAACAAATCCTCTCCGCTCAAAATTCGTATAATTGGCAATGGCCTGTCCCAGATTACCTGCACCAATGATGATCACATTGTGCTGACGGTCAATTCCAAGGATCTTTGCGATCTCTGAATAAAGATATTTTACGTTATATCCGTAGCCCTGCTGGCCAAAGCCACCAAAATTGTTAAGGTCCTGACGGATCTGAGACGCCGTTACCTTCATTCTGCTGCTCAGTTCATTAGAAGAAATACGCTCTACTCCTTCCTCGATCAGCTCGCCAAGGTAGCGATAATATCTGGGCAGTCTTGAAATTACTGCTTTTGATATCTCTTTGCGTTCCATTTTAACCCTCTCCTTCTTGTTCATGATTCACCCCCTTGCATTATCGGGGTATGATAACTCTAGTATCCATTATAATCAGACGTTAAATAAATGTCAAATCTGTTTTTCAGTATGTTCTTGAAAAAATTATTTTCCTATATTATACTGTTTGGTGCGAACCGGCTCATTTTGTCGGGAAAATACTTAATTTTACTACATTTTTACTACGTTTTTAAGGAGTTTATCATGATATTATCCTGCAGCAATATCTGCAAGTCATTTGGGGAAAATGACATTTTAAAGCAGGTTTCCTTCCATATAGAAGACCACGAAAAGGCGGCCATTGTAGGCATTAATGGTGCCGGCAAGTCCACTCTTTTAAAAGTGCTTATCGGAAAACTGAACGCTGATGATGGCGTTGTTACCTGGGCGAAAGGTGCTTCCATCGGTTATCTGGCACAGCACCAGGACTTAGAGGGAGCCGAGACTATTTACGATGCACTTTTAGAGGTGAAAAAGCCGGTGATCCAGATGGAGGCCCGCATTCGCAGCCTGGAACTGGAAATGAAATCCGCTTCCGGTGATGAATTAGAGACCAAGCTTTCTGAATACAGCCGTTTAAACCATGAATTTGAAATGGCAGACGGCTATTCCTATCAGAGCGAGATCACCGGCGTTTTAAAGGGACTTGGATTTACAGAGGATGAGTTTTCCAAACCCATCACTGCTCTTCCGGCGGCCAGAAGACCCGTGTTTCCTTAGGCAAACTGCTCCTTACCAAACCGGACATCCTGCTCCTTGACGAGCCGACCAACCACCTGGATATGGAGTCCATCGCATGGTTAGAAACTTATCTGAGAAACTACAGCGGTGCTGTGATCATCGTTGCCCATGACCGGTATTTCCTGGACCGTGTGGTAACAAAGATCATTGAGCTGGACATGGGGCATTGTACTGTATTTTCAGGCAATTATTCTGCCTACAGCGATAAAAAGGCCATGCTACGCGATGCTGCCATCCGTGCCTATTTAAACCAGCAGCAGGAGATCCGCCATCAGGAGGCTGTTATCGCCAAGTTAAAATCTTTCAACCGTGAAAAATCCATTAAACGTGCAGAAAGCCGTGAAAAAATGCTGGATAAGATCGAGCGGTTAGAAAAGCCTACCCAGGCAAATGATTCTATGGATATCCGCTTAGAGCCGGATGTGGTCAGCGGAAATGATGTTCTGACCGTTACAGATTTAAGCAAATCCTTTGACACACAGACCTTATTTACCAATGTGGACTTTGAGATCAAGCGGGGGGAACGTGTTGCTATCATTGGAAATAATGGTACCGGAAAGACCACTCTTTTAAAGATCATCAATGGCATTATCCCTGCTGATTCCGGTCAGATCCGTTTAGGTTCCAAGGTGCATATCGGCTACTATGATCAGGAGCATCAGGTACTGCATATGGATAAAACCCTGTTCCAGGAGATCCAGGATACCTATCCAAACATGAACAACACCCAGATCCGCAATACACTGGCTGCTTTCCTGTTTACAGGAGATGACGTATTTAAGCTGATCCGTGACTTAAGCGGCGGTGAAAGAGGCCGTGTTTCCCTTGCGAAATTAATGCTCTCTGATGCCAATTTCCTGCTTCTTGACGAGCCTACCAACCATCTGGATATTACTTCCAAGGAGATCCTGGAAAGCGCATTAAACCGCTATACAGGAACGGTATTGTACGTATCCCATGACCGTTATTTCATCAACCGTACTGCTACCCGTATCCTGGATCTGACGGATGGTTCATTTATCAACTATATCGGCAATTATGACTACTATCTGGAAAAGAAAGAGGATGTAGAAGCTGCATTTGCCGCTAGGCAGATGGCTGAAGCTGGAAATAACCGTACAGCCGGTGCAAATGGCACACAGGCACAGAGTGTCAGCGCTGTTTCAGGCGTATCTTCCGCTTCTTCCAGGCACCTATGACCGCCTCCGCTGCAGCTCTTTAGCTGACGGAAAATGGACTGGAAGCCCAGAAAGAGGAGCAGGCCCGTCTTCGCAAACGCCAGAATGAACTGAAAAAGGTGGAGGACAAGATCCACGAACTGGAAACAAGAGACGGGGAGATCGATGAGCTCCTCTCCCAGGAAGATGTATATACTGATGTTTCCCGCCTTATGGAACTGAACAAAGAGAAAGAGTCCATCCAGAAAGAACTGGAAGTTCTCTATGAGAAATGGGAAGAACTGGCAGAATAAAAAGGAGTTATAAAAATCCATGAAGAAATTAAAACGGATATCAGCTGCCTTATGGTAATATTATTAGCAGGCCTTTTTATTGCAGCATTGTACTTGCAATAACCGGCGCCCCGGCCAATCAGCTGATGGCAGTTATTTTCTCTATCGTGTTTATTTCCGTATTGTTTTATGCTATGGGACTGATGACACGGGTGTTAAAAAAAAGATGACAGTAAGGATACATCTGATACATCATTAAAAAAATAGCCAGCCTCTCGTCTGCAATGCCGGGCCAGTTATTTATGAAAAAGTGTACCAGATCCTGAATTTATTTATAATTTTTAATGCAAAAGGTCTGCTTTTGATAAAATATCATCAGCAGACCTTTTTTATATTTTTTGACTT
>ENA-OQIG01000626-OQIG01000626.1-human-gut-metagenome-genome-assembly--contig:-NODE-626-length-19245-cov-11.589392_pt1 | contig 19245 bp, 18 predicted proteins | sample MGYA00242576_ERZ504741 | MGnify/ENA primary metagenome ERZ504741 (study PRJEB26092, sample SAMD00036436) | human gut metagenome | host: Homo sapiens | study: EMG produced TPA metagenomics assembly of... | reverse complement strand
AACGTGCGTGTATAAATCGGTTGTCATTGCCAATGTTGAATGACCTAAGAGTTTCTGCACCACCTGTTGGTCTACTCCATTTTCATAACACCTTGTAGCATATGTATGTCGCAGAGTGTGACAGGTAAACAGTTCAAATATCTTCGGCTCTCTCTTTTCTTCCTTTGCCAGTTCAATCTCTATTACATTGATTTTTGCCACATAGTCTTTGATTGCACTATTGACGTTATAATAGTAAACTGGCGAACCGTCCGAACAGGTAAATACCAAATTTTGAAATTCTTTATGCTGTTTCCATATCGAGCGTTTCCACATCTTCTGTTCTGTCTGCTTTATCTTCTGATTTTGTAAAATCTCATACACTTCATCTGTCATCGGAATTGCACGATTACTAGACATGGTTTTTGCAGTCGTGTAGAAAAACTTCGAACCCTCAACGGGACTGGAAGCCTTTGAATAATGGATTGTCTTATTGATTGTAATTTTTCTTCTTTCAAAGTCGCAATCTTCCCATTTCAGTCCAAGCACTTCTCCAATCCGACAACCTGTTGTCACAGCAAATTTCAAAACATTGATGTGTATGTAGGAAGAAGCAAATGTAAAGAATTTTTCCTGTTCCTCTCTTGTTAATACACGCCTTTCCTTTTTCACTTCTTTTGGCATTTCCACACCGATACATGGATTTTTTCTAATATATTCACTCAATACTGCTTTATCAAACATATCACTCAGCATAAATCTGATGTTCGACACCGTTCCATGTGCAAGACCGCTATCTATCAATTCATTTATGAATTTTTGAACATGATATGTTTTAATGTCCTGCAAATACATCTTTCCGATAGAGTTCTTCACTCTTGCGTTATAGTAACTGTGATTTTTATATATCGTAGTCATTTTAACTGTTTTCTTCTTATACAACTCCGTCCACGTTACATACCATGCGTTTAAAGTGATACTTTCGCCGTTGCCATTCAAACCATGTTCATCTTCATAAACCGCTTCTCGCAACTTCCGTTTTAATTCATTCAGTTTAAAATCATAAAGCGTTTTACGTTTTCCTGTTTTGCTTGTAAATCTTGCAATATAGCGTCCATCTGCTCTCTGTGAAATTCCCTTACCGAGTTCTTTTCCTTTTAAATCTTTACCCATACCAACTTTCCTTTCTTCTACTGAAAGAAATATGGTAAAGTAAATATTTCAATTTTCATTATATCCACACCCCATTTTCTTTTCAAGCCCTTTTGCATTGATATTCCAGCCATTCATCAAGTAATTTCTTATTTGCATACAACCGATTACCAATGCGTACTGTAAATCTATTTTTCGGATTGTTCAACAGTTCTCTTGCCTTTGTTTTCCCAATCCCCATATACTCACAAAATTCATTTATATTTAGTAATGCTTTCTCGATACGATTACCCCCTTTCGCCTAATTTTCTTGCTTTTATGTAATCATCATACAACTGCTTCTGTGTGATATTCATTTCTCCATTTTTCACAAGATTACCGATATAATCTCTCTGCTCTATCTTCCCAACCTCTGCAAACAGTTTCAAAGACGGGGCAACATACTTTTCTAACCACTCCCACACCTTTTGCAAACTTTTCTTCTGTGGCTGTATGGTAAGTTTCACCTTGCCTATATCTTTCATCAGTTCCGCCCACGCTTGATAGGTTGGATAAAGCCTTTTTCGTGTTGTCGTGCTGTCTGTCGGCTTTTCTAAAAATCGTATTTTGCTGTTTAATACTTCCATTGCCAGTCCTGCCACATCTCTATATCTCAATAATGCCTGTACTACACTTACCGCCATTTCCTGCCGAAATCTCAACTCATATCTATTCCAATTTTCGTCTAATTCTGTTCCATACTTTTTATTCTGTTCATATCCCTTTTCATAAAATACCAATCTCAAATTACTGGCTGAACTGCCGAGATAAAGACTACCACCTTTACTCTGAAACACTTCTTCTTTCAGTTCCCCCGAGTCGTGAAAATCTATCTCCCTTAGTTTTGTGGAAAGCAATCCCTCTTTTGTCCGTACAATCAAATCGGGAATACTCAAATAAGGTTTTCTATCATCTATCGCCAAATCAATCCGAGGAAAGTTGATGTGATACTGACAAACTCTGTTTAAGAAATCAAACCATGTTTCCTCATTGAGTTGTAAAAAATTTTCATAGTTGCGACAACCTTTCCCACTCATTAAAATCTGAAAGCCTTGATACTGTGCATTTCCTGTTGGCTTTAGCACCTTGATATTAGCGAAGATAGCCACAACCTCATGTCCTGCAATCCCCTTTTCATAGCCTGTTACCGTCATAAGTTCCATAGGTATTCTCAACACATCTTCTATGACTGCTTCTAACGGAACTTCCTTAATCGTTATCTGACACCAATCTATCAAAGCACTTAATTCTTCTTTCTGTCGTATTACTCCCCTGTTAGTGTAGGGGAGTTCTGGAAGAAAACTTCCGCTTCTTTCTTCCAAATTTATCAAACCTCCTTATCTGCAACGGCGTTGCCATTGCCCTGCCCTCAACCTGCCGTTTGGTACGTCAGAACGAGGACAGGAACTTTGACCGCCTACATATTTTTGTTTGGAACAGGGCGGATACCCTTACAGGTAATCTTCTCCACTAATACAGGGAAATTTCCTCTCTGCACATAAGGGGCATAAACTGGTTCTTCCAGTTCCACCACAGCATAAGGCTCAATCTTCGGAAGTTCCGTTGCTTCCAAGCGAATATCCACGCTGTTTCCAAGTTTCATGCTTCCAAGATGAAGTTTTAAGGCTTCCACTTCCTCTGTTTTCTTCTTACTGTCTTTATCATAGCGGTAACAGTTATCCGCACCCATAAAGCGAAGTTCTCCAAATGCTTCTTTTACCTGTTCTTTTGTCAATGTAATCTGCATACACATTCCTTTCTCCCCGTTGAACCGATAGGTCAGTTTCTCATATTTTCATTTTCCTATTACGACGCCGTTCATTGTTCAGTTTTTTCTGAACTTAATTGTATATTAGCACAGGCATATTCGTTTTGCAATAGAAAGTTTAGTTTTTTATAAACTTTTTGTTTTCATTTTTCTGAACTTGTGGTATAGTGTCCTTAGCTGATAAGATATGAGAAGTTATAACGAGATATGGAAAGAGAGGGTTTTTCAGATGAATACAATCGCAGAACGGATTAAATTTGCCATGAGAGCAAAAAATAAAAAACAGGTGGACATAGTCAAAGATACAGGTATCAGCAAAGGGGCGTTCAGTTCCTATCTTTCGGGACAATACAATCCAAAAGCCGATAAAATGGAATTGATTGCCGACTCCTTAGATGTAGACTTGCGGTGGCTTTACGGAGAAAATGTACCTATGGAACATACAAGTAAGAATAACAATACCCTGCAATATGTCTTTTATAACAACTCCTGCTCCGAGTATCTTCTTGATAATTTAGACGATATCTATATTGCCATGATGACCCAATATGCCGCCCTTATTCCACGCTTTTATGTTCTTGTCAATCGTGCTGGAAATGCAATGCACCTATTACCTTTATTTTTGAAAGAAGACAGTTCCGAGTTCTACGAATGTCCGTCTGATTTCTTCTATTCCGACAGGCATACTATTTTTACAAGAGATTTTGAAAGTATTCACATGGTATTAACAACCGCCACGATTTACTATTACGGAATTGATACAAAAACTTATGAACCGAAAGTTACCAAACTTGCCTACTCACAGACTGACGATTGCTTTTATATTGACAATGAAGTACATGATTGTCATATCAAAGCATTTGAAAAAGAAGTGGTAAAAGAAGCACTTTACTTAAAACACAACGCCCAGTAACAGACAAGAGGACTTGCAAGGTTTCTGACCTTTCAAGTCCTCTGCTGTATCATGGTTCTGTTGGCTGTGTCCGTTCCGTCAAGGACTGCCCTACGGCGTATCGGCTACGCCTTGTTCCTTGACCTCACTACATTTCTCTCAACTTTTTAGAAATCAGTAAATTGACTGTAATCAATGGAATTACTATACAAAAGAAACTAACGGTAAACCATAGTGGTATATCCCTCTCTAATTGAACACGAAAAAGCAGAATAATTGCCATAAATATGGTTCCCAAAATCTCCATAAAATTCAACAATTTTTTGCGGAATTCTTGTAGACGCATCCGATTTTGTATCCTTTCAGATTTCCCTATTACATAATTTACTTGCATATCATTTACATCTTCATCTGATATAAGTTCATCCATACTTACATCTAGTTCTAATGCCAGTTTTTTTGCCGTAATCAAATCTGGACATCTTGAACCATTTTCCCAACGACAAACTGTCTGCCTTGAAACATATAACTTATCTGCCAGTTGTTGCTGAGTGAGATTTTTTTCTTCTCTGAATTTTTTGATGTTATCATTTAATGCCATACTCCATACCTCTCTTTCATTCACATCATATAACGATAGAACCCAAAATAAAAGTACCAGTATGTATTTCCTTTGTTTCCATTTTGGTAACATCTGTTTATTCCAAGTTTTCTACACCATAATACCGATATATCGCTGAACCAATGTATTTTGTAACCCTTTTTCCGTACTGTTTATCTGTGGCTTCTTCCAACTGAGAATGATTCAAATAATCTTTAGCCATTTCTAATAATAATACTCTTGCATTATCCATTTTAAAAAGATTTTTACAACTTTTCCCCAATCTTTTTACTGCTTTCATTGACATATCTTTCATCGTAAACCGTTACGCTACTAAAGAGTCAAGATGTTTTTTCTATTTTATCACAAATTCAATAAAACTGCCCCTAATTTTACAAATAAGAAATGACGCAGATAATGTTTCCACTACCTACGCCATTTCTCATTACATCTTTGAAATATTTACTCCATTTTCTTTCAATCTTTACTCCAATTTTACTCCATTTTAAAAATCTGTTACGATATTTTACGGTATTCTATGATACCTTTCCCTTGAAGAAAAATGTCTGCAAGCCTTGATTTTAAGCGAACTTTTCAATATTCCCAAGCACTTTATTCTGTTGTGGGATTTTCTCTCAAATTATTTCATTACAATATTAATAATCTTCTTCGGAACATAGATTTCCTTAATCACATTTCCTGTCAGTTTATCTGCAATCGCTTCTTTTCCTGCTGCAATCGCTTCTTCTTTGGAGATATCTGCTGCGATACTGATCACGGCTTTTGTCTTTCCGTTAATCTGTACCGGAACTTCGATCTCATCGTCTTTCATCTGTGCCTCATCGTATGTCGGCCAGCCTGCTTTGAAGATTGTCTCTGTATGTCCGAGCTGCTCCCATATCTCCTCTGCAAAATGAGGTGCAAATGGAGAAAGCAGGACTGCGATCGTCTCCAGCGTTTCTTTATCGATTCCGCCTTCTTTCTTTGCGATCTCGATAAACTTGTTGTTGTACTCCATAAATCCGGAGATAACGGTATTCAGACTGAAGCTCTCCAGACGCATGGTGATATCTGCTACCATTCTGTGACGCTGTTTGATCATCTCTTTTGTTGCCTGTACTTCATTTTCTTTGCTGTCCATCAGCAGATTCCACAGACGTTTCAGGAAGCGGTTGACACCGTCGATTCCACGGTCATCCCACTCTGCATCCAACTCCGGCGGTCCCACGAACAATTCATACATTCTCAAAGAGTCACATCCGTAGTCGCGTACCAGATCATCCGGAGATACGACATTTCCTTTGGACTTACTCATCTTGATTCCGTTCTTTCCTGTGATCATTCCCTGGTTGAACAGCTTGTGGAATGGTTCATCAAAGTCTACAACTCCGATGTCATGCAGGAATTTTGTATAGAAACGAGAGTACAGAAGATGCAGTACCGCATGCTCTACACCACCGATATACATATCTACCGGAAGCATCTCGTCCGCTTTTTCTCTGGAAACCAGTTCTTTGTCATTGTGACTGTCCACATAACGCAGGAAGTACCAGGAAGAACCAGCCCACTGAGGCATGGTATTTGTCTCACGTTTTGCGTCTTTTCCACAAACCGGACACTTGCAGTTTACCCACTCTTCGATTCCGGCAAGCGGTGACTCTCCAGTTCCTGTCGGTTCATAAGAATCTACATCCGGCAGACGCAGCGGCAGCTCTTCTTCCGGTACCGGCACTGCTCCACATTCCGGACAGTGTACAATCGGAATCGGCTCTCCCCAATAACGCTGACGGGAGAATACCCAATCACGCAGCTTATAGTTTACAGTTGCTTTTCCAATTCCACGCTCTTCAATGATATGTGGAGCTTCTTTCTTGAGAACGGCTGATTCCATTCCGTTCCACTCTCCGGAATTGATCATAGTTCCAACAGCATCTGTGTATGCCTCTTCCATATTTTCGATTTCCTGTCCGTCTTTTGCAATGACTGAATGATCGGGATCTCGAATTTTTTTGCAAATGCAAAGTCACGGTCATCATGTGCAGGTACACACATAATTGCTCCTGTACCATAATCTGCCAGTACATAATCAGACAGCCAAATCGGTACTTTTGCACCGTTGATCGGATTGATCGCATAACTTCCCGTAAACACACCTGTCTTTTCCTTATCCTGCATACGGTCTACGTTGGACTTCATGGAAGCATCATAAATATACTGCTCCACCGCTTCTCTTGTCTCGTCTGTCGCAAGTTCTTTTGCAAGTGCATGTTCCGGCGCAAGTACCATGAATGTTGCACCGTGTAAGGTATCCGGACGTGTTGTATAAACGGTGATCTTGTCGTCTCTTCCATCCACCTGGAAATCTACTTCTGCACCGTAAGATTTTCCGATCCAGTCAGCCTGCATTTTCTTTACTTTTTCCGGCCAGTCCAGTTTGTCGAGATCGTTCAAAAGACGGTCTGCATATTTTGTGATACGCAGCATCCACTGACGCAGATTTTTCTTTGTAACATCTGTTCCGCAACGCTCACATTTTCCATTCACAACCTCTTCGTTTGCCAGACCTGTTTTGCAGGATGGGCACCAGTTGATCGGGAACTCTTTCTCATATGCAAGACCTTCTTTGAACATTTTCACAAAGATCCACTGTGTCCATTTGTAGAAATTCGGATCTGTTGTGTTAACTTCCATATCCCAGTCATACAATGCTGCGATCTCATTGATCTGACGTTTGATGTTTGCTACGTTCTCTGCTGTGGATTTTGCAGGATGAACTCCCATCTTGATCGCATAGTTCTCAGCCGGAAGACCGAATGCATCCCATCCCATCGGATGTACAATATAATATCCCTGCTGTAATTTGTAACGGCTCCAGACATCAGAGATCACATATCCTCTCCAGTGCCCGACATGCAGACCGTTTCCTGACGGATACGGGAACATATCCAGACAATAATATTTTTCTTTTTTCTCTCCGTTGTCCCTGAATCTTGGATTTACCGGATTTTCCTGCCATTTATCATGCCATTTTTTCTCGATTGCTTTGTGGTTGTAAACAATTTTTGCACCCATTTCGCATATCCTCCTTTGATTTCTAAAAAAGCCTTTTCATCTCAATTAAGAGACGAAAAAGCTTTTATCTTCCGTGGTACCACTCTTCTTCATCTGCAAACATACAGATGCACTCATTACTTCTGTAACGGGAAGGCCCGCTTTTTCCTACTTTTCCATCCTGGGTGTTCAGAAAAAGAACTCCGAGGGGAGTTGGGAGAACGCTGTTTCCTGCCTCGCACCATCCGGCAGGTCTCTGAAAAACCTCAGACTCTTACTATTCCTCATCAACATTTCTTTCATATGTTTCCTTATTATAAGAAGAATCATAAAATAAGTCAAGTGGATTCTGCTGATTTCTCTCTATTTCATCCTCGCAAAATAATCTTTCGTTTCTTTGACCACCACATTGCTGAGCACAAGCAGTGCGATCAGGTTCGGAAGCGCCATCAGCGCATTGAAGATATCTGCGATGTTCCACACTGCCGCAACCGTCATATATGGTCCGATAAATACAGCCAGAATATACAGCCAGCGATAAGTCATCACTACTTTTTTATTCCGGTTGAACAGATATTCCATACACCGTTCTCCATAGTAATTCCAGCCGAGAATCGTAGTAAATGCAAAGAATACCAGACAAAGCATCAGAATAAAGGATGCAACTGCCGGCGCAAACGGCAGCCCCTTCTGAAATGCTGCCATCGTGATCTCCACACCTTCCAGATTCGGATCATTCCATGTTCCTGCTAAGACCACGGAAATTCCGGTCATTGTGCAAATTATGATTGTATCAATAAATGTACCTGTCATAGACACCAGTCCCTGACGCACAGGTTCTTTTGTTACTGCAGCCGCTGCCGCGATCGGCGCACTACCAAGACCCGCCTCATTGGAAAAGATTCCCCTTGCGATTCCTTTCTGCATGGCCACGACCATGGTTCCCATCGCGCCGCCTGCCAGTGCACTTCCGGTAAATGCAGATTTCACAATCGTTACGATCGCTGCCGGGATTTCTGTAATATGTGTGATCATAATGATCAGAACAAACACCACGTACAATACCGCCATAAACGGAACTACAATTTCGGATACTTTTGCAATTCGTTTCAGTCCTCCGATCACGACCAGACCGACACAGACTGTCAGAATAATACAAGTAATCACAGTTGCCCATGAATATGTATTTCCAAACATCTGCACGGCATTCTCTGTATTCGGATCAAAGAAATTCTTCACTGCAGATGCAATACTGTTTACCTGGGTAAACGTACCGATTCCAAACAACCCGACTCCGGCTCCGAAAAATGCAAATATTTTTGCCAGCCAGCGCCAGTTTTTTCCCATTCCGTTTTCAATATAATAGAACGGTCCGCCAAGAACATGCCCTTCTTTGTCGATTGTCCGGTATTTGATTGCAAGAAGCCCTTCTGCATACTTCGTTGCCATTCCGAAAAATGCTGCCACCACCATCCAGAACAGTGCGCCCGGTCCGCCTGCCGCAATCGCAGTCGCTACTCCGGTAATATTTCCGGTTCCGATCGTTGCAGAAAGCGCCGTACAAAGTGCTCCAAAGCTGGTCACTTCCCCATGTCCTTCTTCTTCATTTTTTACCATGAATCTGAGTGCTTTCGGCAGATGCCGAATCTGAAGTCCGCCAAGGCGAACGGTTAAATAGATACCTGTTGTCAGGATCAGAATAATGAGCGGCAGTCCCCATATCCGGTCATCCACCCATTTGATCGCTGTGTCGATTTGATTGTAGATTTGTGCTAACATACTTTCTTTCCTCCATCCTTTTGCCTGAGAGATTCTCAGCAAAACCGCATCCAGATCATGCGTCTGCTGATTACACCTTCGGCGCTCTTTTTTTCAGAGACTCTCCTGAGTTTAGTGTTTTACAACACTAAAGTAAAGAATAGCATGGTTTTGAAAAGAATGCAAGCCATTTTCTGATTTTCCATTTTAGAAAAACTAATCAATGTTTATAAGTAAAATGCAGAGGGAATACAGACATCGCTCCCTCTGCTTTTTTCTATCCCAGCGCCACATCCAGAATCATCATCAGTGTGAACCCTGCTGCAACACCGATTGTTCCTACATTGGTATGTTTTCCGTTTTGTGCCTCCGGAATCAACTCTTCCACTACAACATAAATCATAGCGCCTGCCGCAAAAGAGAGAAAATATGGCAGAAGCGGAACTACAAGCCCCGTCAGCCAGATTGTCAGAAATGCGGCGATCGGCTCTACAATCCCTGACAGTGTTCCATACACAAACGCCCTCAGTTTTGTAATTCCCTGCGCCCTTAACGGCATGGAAATAATCGCTCCCTCCGGAAAATTCTGAATGGCGATTCCGGCAGACAATACAAATGCCCCTGTCATTGTTATCAGTACATTATCCGAAAGAACTCCGGCAAAGGTCACACCCACTGCCATTCCTTCCGGAATATTGTGCAGCGTCACTGCGAGCATCAACATTGTTGTTTTTCGAAGTGATGCCTGAATCCCTTCCGGCTCCGATTCCTGAAAGTGCTGGTGAGGTGTCACCGTGTCCAGCAAAAGCAGAAAGCCAATCCCAAGCAGAAACCCTGCCGCTGCAGGAATCCATGCAATCTGTCCGCCTTCCTCTGCCATCTCGATGGCCGGGATTAAAAGCGACCAGACAGATGCTGCGATCATGACACCCGAAGCAAATCCAAGCAGACCTTTCTGCAGCTTTTCATTCATCTCTTTTCTCATGAAGAATACCATTGCTGCGCCAAGAGTTGTTCCTGCAAACGGCAGTAAAATTCCAAGTATTACATCCAAATTCATATGTTTCTCCCTTTCGTAATTCTTTTTTTCGATATGTTATCCTATGCTCAGGAGAAGACTTTGGTTCCGTTTAAATGCACATGGAAAAAGAATCCTTATACCGATGCCGTGATCAGTTCCTTTCCGGCTGCCCGGCATTCCTCCAACGCAGCATCATCCGGCGTCTCGTTTGCGATCACACCTTCTTCACAGATCAGATGTGCTCCCGCCTCTTCCATTCTCTGGCACCAGTCACGCATCCACTCTCCGTCACCCCAGCCGTAAGACCCAAACAACAGTAGCTGCTTACCGGAGATCATCGGCTCCAGTTCTTCCACGAACGGCTCCATTTCGCTGTCTTCCAACTGCTCTGCTCCCATAGACGGGCAGCCGAGCGCAATTTTATCAAATTTTGAAATCGTATCCGCATCTGTCTGTCCAACCTCACATACCTCCGCGGTTCCTCCTGCTGCCTGAATCCCTTCTGCGACCGCCTGTGCCATTGCCTCTGTATTTCCTGTTCCACTCCAATATACTACTGCTGCATTCATGTGAATTCCTCCTTCATTATTGTGCGATTTCCCGGATACTTTTTCCGGCTAAAAATTCTCTGACCACTCCTTCTTTGGCCTGATCATAAGACTTGAAAATCATTTTTGCCCTGGACGGATTACTATATACTTTCCAATATCCGATCATAAGATACTTTCTTCCTTCATTGTGAATAAATCCTTCCACATCTTCCTTCGGATACCCTAAAAACACTCCGATTTCATGGGGAAATCCCAGTTTTCTGCTGCTTATCTGCCTCACTCTTTGAGCCAGTCTTTTGAGCATCTCATCCAGATTCCGCATATGATACCCATATGCCTCAAGCAGCCGCTGATTGTCAGGCAGCATCAGATGATACTCCAACTCACTCCGTCTGAAAAAGAAAACAAGACATCTGCTGTCCCTGCAGGACAGAATTCGATATTCTACCTCTGTCTCTTCAAAAATCTCCTGCAGCTCCTCACACATTTTCTGTTCCATTGTGATCACGCTGGATATCTTGATCCCCTTTAAAAAGGGGGCGCACTGCAGCGCAACCTGAAACCTGGCTTTTAGTTTATATCTTCATTTTTGAAAAAATAAGACAATGTTTCCGATGACATATGAGCCTCCTTAAATGATTATGATTCTCAATTAGTTTGATATTACCATGTCCTACTCTCAATTTCAACATTTGTTATTGAGAAGTTTTCTCATTATATTTTTCTGAATATTTATCTGCATTTTTATTATTTTTTTATTGTTTAAGAACCTTGTTTGGTGTATAATAAATTTAAGTTATTTGAGCAGAAAGAAGTCTCAAAATACATACAAAAAGGAGAGATTTGCCATGGTAAATTTAATTACAGGACCGAAAGGAACCGGAAAAACACAGCAGATGATTGAGCTTGCTAATGAAAAGGTCAAAACATCTAACGGAAACGTCGTATTTATCAAAAAAAGTCATCGCAACACTACTACTTTAGACTTCGGTGTACGTGCAATCTGCATGGAAGACTATCCTGATATTCTGACAATGGATGAATTTATCGGTTTTCTCTACGGTATGGTAGCAGGTAATCATGATATTGATACCATCTTTATTGACAGCGTATTAAAACAGGCGGATATTTCTTTAAACAACATTTCTGCATTTATGACCAGTCTGAGTAAAATTTCTGCAGAAAATACTCTTGATTTCTTTATCAGTGTGGGGGCTGAGAAAGAATCCATTCCCGATATAGATTCCGACAATTATAACGTTTTGAACTAATGGGTATGAAAAAAGCGATATTCAGTATTTTTTACTGAGTACCGCTTTTTTATACATTATGGTATATCTGTTTTTATTATTCTTCTGATAATGCCTGCTCTTCGCTTTCCGCTTCTGATTTTTTTGTCTCTTTTGCTTTTTGATCCGGCTCTTCTCCGTTCAAAGAAAGTACAGAATTTGCCCGCTCACCTTCTTTGTATTCTACCGTCACAGTATCACCGACATTGTATTTGATAATATCGATAAAATCAACGACTGAAACATCAAAAATATCATCAGAGCCTTCCAACATGATATAAAAGTGAGAATCTCCGTCTACAACGCCCTGTGCGATCTTTGTGATCTTGGAAGCCAGCGTCTTTACTTCTCTCGTATCTTCCGCCTGCTTCTTGATGCCACTCTCATACATCAGATCATTGTAGTTTTCTTCACACTCACTGACCGTATTTCCAATGGCTACAACCTGATATTTCTGCACATTGACCATGGCATACTTTTTCACCAGTCCGGCATCATCTTTCAGCGCCATAAAATAGGTCGGCTCCCCTGAAATATTCAAAAGCAACGGGAATGCCGCTTTGTATTTTAAGTTCTGCACCTGACCTTCTGCTGAAGACATGGCAGACTCTTCTGTCGCGCCTTCCACTTCATAGAACTTCGTCTCCATCGTACGCTGATTCATCAGAACAAATCCTACATTGGACTGGTCTCCTGTGATCGAAGTCACACCTGTATATACCCATACATCATCATCCAGCGCAAGATAGTTGTATCCTGTCGTCGTATGCAGACAATCCTTCTGTCCCAGCACACTGTTTAAAAATCCATGCTTCAACGTACCATAATAATCATACAGCTGTATCAGCATATCTGCGGAGTACGCCCGGTCGATCCACTCCGGTGCATCTTCGATCTTATAATCTTTCGTCTCACCTGTAATGGCATTACATAAAACCACTCTTCCAACTGTGGTACCTCCAAACAGACCGATATTGAATTTCTTCACTGGGCTGATCCAGTATGGAACTCCGTTGTCATCGATCTCAAAACTTAAGTCATTGAAGATATAAGTCGGATATTTGAACCGGAGATGACGGTAAATATTGCGATTGAAATGATCACTGGTCGTATACTTCATCCCTTCATCCAACTTCACCAGTTCGGTATTCTGTGTCGCCATATCGATCTTGATATATGCCGGAATTCCCTCACTCTGATTCGTGAACCATTTGATCAGGCTGGCATAACGCAGGGGAGATACTCTCACGGGCTGATCCTGGTAGTTGATCTGGCTGTACCAGTCATCTACCTCAAACTGAGAGACCATATCCACCATACTTCCCATCTTTCTGTTTCCCAGGATCGTCGCAGAATCTCTGTCAAGCAGCGGAATCTGATCAAATGAGAGTTCCTCGATATCTTTTGTAAATTCTCCATCCTCTACTTTCATCAGCTTCTGATATTTTTTCGCGTTGACGATCGGAGAAGACAACAGTGTACCTGCTGCATACACGATTACAACTGCGCCAAGAATCCCCAGGATCACTTTCATCCCCTTGGATTCTTTCAGCGCATATCTGTCGAACCGCTTTCTTTTCGCATAGAAAAATGCTGCTGCCACGATCACCACGATCAGAAATATCCAGAACTCCGTAGAATGAATATTGAGTGCCGGCAATGCAACATAATAGTAAATACCGGCAAGAATAACCAATGCCAACACTGCAAGAAGTTTCATTTTACCTTTTTTCATGCTAATTCCCTTTCCTAAAAATAATTTCTACTTTTAAAGTAGTGGGACAATTATAACATCTTCAAAGATAATTCACAATTCTTCTTGCAATTTTTATATCTTTTTAATATTTACCTATGATTTTTCCAACATTTTGTCTTAAAATTTCCGTTTCCAGAGCTCCGGTGCAAGCAGGACAAGACAAGGGAAGATTTCCAGCCGTCCCAGCAGCATATCCGCACAGAATACCAGTTTTGACAGCCAGGAGAACTCAAAGAAATTCTCAACCGGTCCCACCTGTGAAATTCCGGGACCGACATTATTTAAGGTCGTCAGAACCGCACTGACAGAAGTCGCAAAATCATAATTATCGATGGACACGATCAAAACAGAAGATACCAGGATAAGCGCATAACAAATACTGTATACATATACTCCATGAAGGGTCTCTCTGCCTACCTTCTGACCGTTCACAGTCACCACCGTCACTGCTTTAGGATGCAGAATCCGCTTGATTTCCTGCTTTACGCTCTTGCAGAGGATCAGAATTCTCGACACCTTCATTCCTCCACCTGTCGATCCGGCACAAGCTCCGATGATCATGGTGACCAGCAAAATGGTTTTAGAAAATTCCGGCCATAAATTAAAGTCCGCAGTGTAGAATCCCGTTGTCGTGATCACCGCTGCCACCTGAAAACTTGAATACCGGAACGCACTTGCCACATTGCCGTATATATGATAAATGTTGACTGTGATCATCAATATTGCCGCAGCAATCACACCAAGATAGGTGCGTGCTTCTTCATTTTTTAATGCACTCTTCCAGTTTTTTATGTAAATTGCAAAATAAATATTAAAATTGATCCCAAACAAAATCATAAATACGGTGATAACCCCGTCAATATACGCACTGTCATAATAGCTCACACTTGCATTTCTGTTGGAAAATCCACCGGTTCCCGCAGTACTGAATGAATGAATTAGCGCGTCATAAAGGTTCATTCCGCCAAATAAAAGGAAAATCACCTCTGCCATTGTCAGAATCAGATACATCAGATACAGAATTCTCGCCGTACTGCGTGCCTTCGGAACAAGCTTGTCTGCTTCCGGTCCCGGTACTTCCGCGCGCATCAGATACATGGATCCGTCATCATCCAGATTCAAAAGTACCATAACAAATACCAAAACTCCCATTCCGCCGATCCAGTGTGTCAGCGCTCTCCAAAACAACATTCCCTGCGGAAGCGCCTCGATATCCGTCAGAATTGTAGAACCTGTTGTTGTAAATCCGGAGACTGTCATCAAAAAGGCATCCAAGATATCTGGAATCGAACCGGAGATAAAAACGGCAGTGCACCGAACAGTGACCACAAAATCCAGGCAATCCCGACCAGTGCAAGCCCTTCTTTTCCATAAATACTCGTATCTTTCGGTTTTTTTCTGCCCGCCAGCAGAAAAATAATGAGCAGAATGGCCGCTGTCAATAAAAATGCAATTCCGCTTTGCTCTCCATACAAAAAAGAAACAAGCGCCGGCACCAGAAGCAGAAGTCCTTCCACTCCCAGCATTCTGCCTATCATATAAACAATCATTCTATTATTCATCTCATTACCTCTTCACCAAAATATCGTCCAGATCCCGGATCTGTTTTGTCATGGTGATAATAACTACACTGTCACCTACCTGAATACTGTCATCCCCGTTTGGAATAATGATTTTTCTTCCCCGTGCAATGCAGGCAATGATATTGTTCGCTTTCAGATTCAGATCTTTAAGAGGTACTCCCGTATACGCATTCTCCGATTTGATAATAAATTCCAGCGCCTCCACTCTTCCATCCAGTAGCTGGTACATGGTCTCCACATTTGCACTGCACTGAGAATTTCTTCTCGCCCGCACATAACCAAGAATGGCATCAGCAGTCGCTGTTTTAGCAGATACAATACTGTCGAGTCCAAGTTCATCGATCATCATGGCTCTGCGGTCCTCATTGATCTTTACGATCACCTTGGATACACTCTGCTTAGAAGCAAACAAAGACATGATGATGTTCTCTTCATCCATTCCTGTCAGTGCAATAAAAGCATCTGTTTTTTCAATCCCCTCTTCTATCAGCAGATCATGCTCCGTCGCATCGCCATTGATGATGGTTGCTTGTGGAAGAAGTTCACAGAGCTCTTCACAGCGCTCTCTGTTTCTTTCGATGATCTTGACATTCATCCCCAGATTACACAACTGGCTTGCCAGATAGTAGGCCACTCTCCCCCCACCGCAGATCATTGCATTTTTAATCTTCTCTTTTCGCAGGGCAATCTTCTTGAAGAACTGCTCCATATTCTGATGAGAAGCCGCAATATGCAACTTGTCTCCTGCTTTTAAAATATAATCTCCATCCGGGATTAAAACCGTTTCTCCGGATTCGACTGCACATACCAGCACCTGAACCTGAAAACGTGCATATAATTCAGACAAAGACAATCCTTCCAGCTTTCCGCAGTGAATCGGAAATTCAACCAGTTCCACCTTCCTTTTACGAAAGTCTCTACCTTACTTGCATCTGGAAACAACAGCAGACGGGTAATATCCCCCGCAACGATCAGTTCCGGATTTACTACCATACTCAAATGGAGATCCTTTTTCAGAAAATCAATCTGTTTATAGTAGATCGGATTTCTTACCCGGGCAATCGTATGCCGTGCACCCAGCCTTCTTGCGATCAGGCAGCTGAGCATATTGCACTCGTCCGTAGAAGTGCAGGCAATCACCAGATCCGCATGCGGTACATCCGCCTCTGCTGAACCTCCACACTGCCGCCTTCTCCCGCAACACAAAAAACATCCATTCTTTCAATGGATTTTCGCAGTTTTTCTTCATTATTATCGATCAATATAATATCGTACTTTTCCGATGACAGCTGTTTTGCCAGTTTATAACCAACCTTGCCATCGCCTATGATTACAATTTTCATTGGTCCCCTAAGTCCTCTCTGTTTTCACATTCTTCTTTTCAAAACGTGTTCTATTATACCACCTTAATACCTTACACACAATTTTAATACTATTTTTATATTTTTTCCACGTTTTGCATAATTTTTTTCTGTTTTCTCCACCAAAAAAGACCTTTCCTACAACAAAATCATTGATTTTTGCAGAAAAGGTCTTTTTCTAATTCTCTATTCTATTTTTCTTCCGCTGCTCTTGCTGCGATTTCCTTCTCCTGTACATCCGAAGGTGCCTGCTCATATCTTGCAAACTGATACTCATAAGTACCTCTTCCTCCTGTCATGGAACGAAGCACTGTACAGTATCCAAACAGTCCTGTCATCGGAATGTCTGCTTCTATGATCTGTTTGCCGCCGCTTACAGGTGTCATGCCAAGGACACGTCCTCTTCTCTTATTCAGATCACCCATAACATCTCCTGTATAGTCATCCGGCACTGTCACTTTCAAGGATGCGATAGGCTCCAGAAGAACCGGTCCCGCTTCCATAAAGCCTTTCTTAAATGCCTGGATCGTAGCTGTCTTGAATGCCATCTCCGAAGAATCTACCGGATGGTAAGATCCATCGTAAAGAACTGCTTTGACTCCGACTACCGGATATCCTGCGAGAGGACCTTTTACCACAGAGTCCTGAAGTCCTTTTTCTACAGCCGGGAAGTAGTTCTTCGGAACAGCGCCGCCTACTACTTCTTCTTCAAATACATAAGGAGTCTCCAGATCACCAGATGGTTCAAACCGCATCTTTACATGTCCGTACTGACCATGTCCGCCGGACTGTTTTTTGTATTTTGTGTCCACATCCGATTTCTTACGGATTGTCTCACGGAACGCCACTTTCGGTGTCTCCAGTTTAATTTCTACTTTATATCTGGCTGCCAGTTTGCTGGCTGCGATTTCCAGATGCTGATCTCCCATACCGTAAAGAAGAGACTGTCTGTTCTCACTGTCATTGACTGCTCTGAGTGTCACATCCTCTGCCATCATCTTCTGCAGTGCCTGAGATACCTTGTCTTCATCCCCTTTTGTCAGAGTCTTGTATCTCATATAGGTATATGGAACCGAATAATCTGTTCTGGAATATGTAATCGGCGTATTCTTTGTCGAAAGAGTATCTCCTGTCTTTGTACTTCCAAGCTTTGCGATTGCTCCGATATCTCCTGCAAACAGTTCGGAAACTTCTGTCGGTTTGTTTCCGCACATCGTATAAAGCTTGCCCGGTTTTTCCTCGGCATCCGCATCTGCATTGTAAAGTACGTCATCCCCTTTGAGTACACCGGAGCATACCTTTACAAATGAATACTTTCCGATAAACGGATCTACCATTGTCTTGAATACATAGGCAGATTTGGCCTTTGAAAAATCATAATCAGCCTCGTAGATCTCACTCTTTGTCCTGTGGATACCCGCACAGCTTCTCTTATCCGGACTCGGGAAGAAACGCACGATATCAGAAAGCAGATTGGCAACACCCTGTGCCTGTACATTGGATCCCATAGCAACCGGAACGATGTCCCCATCCATCACTTCCGTACGCATGGCTGCACGGATCTCTTCAATTGAAAATTCGTCTCCCTCAAAGTAACGATCCATAAATTCTTCGCTCGTCTCCGCAACTGCCTCCATCAGAGAATCTCTCAAAATCTTCAGGTTCGGAAGACAATAATCCGGAATCTCGCACTCTTCTCTCTGTCCGATTCCTGTATAACGTCTGCCGGCATTTTTAATAATGTTGATATATCCGACCAGCTTTTCGTTCTCACGGATCGGCTGGAAATGCGGCGCGATTTTCTTACCATATCTGACAGTCAGATCTTCCACAACCTGGCGGAAACTTGCGTCGTCCATATCCATCTCTGTCACATAGACCATACGCGGCAGGTTGTACTTGTCACAAAGCTCCCACGCTTTTTCTGTACCAACCTGTACACCGGCTTTTCCGGAAACCACGATAACTGCCGCATCTGCTGCACTCACTGCTTCTTCTACTTCGCCGACAAAATCAAAATATCCCGGTGTATCCAGAATATTGATCTTTGCCTTTTCCCACTCGATCGGGATCAGGCTCGTGCTGATCGAGAATCCGCGCTTCTGCTCTTCTTTATCAAAATCACTGGTCGTATTGGACTCGGAAATCTTTCCCATACGACTGACTGCTCCTGATACATAAAGCATCGCCTCTGCAAGACTTGTTTTGCCGCTGCCACCGTGGCCAAGCAATACTACGTTTCTAATCTCATCCGTTCTGTAAACCTTCATAGTGCTGCCTCCTTATGTTGTTATTCTCTTCATGTTCCGGCAGCTGTTCTGCCGACTCACGTGCTATGTGTATATTGTACTAAAATTTTATATAAATTACAACTTAATTTTATTTATTTTTAACTAACTTGATTTCTAATTTACTTTTACGTAAGTTAAAATGACTAAATATTC
>ENA-OQIG01000624-OQIG01000624.1-human-gut-metagenome-genome-assembly--contig:-NODE-624-length-19261-cov-2.466343_pt1 | contig 19261 bp, 23 predicted proteins | sample MGYA00242576_ERZ504741 | MGnify/ENA primary metagenome ERZ504741 (study PRJEB26092, sample SAMD00036436) | human gut metagenome | host: Homo sapiens | study: EMG produced TPA metagenomics assembly of... | reverse complement strand
CGCTACACCCCGAAAACTTTTAACCGAACTCCCTTTTTCTTTGTAGTCGGGGTAGCGGGATTCGAACCCACGACCCCCTGCTCCCAAAGCAGGTGCGCTAACCGGACTGCGCTACACCCCGCTACTTTTTTGAAGGGTTGTTCTTTTCAAAAGCGGTGCAAAGATAGGGAGTATTTTTTAATTAACAATAGCTAAACGAATGTTTTTTACCTATTATTTCTCAATACCTTGAATCTCATCACTTTGCGGTCTCACTTTTTTTATTGGCAGAGATCAGAAGCATCATGGGGCGTCGCAATTCATCTTTCATTCCCGGAATGATATCCAGTAAGCTTTCGTCCGGTTGTGGCTCTATAAGTTCGCATATCTCAAATCCGGTTTGAAGGAGACCGTTTATATACGTAGTCAGCGTCTTGTGGTATTTGATAACCTCTTCGCCCAGGAAGACTGCTGTGCGTCTGCCTTCCGTAAAATAACGATCTACCGGCCAATGAATAGGCTTCCCGTCCTGGTCGTAATGCCAATCCTGATTGCCATAGGCCGTAAATATCGGGTGTTCTACGGAGAAGACGAAAGTGCTCCCGGAGTCAGGCTGTTATTGATTTTTCGGCATATATCCGTAAAGGATTCGAGATAATGGAAGGTTAGCGAGCTGATGACAATATCATAAGAATCTGGCTGGAAATCAAAATCTTCGATAGCCATACATTGGTATTCAATGAGTGGAGAAGGGTTTCTTTTCCGAGCTTCTTCGAGCATTTTCTCCGAAATATCAATTCCGGTAGCGTGTGTTGCTCCGTGCTCTATTGCATAGGCGCAATGCCAGCCGAATCCACAGCCTAAGTCCAAAACTCTTTTCCCAGCAAAATCAGGGAGCATTTTCTGCAATACATGCCATTCTCCGGCTCCTTTCAAGCCCTCTACCGAACGGGACATTTGAGAATATTGACTGAAGAAATGGCTATTATTATATTTGTTTTCTTTCATAATTTATAAAGAGGATAAGTTGAATAAAAAGTACAAATATAGGAGTTAATTTATATATTATAGAATTAAGGTGTACATAAATCAAGGCAACCACCTCAAAAGTTTGTTTCATTTCCAGTACAGAAATGAGCTGAATGATAATTGTACGATTTAAACTTAAATACTACATAATGAAAAAATATCTATCATACTATCATTTATTTTTATATTGTTTTAATTATCAGAAGAATAAGTATGATAGATAATTTTTCAAACAGGTATCTATCATGTTTCTGTCGCAAAAAACGGGTATCTATCATACCACTACTGCATCCGTTTTAGTGTAGAATCAGGGAAAAACACCCATATGAAGCCACAAGGATATTCACTTTATAGGATGATAACCTGTATTTGGCAGCTTAATAATCCATTGGAAACGGTAATCTTTTTATAGCCTACATATGTAGCTGTACAGCCCGCACCTGTAAACTGTACAGCCCACGTATGTAGACTGTTCGTCACACATATGTGGGCTATAAACTTATCGCTATTAAAGTGGGATTATTAAGCCATACAGGTCGGATTTATACGGATTCATTGCAACAAAAACAAACCATCTTACGCCTGTCCGACCTTTATTCGACTATTTTATTGATGAGAGATACCCTGTTTTTGGTGGTATAAGTATGAGAGATGCCTTTTAGAAATATATCTATCATATTTATTTCGCTGATAATTAGTATGATATAAAAATAAATGATAGCATGATAGATATTTTTTCACTATGTAAGTTTAAGCTCAAATCCGTACCGGAATGAACAAGCCTATAGTAGTATATTGGGGAGCAGTTGCCCCGTACATAAATTATCTGTGAGTATGAACTATCTTTCGATGTTTTCTGTTTTATAAATAAGAATTTTAAAATGAAAAGCCTTATGAAAACAAGGAAACAAAAAGAAACAGGTGAAAAAGAAGTGCACTTGTTAGAGCAAAAAGGATATGAAAGAATGGTGAATGAGATTGTCCCCGTTCAACAAGCGGAAGCATATCGTAAGCCAACTAATAAAGCGGTCAAAGAGGCTGTTAAGGAGTTAAATCCTGATACAAATAGTTTGGGTAGTAGAGGATAAGTAATTCCTCTACTACCCAGACTAATCATTGTATTAAAGGATTCGGGAGGCTTTCAGTGATTTTTATTTAGGGAAAGTAAGAATAAAGCAACTTCCTTTCCCTATTTCTGATTTTACGTTAATACTTCCGTCATGTAAAGTCATGATCTGTTTGCACAGGCTCAATCCGATGCCTGAACTGGATGTTTTGGTAGTAAAGAAAGGAACGAAAATCTTATCCAGAACATCTGGCAAAATTCCCTCACCATTATCAGATATTGTGAATGTTGGGTTGCCTTTAGAAAAAAACTTTATCTCAATGTTTTTATCCGTTCTCCGCTCGCACGTTTCGCGGGCATTTTTTAACAAGTTGATAAGCACTTGCTCTATCTGTGCCCGGTCTGCATATAAATATAAATCGGATGTAGGCATTTCGAAATGAATATACTCTTCCGGGAATAATTTCTCCCAACTATATACCTTAATGTACCAAAGTCAAAATGTTAAAGTTCTTATAACAATAACATGTTTAAGATACAAGGTAACTAAATCATTTGTATATTTGTTAGCAACTAATATCTAACAAATATGCTACACGATAATATTTTTTCTTGCGAGCTATTACCATCAAAAGATGGATATACATTTACAATAGTTTCACAACTAGGTCCTATGTTACATGAAGCCGAACGCTCATTTGGTCAAAGAAATAAAGACTATACAATACTTGGTATCGAATTAGCAGATATAAAACAACCACAAATCTGGTTTCCAGGAGATTGCAGGCATATTATCATTCAATTAACAGAAGATTGTATAAATGATATGGACAAGGCATTGTTTCAATTAGCACATGAAACTATACATTGTTTAGAACCAAATAAATACGATAGTACTACTGTTTTAGAGGAAGGACTAGCAACATATTTTTCTATGAACTATAATGGTATTAACGATGACTCTGTTATAGACTTAGAACCATATAAATTAGCATATCATAATGTTAAGCGCTTATTGAAGTATGATGACATGATAATATTAAAGGCAAGAACATTAGAACCGAATTTATCATTGATAACTGCTGATATGTTACATAGGCTGTGTCCTAGTATTGATAAAAACTCGCGCAAGAACTTACTAGAATGTTTGCGTAGGGCCAATTAATCCTAATTTAGTTCGTTCTTTATATTCTTCGTATGTACCAGTAAAGAAACCAGTAGCAACTAAATGTTCATAGGTTTCATACCGTAATTGTTCGCGTCGTTTATTAAACTTATCCGATAATACTGTATCAGTTTCAGTATTATCGGATTTTTGTCTTACATCTATTTTCATATTGCTATTTTTTAGTAAATTTATCTGCATATAGAACCAATTAGTTATACTTAACATCATTTAAATTCTGATAGGAAATTATTTAACTATCTGATTTTTAATGCGTTAATTAAATTTGTTATATTTAAATACAAAATATAACAAATATGAACACATCGGTTCAGTATTACCCGTCAAAAACTTAAAACGGGTATGCGAGAGATAAAGTCACTTATAGAGCTAATGAGCACCCTACATGATAAAAATTCATGTAGAGAGTTCTTAGAACAATATAGGTGGCAAGGCGTACCGGTATGTCCTCATTGTAAACACAAATCTGAACATCACTACAAATTAAAGAACAAGGGAGAGTTCGATGGGCTCTACAAATGCAGGCATTGTAAGAAACGGTTTACTGTAACTGTCGGTACAATGTTTGAAGGTAGCAAAATACCTTTGGAGAAATGGTTCTATGCTATTTACATCTTCCTATCTCATAAGAAAGGTATCAGTAGCCTACAATTATCAAGAGACATAAATGTCACTCAAAAGACAGCGTGGTTTATGCTGACTAAAATAAGACATAATATGTACAAAGATGAAATTGAGAAATTCCGTGGTATAGTTCAAATGGATGAAACCTATGTCGGTGGCAAAAATAAGAACAAATGGAACAAAGGTACACAAGGAAGAAGCCTTAAAGAGAAAACTCCTGTGGTAGGTGTACTAACAGAAGATAGGGTCTATCCGGTCGTTACCTACGATGCAAGTCAGAAAACATTGCATCTATTAGTATTTGGACTGATTGAGGAAGGCTCAACATTGGTAACCGATGGTTGGGCAGGCTATAACGGTCTATCGCATCTTTATACACGTGTCATTATAGAACATAGTAAAGGACTTTACGCAAAGGACGGCTTCCATACTAACGGTATAGAGGGCTTTTGGTCACATCTAAAGCGTGGCATAAAAGGAATCTATCATGTAGTCAGTCCTAAGTACTTACAAATGTACTGTAATGAGTTCGCCTATAGATACAACACTAGAACATTAACTGACATGCAAAGGTTTATGGAATTTATGCCTAAGATAAACAAAAGACTTAAACACGCAAATCTGAAGTATAACATATACAATTAAAGAAATTTGTAGTATATTTGTAGCGTCCTTTGGGACGTCTTAATTATTTAGGAAGCGTTTAGTGCTTTTTCTCTAATGTGAATCTGGACAATTCAACTGTATTGAGGAAATAGTCAAAACGTTCTCCCTTTGGTTTGTATACCGCACACTCGTGTGTTGATATACGGTCAAGGGCGTGAGCTGTTTGTACTTATATTCAATACAGAGGTAGTCCAGAACCGACATTAGGTATAAGTCTAATAGTCTCACGCTTCTTCTATTTAATACCCTTCTGTTGAGACTAGGAAGACCAACAAATCAAAGAACGTGAAAACATTACAAATTGTACTAGCGATGTTGCTAATGTCTGCAACTGTATCTGCACAATTCGGTGGCTTTTTTAAGGATGCCAAGAAATATGCAAGACAACGAGAACGAGATGAAACTATAGCAGTTGAACAAAAACGACATTACGACAATGTTATAAGGCGCTTGCGAATAGACATTAATATGTTAGATACATGTCTTACAGAAAATGATATACAACGATATATCGCAGAGACAGAACGTGCAAATCAGCAAGTAGATAGCATACTAGCACTTATGGCACCGTATAATATAGAGAAAGGAAATAATGTTATTAGTATATCAATTAACAGTCCTAAGCACGAATTTGAACAAAGATTAAATACTACCGCCTTAGAACGTGCCGTGCGTAGACTTCAGCCTATAACGCCCTCTAATCCAATTCACGCAAAATATGATTCTATTGCACGTGCTAAACGTGATTCTATAGCACAGGCTTATGCTACTGCAATAAGGCTATATAAAAACAATCGAGTAACTGCTAGCCAACATAGTAATGCTATAAATCAGCTGATTAAGCTAAAGTCTGTGAAAAATGAGTTAGACGATATCTTAACAAGTCTTGAAACTGAATTAAACAAACCTGTTGAAATTGAAAATATGCAAGCAACGGGTGTTATAAAACTAAATGGATAGAACCAATTAATGAAGCTGATGTCATAACTGTTACAGCGCCGTATATTACAGTCAATGAATGTAGAGTTTATCATGGTCAATGCATATTCAAAAGAACTAAGAAACAACGTGTAAATGCAACAGGAAATAACCACTTTGATACAACTTATGATGTTACGATAACAATGACTGTTGACAAGGGATTAGCTAAATCTGCCAAATATTCAGGTACAATGTCATGGTGGGTACCAAACAACAAAATTCGTAAACAGTACAAAAATCCAAGGGAAGGCACAGCAGCTATGTTGAAGGCAAAACCAATCATCATAGAGACTAAACAAATTACGAAACACGAAGATTTTGGCTACATGGGCAACTTAGCTGATGAAATGTTGAAACAGTTAAAAACTGCAAATGACACTGATTTCAATAAACGAGACTTTGTGTATAATTGTCTAATTAGCAAAGTCGTAGATAGACCAAAACTTATACAGGAATATGCTGAAAAATACAGAACATATAAGCAGTCTATTTTCATAGATTATTCTGAACTAAAGAAGTAATCAGCTTGATTCGAAACTAATCTTATAAACCTTAAACTAATACTATATTAAAGTTGTTTATCTAATTAATGTAAAGAGGGTAGCCGTGAGGCCTCCCTCTTTATTTTTACCTCGCAAATTGGCAATATTGATTTGTTTTTAAGTTTGGTACATTAAGGTATATAGTTGGGTAATTTCTTTAAGTCCATAAACAATTCTGCAACAGATACTTTATACGGACAGGCATCGGAATTCGTGTCAGTCACCGGTAATTCTCCCCAAATCCCAGTAATCCTTTACTTCTTCTGTGAATATAGCATTTTATTTCAGTTGTTTATTGGTATAGCCTTTGTTTTTTGTACTTTGGTGATGATGAAGCAACTTAACTTCTTGTTGAATACCAAAGAACTTGGAATAGAACGGCATAATGTGGGAGCTGTTGTTTATTGCTCTGAAAATGTTCCTTTTAAAGAAATATTAGAACAGATGCCCAATGTTACAAAGTATTTGAGTGGCTTTCAGACACCTATTCCCAAAATGTATTTTTCAAACATTCAAGATAAAGGAGTGGGAAGGAAAGACAACTGATAGTGAGCAATATATAGATCTAGAAGATGAGACGATCAATCAAGAGTATGCCGATTTCTTTGGAGTTGAGGTGCTGGAGGGAAGCATGCTGGATGAAAAGGATGGAAAAAATATGGTTGTTATAAATGAAGCTGCTGTGAAAACTTTCGGATGGACACAACCGGTTGGAAAGAAAATTGATAAATTAGGAAGGCATTATATAGTGAAAGGGGTTATTAAAAATATTTCATATAATGCCCCAATACACCCGGTAGCCCCTGCTATGTTTTTTTTGCCGGATAATACAGGCAGAGGAGGCATTATTTTCAAGGTGAAGGAGGGAACTTGGAACATTGTTTCTGAAAAGATAAAAGCGGAAGTGGATAAAGTTAATCCAAATGCGGAATTGATCTTGTCTAATATGGAAGAGGTTTATGACACTTATATGAAATCAGAGAAAACATTGTGCCAATTGTTGAGCATAGTCTCCTTTATATGTATAGCGATTGCCGTGTTCGGTATATTCTCATTGGTGACTCTGTCCTGTCAGCAACGTCGTAAAGAAATAGCTATACGCAAGGTAAATGGAGCCAATATAGGAATCATCTTGAATCTATTCTTTAGAGAATATTTACTTTTACTTGTGTTTTCATCGTTCTTTGCTTTTCCGTTGGGATATGTCATGATGAAACATTGGCTAGAAAATTATATAAAGCAAACACCGATAGAATGGTGGCTCTATGCAGTCATATTCATAGGAATGGGACTTGTCATTTTCCTAAGCATTATTTGGCGCGTGTGGAAAGCCGCCCGGCAAAATCCGGCAGAAGTACTTAAGAGTGAATAAGATAAAATAAAAGTCCGGCACATTGATTTGTGTCAGACTTTTATTTTATTCACCCGATAAGAGTGATATATTCCTCGTAGATTATAAAATATCCAATGCTTTAAATGCTTTAACCAACTTTTCTACAGCACGGTCAATTTGATCTTTTGTATGAGTAGCCATCAATGCCACACGTACCAAAGTGTCTTGCGGTGCACATGCCGGAGGAATAACCGGATTGATAAATACACCCTCGTCGAAAGCCAATTTAGTGACCATGAATGTTTTTTCCGTGTCTCGTACATAAAGAGGGATGATAGGTGATTCTGTTGCACCGATTTCAAAACCTGCTTCACGGAAACGTTTCAATGCATAGTTGGTAGCCTCCCACAAAGCTTCAAGCCTTTCCGGTTCATTTTGGATGATGTGGAGGGCTTCAAGAGCAGATGCAGTAGCAGCAGGAGTGTTGGACGCACTAAATATATAAGTACGTGCGTTGTGGCGTAACCAGTTGATGATAGAAGAATCAGCAGCAATGAATCCACCGATAGAAGCCAATGATTTGCTGAAAGTACCCATAATCAAGTCAACTTCGTGAGTCAGACCGAAATGGTCGCAAACACCACGTCCTTGTTTTCCAAATACACCCAAGCCATGAGCTTCGTCTACCATGATAGTAGCGTTGTATTTATGTTTCAAGCGTACGATTTCGGGCAAGTTTGCCAGGTCGCCTTCCATAGAGAACACACCGTCTACTATGATGAGCTTCACTGAATCCGGGTTGCACTTTTGAAGTTGCTTTTCCAGATCCGCCATATCGTTATGCTTATATTTCAGTTGTTGAGAGAAGGAGAGGCGACGGCCATCTACGATAGATGCGTGGTCGCGGTCGTCGCAAATGATATAATCATTGCGATCTGTCAAAGCAGGAATAACTCCCGAATTCACCGTAAAACCGGTTGAGAAGCAGAGTGCTTCATCTTTGCCTACAAAGGCAGCCAGTTCTTTTTCCAACTGAACGTGCAGGTCAAGTGTACCATTCAAGAAGCGCGAGCCTGCGCATCCGGAACCATATTTATGCATGGCTTTAATACCTGCTTCAATCACTCTTTCATCTCCCGTAAGGCCAGTGTATGCATTGGAACCGAACATCAACACTTCGTGTCCGCCCATTTCTACCTCTGTACCCTGCTTTCCTTCTATCTCACGGAAATATGGGTAAACGCCCTGTGCCATAAACTTTTGTGGCAGGTCGTACTTAGCTAACTTCTCTTGTAATAATCCCATGAATTATAATTTATTATACTCATACTCAGATCGTTCGCTGACGATCTTACATCCTTTTATCTTAACAAGTGTTTAAAAACAGGGGGCAAAGATAACAAAATTTGCTTTTATCTGTTCTTTTTAAGAGAAAAAAGTTGCCCTCATGTGATTAGAAACCTCTAATAGATTAAAATTTAAGATATTTATATTACTTTTGTCGTCTACAATCGACAAGAATAGCATGAACGAAAGAATGAAAAAAATAAAATTCGTCGTCAATCCTATTTCGGGAACACAAAGTAAAGAATTGATTCTTAACTTGCTGGACGAAAAAATAGACAAGGCGAGATACTCTTGGGAAGTAGTGAATACGGAGAGAGCCGGTCATGCAGTAGAAATAGCTGCTAAAGCTGCCGAAGAGAAGACTGATATAGTAGTGGCTATCGGTGGGGACGGGACAATCAATGAAATAGCTCGTTCGTTGGTGCATACTGATACCGCACTGGGAATTATTCCCTGCGGATCGGGTAATGGACTGGCGAGGCATCTGCATATACCGATGGAACCGAAGAGGGCGCTGGAAGTGCTGAACGAAGGTTGCATGGACGTAATAGATTATGGTAAGATTAACGGGACGGATTTTTTCTGCACTTGCGGAGTGGGATTCGATGCTTTTGTTAGTCTGAAGTTTGCGCATGCCGGTAAACGCGGGGTGTTGACTTATCTGGAAAAGACCCTGCAAGAGAGTCTTAAATATGAACCGGAAACGTATGAACTGGAAACGGAAAACGGAGTTTCCAAGTATAAGGCTTTCCTGATTGCCTGTGGAAACGCGTCGCAATATGGAAACAATGCTTATATCGCCCCACAAGCTACGCTGACAGATGGCTTGCTGGATGTGACCATTCTCGAACCGTTCACCGTATTGGATGTCCCTTCATTGGCTTTTCAGTTATTCAATAAGACAATCGATCAGAATAGCCGTATCAAGACTTTCCGTTGCAAGCAGTTGTGCATCCGCCGCACTACTCCGGGAGTAGTGCACTTCGACGGTGATCCCATGGAAACGGACGCTAATGTGAACATTGAGTTGATTCAAAGGGGATTGCGCGTAGTGGTGCCGCAAGCATCGGAAAAGGATGCTGCCAATGTGCTCCAAAGAGCGCAGGAATATATGAATGGCATCAAATTGATGAATGAAGCCATCGTCGACAATATAACAGACAGAAACAAGAAAATATTGAAAAAGCTGACAAAGAAAGTCTGATAAAATAACGGATTACTGACAACGAATTACAAATTATTGCGTACTTTTGCGCAGTTTTGGTTCAATCAAAATAGAAACGCGAGTGATAATCGTTTAAATAAAAAATATATGTTCAGAACGCACACATGTGGAGAACTAAGAATCTCTGATGTAAACAAGCAAGTTACGCTGTCTGGATGGGTACAGCGCAGCCGTAAAATGGGAGGAATGACTTTTATTGACCTCCGCGACCGTTACGGAATTACCCAGTTGGTCTTTAACGAAGAAATTAATGCTGAACTCTGTGAACGTGCTAATAAACTGGGACGTGAGTTCGTCATTCAAGTGACAGGAACGGTTAATGAACGTTTCAGCAAGAATGCAAACATTCCTACCGGAGACATTGAAATCATCGTTTCCGAACTGAACGTACTAAATACTGCTATGACTCCTCCGTTCACCATTGAGGATAATACGGATGGTGGTGATGATATCCGCATGAAATATCGTTACCTGGATTTGCGTCGTAACGCTGTCCGCTCTAATCTGGAACTGCGCCACAGAATGACGATTGAAGTTCGCAAATATCTGGATAGTCTAGGTTTCATCGAAGTGGAAACACCCGTTTTGATCGGTTCTACTCCTGAAGGTGCACGCGACTTTGTGGTGCCGTCACGTATGAATCCGGGACAGTTCTACGCACTTCCGCAATCTCCGCAGACATTGAAGCAGTTGTTGATGGTTTCTGGTTTCGACCGTTACTTCCAGATTGCAAAATGTTTTCGCGATGAGGACTTGCGTGCCGATCGTCAGCCGGAATTTACGCAGATTGACTGCGAAATGAGCTTCGTTGAGCAGGAAGATATTATCACTACTTTTGAAGGAATGGCTAAACATTTGTTCAAAACACTGCGTGGCGTGGAACTGGCTGAACCGTTCCAGCGTATGTCTTGGGCGGATGCCATGAAATATTATGGTAGCGACAAACCGGACTTACGTTTCGGCATGAAATTCGTGGAATTGATGGATATCATGAAAGGTCACGGATTCTCTGTATTCGATAATGCTGCTTATGTGGGTGGTATCTGTGCTGAAGGTGCTGCAACCTATACTCGTAAACAACTGGATGCACTGACGGACTTCGTAAAGAAACCGCAGATTGGTGCAAAAGGTATGGTGTATGCCCGTGTAGAAGCGGACGGAACTGTAAAATCGAGCGTGGATAAATTCTATACGCAGGAAGTGCTTCAGCAAATGAAAGAGGCATTCGGTGCTAAACCGGGTGATTTGATCCTGATTCTGTCTGGCGACGATGTAATGAAAACACGTAAACAACTTTGTGAGCTTCGTCTGGAAATGGGCGCTCAACTGGGATTGCGTGATAAGAATAAGTTTGTTTGCCTTTGGGTGATCGACTTCCCGATGTTCGAATGGAGTGAGGAGGAAGGTCGTTTGATGGCTATGCATCATCCGTTTACTCATCCGAAAGAGGAAGATATTCCGATGTTGGATACTGATCCGGCAGCTGTACGTGCAGATGCTTATGATATGGTAGTGAACGGTGTGGAAGTTGGTGGCGGATCTATCCGTATCCACGATGCGAAATTACAGGCGAAGATGTTCGAGATTCTTGGATTCACTCCGGAAAAGGCACAGGCACAGTTTGGCTTCCTGATGAATGCCTTTAAGTATGGTGCACCTCCTCACGGTGGTTTGGCATACGGACTCGACCGTTGGGTATCTTTGTTCGCAGGTTTGGATTCTATCCGCGACTGTATTGCGTTCCCGAAAAACAATTCCGGACGTGATGTGATGCTGGATGCACCGTCTGCAATCGACCAGACTCAACTTGATGAACTGAATTTGATCGTTGATCTGAAAGAGGGCGAGTGAAAGAATCTGTACGCATATTCCGTTTTATAATCATCGGTACAATGAACGCCTTAATTATGGCGTTGGTTGTATGGTTAATGATGAAAGAAATGTCATTTGACGGTGACTATATGGTGGCTAATATAACAGCGTATCTGATAGCTCAAATCCATAACTTTATCTGGTGCAAATATTGGATATTCCCCGTAGAAAATAAAAAGAATAGTATCTGGAAACAGATACTGCTCTTTTGCTCTGCTTTTGCCGTGGCTTACACTGCACAGTTTTTATTTCTTGTCTTATTGGTAGAAGGATTGGACGTGAATGAATATCTGGCTCAATTCCTGGGATTGTTTATTTATGGAGGGGCTAATTTCCTAGCCAACAAAAAAATAACGTTTCAATGAGATAGTTATTTATGATGATATATTAAAAGGGCACAGAGTTCTAAATTTAGATTTTGACTCTGTGCCCTTCTTTTTTCTTTATTAGATAAACCTCCTACGATGAAGGTATGTGGGTAAGCCTTTAATCAAGGAATCGTTTGGTAAGCCCATCATATTCGTCAATCCGACGATCACGAAGGAAAGGCCACCAACGGCGAACGTTTTCCGAACGTTCCATATCTATTTCCACTATCATGTTCTCCGGCTGATCGTTTCCCGCTTGTGCCAGAAATTCCCCTTGTGGTCCTGCTACAAAACTGTTTCCCCAAAATAAGATACCGTTTGTCTGTCCGGAAGGATCGGGCTCGTGTCCTACACGGTTGACGGAGATAACAGGAAGTCCATTGGCAACGGCATGAGCGCGCTGTGAAATAATCCAGGCATTGAGTTGGCGGGCTTTTTCATCGTCCGTGTCACTGCTTTCCCAGCCAATGGCGGTAGGATAAATTAAAAGTTCCGCACCTTTTAGTGCCATCAGGCGGGCAGCTTCCGGATACCATTGATCCCAGCATACTAATACGCCTAGTTTTCCTAAAGAAGTTTGAATCGGTTCAAAACCAATGTCTCCCGGAGTGAAATAGAACTTTTCGTAGTAAGCCGGATCATCGGGAATATGCATTTTCCGGTATTTTCCTGCAATGCTTCCGTCGCGGTCGAATACGACAGCGGTATTATGATAAAGTCCGGGAGCACGTTTCTCAAAAAGAGAGGTGACAAGGACTACTTTATTAGCTGCTGCCAACTCGGAATAAAAGCCTGTGGAAGGCCCGGGAATCGGTTCGGCAAGATCAAACAGGTTAGTGTTTTCTGTCTGGCAAAAATAAAGTGAATTGTGTAACTCCTGGAGCACAATCAGTTGTGCGCCGTGAGCGGCACAAGCCTCGATACTCTTTGCGAGGTTCATTAGATTGGCTTTAATATCTGCGGTATTGGATTGTTGGATGATTCCGACTTTTATCTTTCTCATGATGAATAATTAGTGGTTGATTCATTCATTATTTTATAATTCCTTTATAGGCTCCTTTGTAATTCTTTTATGACTCCTTTATAACGCCCAGCGGATATTGCATGGTGACACAGTGTAGGGAACCGTGCTGTTTAATCAGGGCACGGCAGTCTATTCCAATTATTTGATGGTTTGGAAAGGCTTGCTGCAATACTTCTCCTGCTTTTTTGTCATTCGCCGGCTGATTGTATGTCGGGTAAAGAATAACGTCGTTCATAATCAGGAAATTGGCGTAAGTTGCAGGCAGGCGTTCGCCGTCTTCTTCTATCTTGTCTGCCATGGGTAAGGCCAATAGGTGATAGGGTTCTCCTGCTAAGGTGCGGAATGTTTTCAGCTGTTCTTCCATTGCGAGCAGTGCTTCGTAATGTTCGTCTTCTTTGTTTTCGCATTTCACGTAAGCGATGGTGTCGGTAGAACAGAAGCGTGCCAAAGTGTCGATATGGCTGTCGGTATCATCACCGGCCAGATAACCGTGATCTAACCAAAGCACCTTTTGCAGGTGGAAGGTTGATTTTAGGTATTCTTCTATCTCTACCTGGTTCAGTCGTCCGTTCCGTTGGGGAGAGAGCAGACATTCGGAAGTGGTAAGCAATGTACCCATTCCGTCGCTTTCGATAGAACCTCCTTCGAGTACGAAGTCGAGGTGGTCTATATACTGGCCTTTCAAGGCTCCGGCTTCTACGGCATGTTTGGTAATTTGATTATCCAGTTCGGAAGCAAATTTCAGTCCCCAGCCGTTGAAGGTGAAGTCGAGCAGGGAAGGGGTGCCGGTATCTATCATTGTAATGGCTCCGTGGTCGCGGGCCCATGTGTCATTAGTGGCACATTCCAGAAAGCGGACGTTATTCATATTGACAGTAGCAGCTATCTGCTTTTTCACTTCTTCCGGTTCGGGAGTGACGATCAATAATAATTCACGCTTCGCTATTTCTCTGGCAATATTGATAAAACACTCTTGCACTTCCGCCAGCATATAGGCCCAATCTGTACCGGCATGTGGCCATGTTAACTGTATACCGCTCTGCATGTGCCATTCGGCAGGCAAATGAGGTGCTCTCATTTCTACCTGTACGGTCATGTTTTTGCCGAAGTTCAACTGCAAATCTTTCTCCGAGCCGCTTGGGCTGGGGAGTCCAACCATGATTCCCATTAGACTATATATTTAGTTTTTTATAAAATCAGTTTATTGTCTGCGTCAGTCGTCAGTATGCCTGTTACACATCATTATGCATTATTACGCATTCGTTTCCAGTTTTGGCTTCCGGTCAAAGAACGGATTCTTGGAGGATGCACTTACCGGGATGGCCATTACCATCTTGCAGTCTTTCAGCCAGTTCAGGCGTTGTGCTGCCAGTCCGGCGGAGAACATCACACGTGTGTCTACGCGTAAATCGGCTGCCGTGGCGCACGCGGAACCTATTGCGATACCTACATCTATGCTGTTCAGTGCGCAGGGAACTCCTTCGGTACGTCCGTCGCAGGTGGCGAAGCCGCAATGGCACAGTTCAACCTTGTGTCTGCTCGCGTGTTCCTATTAATACAACACATTCGGCACTTAAGATGTTGTCGGCATCACGAAGGAAAAATTTCATTCCGTGTTCTTCTACCATAGCTATCATAGTGTCTGATAATTGTTTAATCTCTTCATCAGTGATTAGGGCCACTTCAATAATATCGATTCCTTTTCCTTTCGGAGCAGTGCGCGCAGCGTCATCATCTGACGTGCTACCTGCAATATATGCTCGTGACGAGCGTCTCTTTCGTTCAGTATCATAACTTTCTTGAATTAATTAGTAAGGCAAAGATAAATGAAAATTGGCAAAATTACACTAGATGATGAAATAAATAGGGGCTATCATTTGAGTCTGATATGAAAAAACTTTCGTATCGGACTTTGTGTTATTGGGTGGAAAAGGCTATCTTTGTATCTGTACACTTATAAGTTATGAGTATATGAGTAATAAAATTTATCCTATCGGCATACAGAACTTCGAGAAAATTCGCAAAGGAGGTTATTGCTATATAGATAAGACTGCTTGGATATATCAAATGGTGAAAACTGGCAGTTATTATTTTCTTAGTCGTCCACGTCGTTTTGGGAAAAGTTTGTTACTATCTACTTTGGAAGCCTATTTTCAGGGGAAAAAAAGGACTTTTCGAAGGATTGGCGATAGAGAAACTGGAAAAAGATTGGATCAAATATCCCATTCTGCATTTAGATCTGAATGCGGAGAAATATACGAATCCTGAAGCACTCGACCAGGTTTTAGAGAGTGCTTTACGGGGGTGGGAAGCTCTTTATGGTGCACAGGATTATGAGAAAACATTCGCTTCCCGCTTTCAAGGTATTATTCAGCGTGCTTGTGAGAAAGAGGGCCAGAGTGTCGTTATTCTTGTGGATGAATACGATAAGCCTATGTTACAGGCGATTGGTAATGATGAACTCCAGAAGAGTTTCCGTGATACATTGAAGGCTTTCTATGGAGCCTTAAAAAGCAAGGATGGCTGCATTAAATTTGGTATGCTTACGGGAGTTACAAAATTCGGAAAGGTAAGTGTATTCAGCGATCTGAATAATCTGGAGGATATTTCTATGCGTCAGCAGTATATAGAAATCTGCGGAATCAGTGATCGTGAGTTGCATGAGAACTTTGAAACTGAATTGCATGAATTTGCCGATGCGCAAGGTTTGACGTATGATGAAATTTGCACAGAAATGCGTGAAAGATATGATGGTTATCATTTCACTCATGATTCTATAGGTATGTATAATCCGTTCAGTGTGCTTAATACCCTTAAATATAATGTGTTTGGCAACTACTGGTTTGAAACGGGCACACCTACTTATCTGGTCGAATTACTAAAAAAACATCATTACGATCTTCACCGGATGGCTCATGAAGAAACCAGCGCTGACGTACTGAATAGTATTGATTCAACTTCTGACAATCCTATCCCTGTGATTTATCAGAGCGGTTATCTTACCATAAAAGGCTACGATCGTGAATTTGAAACTTATCGCCTGGGATTTCCCAATCGTGAAGTGGAGGAAGGTTTTGTGAAATATCTCATGCCTTTTTATGCCAATATAAATGCCATAGAATCATCTTTTGAGATTCAGAAGTTTGTCCGCGAAGTCCGTTCGGGAGATTATGATTCTTTTTTCCGTCGTCTTCAGAGTTTCTTTGCAGACACTCCTTATGAATTGGTTCGCGATTTGGAATTGCATTATCAGAATGTCCTCTTTATCGTGTTCAAATTAGTTGGTTTTTATGTAAAAGCAGAATATCACACGAGCCAGGGACGTATCGATCTTGTTTTGCAGACTGATAAATTTATCTATGTCATGGAATTCAAGCTGGAGGGTACGGCTGAAGAAGCCTTGCAACAGATCAATGAAAAGCATTATGCTAAACCTTTCGAAAGTGATGGGCGAACACTTTTTAAGATTGGAGTGAATTTTAGTGCTGAAACACGAAACATTGAGAAGTGGGTGACGGAACTTCAATAAATATAATTTTGGCAGGATTTTCAAGAGAACAAATAGATGTTACATATTAATAATGCCTGTATTGCTTTTGGTACGGAAGTGCTTTTCTCCGGTTTCAGTATGAAGTTGGAAAGGGGAGAAACGGCTTGCATTGTCGGTCAATCCGGTTGTGGAAAGACTTCGTTGCTGAATGCGGTAATGGGGTTTGTGCCTTTGAAAGAAGGATCTATACAGGTAGGGGAAACATTGCTTGATATATCGACTATCGATAGTGTCCGCAGACAGATTGCATGGATTCCTCAAGAATTGGCACTACCTTTTGAATGGGTCAAAGAGATGGTGGCTCTCCCGTTCGGACTGAAAGTGAATCGTTCTGTTCCTTTTCGGGAGAAAGACTTTTCACTTGTTTCGATGAATTGGGGCTGGAACACGAATTATATACAAAGAGGGTGAATGAAGTATCGGGTGGTCAACGCCAACGTATTATGTTGGCTGTGGCTGCAATGCTCAACAAACCTCTCATTATCATAGATGAACCGACTTCTGCTTTGGATGCCGGATCGACCGGTAAAGTCCTGTCTTTTTTCCGGCGACAGGCGGAAAGGGGAACGGCTGTGTTAGCCGTATCACATGATAAGGACTTTGCTTCGGGTTGTCATTATTTAATAGAACTGTAATTAATTGAACTGTAACGCAAATCGGATAGAATTGTTAAGAATATATTGTGGGAACGATTGATATATCATATTATAATCTCTTTATAGGGCTGCTATTGCTTGCCATTCCGTTTTTTTACCTTTGGAAATTTAAAACGGGATTGCTAAAACCTGCCGTGATTGGTACATTACGGATGATTATCCAGCTGTTCTTTATCGGCGTGTATCTGAAATATCTCTTTTTATGGAACAATCCCTGGATTAATTTTCTTTGGGTGATAATTATGGTATTCGTGGCCGGGCAGACCGCATTGGTACGTACCCAGTTGAAACGTAGTGTTTTATTAATCCCTATTACGGTAGGATTTCTTTGTAGTGTTGTATTGGTAGGCATCTATTTTATCGGTATTGTTCTCCAACTGGATAATATATTTAGCGCCCAATACTTTATTCCAATATTCGGAATTCTGATGGGTAATATGCTGTCGAGCAATGTAATAGCTTTGAATACTTATTATAGTGGATTGAAACGTGAACAGCAACTATATCGGTATTTATTGGGAAACGGAGCAACAAGGCAGGAAGCGCAGGCTCCATTTATCCGGCAGGCCATCATTAAATCGTTTAGTCCCCTGATTGCGAACATTGCCGTGATGGGATTGGTGGCTCTTCCGGGCACGATGATCGGACAAATTCTAGGAGGAAGCAGCCCGAATGTCGCTATCAAGTATCAGATGATGATTATGGTGATTACTTTCACAGCATCTATGCTATCGCTAATGATTACTATTTCATTGGCTTCGCGTCGATCTTTTGATGCATACGGAAAACTGTTGGAGGTAACAAAAGAACCTAGGAAATGACTGTGATTGACCAGATATTCTATAAAGTAGCTGAAATAGCTATTCCACACTTCTTTATAACAGTGGAGTTTTCAGCATCCGGCACAGAAATGCCGGAACATATCGAGGCTTTCCTGCAGGAAAAATACGAAGCAATTCTTCGTGGAGCCAGTGGACGTAAATTTATCTATAAGGAAGGAGAGTGGCGGCTTATTTTCACTTTCTTCCCTACGGACAGAGTCGTAGACGAACGGTATGCACTGAAAAACAAGATACAAATGATAAATTAAGGTGCAAATGAAAAGCAAAAGCTAACCGGTTATTAGCGTGTTTATTATTTGCCTTTCAACATTCCCCATAAGCAGCGAAGCTGCACAAATTGTTCTCCGGGCTGCACATATCCGCCTTCAAACATCTTTTCCGACACTTGAAATTTGAAAAGATGATGGCGTATGTACGTCTCTACAGCCGGGGATTGTTTTTTGGCGAATGACAGCAAATTGACCTTTCCATCTTCACGAATGAGAACTTTTGCTTTGATTGTGCGAAAACCGTACTCTTTGCAGTGTTTGGTTTCTACTTTATCAATCCAGAAGATAGCGGTAGCTTTGACCGTATCTACCGTACAATCTTCGATATTGTCAATCTTTGCAGCCTCGGCTACGGACATTTCGGTACTATCACTTTTCTTGGGCTGGCAAGAAACCATCATAACTAGTAGCAACAGTAAAGTCAAATTTGTTTTCATCGTATTCTTTATTTAGATGGAGTAAAAGTGCAGAATTTCAATAAATAACGGAAGTTTTAGGCGAAAATTTATAATTAGTTTTTATTCCGGAACCGATTTTATCCGTATTTATCCGATGAAACAGGCAAAAGGCAACAAGAATATAAACTCTTTTTGCCTTTTGCCTATTGATAAAACTGAAAAATGAAATTAACTGTTTAATCTAAAATTTAATATGGATATATTATGGTTTAGCGGAAGTCTTTCAGTTCTTCCTGTAATTTCT
>ENA-OQIG01000623-OQIG01000623.1-human-gut-metagenome-genome-assembly--contig:-NODE-623-length-19265-cov-1.948270_pt1 | contig 19265 bp, 23 predicted proteins | sample MGYA00242576_ERZ504741 | MGnify/ENA primary metagenome ERZ504741 (study PRJEB26092, sample SAMD00036436) | human gut metagenome | host: Homo sapiens | study: EMG produced TPA metagenomics assembly of... | reverse complement strand
CTTTCATCTGTCTCTTCTTTAATTCTTTCAATGTTCTGAATCTCATCAGCAACCAAAATCATTCTTTTTTTCAAATGCTTTTTCTTCATTAGCGAAAGCTGCTATTGCTTTCTCTTGAGTCATTTACATATATACAATTTGCTTCACTCTTTCTGTAGGTAAAAAAGTGTTTGAGATTCTATATTGCGATATTTTCATACTCTTCAACAATGTATGGAAATCCTCCGTAACTTGATTTAATAAGCTGAGCGTTGGAACTATATATACAATATCATAAATCCCATTCATCAATTTTTTAATAATCTTTAGTAAAATAACAAAGGACTTTCCAAGCTGAAGTAGGTGCTGATATACCAATCACTTTCTTTTCATCCATTGAATCCCAAATTTCTTTTTTGAAAATTTGTTAATAGGAAATATTTCCCATTTACCTCCACCTCATTACTAATTTATTTAACCCAAATATCAAAAAAAAGCCGTTATGAATTACATGGAATACCTGGTAACTTGTCAGTTGGATGAACAACAAATGTCATCGCTGCTTTAATGAAAGAGATGATTTAAGCGCCATTGATTTTTCATTGCTCATGAAGACGATAAAAGCCTTTTCATTTGGTGGCGATCTCCAAACTCTTGCATCAAAACCGGGCTCCACAATCTCAAGCATCCCATCAGAAGACGGATATTGATTAACATCAACCACGATTTCCCTAACAATGGTAATCTTTTCAATGACTTTTTATTTAACCATCAGCAAGATGAACAATTAGCAATGGCATATATGCCGCTCTCCCGTTCAGCAGGCCTTTAGTTTACTGGGATGGCCAAGTATTAAAATCAACGACTGAAATTAAAAATTATGATGGGTCGACGCGTGTTGGCGATGAGGCGTGGCTTAATAAAGGTTGCTCTACCTATCAGCAGCTCTACAATGAATTCCACGCATTATATATAGATAAAGCAGGAATATGGAGCGCATTTGAGGGTGTATTTGCAACTAAAAACGTTCTGGCCTTTAGTCGTGGGGATTCTGTGAACATTAATCACTCTCCTCATGATGGACTAATTATAATAAATAAAGGAAACGAAGAAGTTGAAGGTGCCTGGCCTAACAAATTGCAACCTGGAAAATATAAAAACATGGGGAGTAATAGCGTTAACATTATTATTATTAATACCCGAAAAATTATCCCCCCTGGTAAAGCATTTATGCTTAGAGGCGGAACTCTAAATATCAATATTCCTGGGCGTAGCGCTCTTCTTTTAGGGAAAACAGGAGAACCGCTGAACTATCTCTATTTGTAATTTAATGTTATATCTGCCCCGCTAAAACGGGGCAGATAATATGTTTAGTTTACTAACGGTCATTTTGCATTGAAGCCATTTACTGTTTTTTATCGACCAGATAATCTGTTCTCTGATGGTAACTCCCCCTAACCTATTGCTTTAGTTATTCATTTCCTGTCTCACTTTGCCTTAATACCCTACGTTAAATGTTACTAATTTGTTGCTTTTGATCACAATAAGAAAACAATATGTCGCTTTTGTGCGCATTTTTCAGAAATGTAGATATTTTTAGATTATGGCTACGAAATGAGCATCGCCATGTCACCCTACATCTCATAAGAGGATCGCTTCTGATGAATGCACTGACCGCCGTACAAAATAACGCTGTCGATTCAGCCAGGACTATAGCGGATTCACTTTCATCCCGTCGGCGCAATCCCCGCGTCTGCTGGAACTTACCTTCACCGAACAGACGACCAAACAGTTTCTCGAACAGGTTGCCGAATGGCCCGTACAGGCGCTGGAGTACAAATCCTTTCTGCGTTTTCGGGTAGTCAAAATTCTTGACGATCTGTGTGCGAATCAGCTGCAACCATTGCTGTTGAAGACCCTGCTAAACCGTGCTGAAGGTGCGCTGTTGATCAATGCGGTGGGTATCGATGATGTGGCGCAGGCAGATGAGATGGTGAAGCTGGCAACGGCGGTAGCGCATCTGATTGGTCGCTCAAATTTCGATGCGATGAGCGGTCAGTATTACGCGCGTTTCGTGGTGAAAAATATCGATAACTCAGACAGCTATCTGCGTCAGCCGCACCGCGTGATGGAACTGCACAACGACGGCACGTATGTCGAAGAGATCACCGATTACGTGCTGATGATGAAAATCGATGAGCAAAACATGCAGGGTGGAAATTCGTTGCTGCTGCATCTCGATGACTGGGAACATCTGGACCACTATTTCCGCCATCCACTGGCGCGTCGCCCGATGCGCTTTGCCGCGCCGCCGAGCAAAAACGTCAGCAAAGATGTTTTCCATCCAGTGTTCGACGTTGATCAACAGGGTCGCCCGGTGATGCGCTATATCGACCAGTTCGTCCAGCCAAAAGATTTTGAAGAAGGCGTGTGGTTGAGCGAGCTTTCCGATGCCATTGAAACCAGCAAAGGCATTCTTTCTGTACCCGTTCCCGTTGGCAAATTCATGTTGATAAACAACCTGTTCTGGCTGCACGGTCGCGACCGCTTTACTCCGCACCCGGATCTGCGCCGTGAACTGATGCGTCAGCGTGGCTATTTCGCTTACGCCTCTAACCACTACCAGACGCATCAGTAAGCGCAAAGGAATTGAGCGGATGTATGATTTTGTGATTATTGGCGGCGGCATCATCGGCATGTCGACCGCCATGCAACTGATTGATGTCTATCCGGATGCCCGCATTGCGTTGCTGGAAAAAGAGTCCGGCCCGGCCTGTCACCAGACGGGCCACAACAGCGGCGTGATCCATGCCGGGGTCTATTACACGCCCGGTAGCCTGAAGGCACAGTTTTGCCTGGCGGGAAACCGCGCCACTAAAGCCTTTTGCGATCAAAACGACATTCGCTTTGACAACTGCGGCAAGATGCTGGTCGCCACGTCTCCGCTCGAAATGGAACGGATGCGCGCCTTATGGGAACGCACAGCGGCGAACGGTATCGAGCGCGAATGGCTAAACGCCGACGAACTGCGCGAGCGCGAACCGAATATCACCGGGCTCGGCGGTATTTTTGTGCCGTCCAGCGGCATTGTCAGCTACCGCGAAGTGACAGCGGCGATGGCAAAAATCTTTCAGGACAGAGGCGGCGAGATTATTTATAACGCCGAAGTCAGCGCCCTTAATGAGCATAAAAACGGCGTGGTGATACGTACCCGTCAGGGCGGTGAATATGAAGCATCGACGCTGATTAGCTGTTCCGGGCTGATGGCTGACCGGCTGGTGAAAATGCTCGGACTCGAACCGGGCTTTATCATCTGCCCGTTCCGTGGCGAGTATTTCCGCCTTGCGCCGGAGCATAACCAGATTGTTAACCACCTGATTTACCCCATCCCCGACCCGGCAATGCCGTTTTTGGGCGTGCATCTCACCCGCATGATCGACGGCAGCGTGACCGTCGGGCCAAACGCGGTGCTGGCTTTCAAACGTGAAGGCTATCGCAAGCGCGACTTCTCATTTAGCGACACGCTGGAAATTTTGGGCTCGTCGGGGATTCGCCGGGTGCTGCAAAACCATCTACGCTCAGGACTGGGCGAGATGAAAAACTCGCTGTGCAAAAGCGGCTATCTGCGGCTGGTGCAAAAGTATTGTCCCCGGCTTTCGTTAAGCGATCTCCAGCCTGGCCCGCCGGTGTGCGGGCGCAGGCGGTATCGCCGGACGGCAAGCTGATTGACGATTTTCTGTTTGTCACCACCCCGCGCACGATCCACACCTGCAATGCGCCCTCCCCGGCAGCGACATCAGCAATTCCTATTGGTGCGCATATTGTCAGCAAGGTACAAACGCTGTTGGCAAGCCAGAGTAACCCCGGACGCACGCTGCGAGCGGCACGTAGTGTGGATGCCTTACACGCCGCATTTAATCAATAACCTTTGAAAACAGGACGTAACAATGAAACTTAACGACAGTAACTTATTCCGCCAGCAGGCGTTGATTAACGGGGAATGGCTGGACGCCAACAATGGCGAGGTCATCGACGTCACCAATCCGGCGAACGGCGACAAGCTGGGTAGCGTGCCGAAAATGGGCGCGGATGAAACCCGCGCCGCTATCGACGCCGCCAACCGCGCCCTGCCAGCCTGGCGCGCGCTCACCGCCAAAGAACGCGCCACCATTCTGCGCAACTGGTTCAATTTGATGATGGAGCATCAGGACGATTTAGCGCGCCTGATGACCCTCGAACAGGGTAAACCGCTGGCTGAAGCGAAAAGGCGAAATCAGCTACGCCGCTTCCTTTATTGAGTGTTTGCCGAAGAAGGCAAACGCATTTATGGCGACACCATTCCCGGTCATCAGCCGATAAGCGCCTGATTGTTATCAACAGCCGATTGGCGTTACCGCCGCCATCACGCCGTGGAACTTCCCGGCGGCGATGATTACCCGTAAAGCCGGTCCGGCGCTGGCGGCAGGCTGCACGATGGTGCTGAAACCCGCCAGTCAGACGCCGTTCTCTGCGCTGGCGCTGGCGGAGCTGGCGATTCGCGCGGGCATTCCGGCTGGCGTATTTAACGTGGTCACCGGTTCGGCGGGCGCGGTGGGTAACGAACTGACCAGCAACCCGCTGGTGCGCAAACTGTCGTTTACCGGTTCGACCGAAATTGGCCGCCAGTTAATGGAACAGTGCGCGAAAGACATCAAGAAAGTGTCGCTGGAGCTGGGCGGCAACGCGCCGTTTATCGTCTTTGATGATGCCGATCTCGACAAAGCCGTGGAAGGCGCACTGGCCTCGAAATTCCGCAACGCCGGGCAAACCTGCGTCTGCGCCAACCGTTTATACGTGCAGGACGGCGTGTATGACCGCTTTGCCGAAAAATTGCAGCAGGCGGTGAGCAAACTGCACATCGGCGACGGGCTGGATAAAGGCGTCACCATCGGGCCGCTGATCGATGAAAAAGCGGTAGCAAAAGTGGAAGAGCATATTGCCGATGCGCTGGAGAAAGGTGCGCGTGTGGTTTGCGGCGGTAAAGCGGATGAACGCGGCGGCAACTTCTTCCAGCCGACCATTCTGGTGGACGTTCCAGCCAACGCCAAAGTGTCGAAAGAAGAGACGTTCGGCCCCCTCGCCCCACTGTTCCGTTTTAAAGATGAAGCCGATGTGATTGCGCAAGCCAATGACACCGAGTTTGGCCTTGCCGCCTATTTCTACGCCCGTGATTTAAGCCGCGTCTTCCGCGTGGGCGAAGCGCTGGAGTACGGCATCGTCGGCATCAATACCGGCATCATTTCCAATGAAGTGGCCCCGTTCGGCGGCATTAAAGCCTCGGGTCTGGGTCGTGAAGGTTCGAAGTATGGCATCGAAGATTACTTAGAAATCAAATATATGTGCATCGGTCTTTAACTGGAGAACGCGAATGAGCAGCAATAAAGAGTTAATGCAGCGCCGCAGTCAGGCGATTCCCCGTGGTGTTGGGCAAATTCACCCGATTTTCGCTGACCGCGCGGAAAACTGCCGGGTGTGGGACGTTGAAGGCCGTGAGTATCTTGATTTCGCGGGCGGGATTGCGGTGCTCAATACCGGGCACTTGCATCCGAAAGTGGTGGCTGCGGTGGAAGCGCAGTTGAAAAAACTGTCGCACACCTGCTTCCAGGTGCTGGCCTACGAGCCGTATCTGGAGCTGTGCGAGATTATGAATCAGAAGGTGCCAGGCAATTTTGCCAAGAAAACGCTGCTGGTCACCACAGGTTCTGAAGCGGTGGAAAACGCGGTGAAAATCGCCCGCGCCGCCACCAAACGTAGCGGCACCATCGCTTTTAGCGGCGCGTATCACGGGCGCACGCATTACACGCTGGCGCTGACCGGCAAGGTGAATCCGTACTCTGCGGGCATGGGGCTGATGCCGGGTCATGTTTATCGCGCGCTTTATCCTTGCCCGCTGCACGGCATAAGCGAGGATGACGCTATCGCCAGCATCCACCGGATCTTCAAAAATGATGCCGCGCCGGAAGATATCGCCGCCATCGTGATTGAGCCGGTTCAGGGCGAAGGCGGTTTCTACGCCTCGTCGCCAGCCTTTATGCAGCGTTTACGCGCTCTGTGTGACGAGCACGGGATCATGCTGATTGCCGATGAAGTGCAGAGCGGCGCGGGGCGTACCGGCACGCTGTTTGCGATGGAGCAGATGGGCGTTGCGCCGGATCTTACCACCTTTGCGAAATCGATCGCGGGCGGCTTCCCGCTGGCGGGCGTCACCGGGCGCGCGGAAGTAATGGATGCCGTCGCTCCAGGCGGTCTGGGCGGCACCTATGCGGGTAACCCGATTGCCTGCGTGGCTGCGCTGGAAGTGTTGAAGGTGTTTGAGCAGGAAAATCTGCTGCAAAAAGCTAACGATCTGGGGCAGAAGTTGAAAGACGGATTGCTGGCGATAGCCGAAAAACACCCGGAGATCGGCGACGTACGCGGCTGGGGGCGATGATCGCCATTGAGCTGTTTGAAGACGGCGATCACAACAAGCCGGACGCCAAACTCACCGCCGAGATCGTGGCTCGCGCCCGCGATAAAGGCCTGATTCTTCTCTCCTGCGGCCCGTATTACAACGTTATGCGCATCCTTGTACCGCTCACCATTGAAGACGCTCAGATCCGTCAGGGTCTGGAGATCATCAGCCAGTGTTTTGATGAGGCGAAGCAGTAGCGCCGCTCCTATGCCGGAGGCGACGCTGCGCGTCTTGTCCGGCCTACGGGGATCCAGGTCGGATAAGGCGTTTACGCCGCATCCGACAATCTGTACGTGAACAGGAAGAAATCTATGTTGGCCGGGTAAGGCGGAGCCGCTCTCCGGCAAAAAGAATCAATAACAATTATACGCGTGACCCGGCGCGGGAAATGTCGGGGCGCTCTCCCAAGTGACACACTTTCGAGAGGATTCAGGATGGGGCAATCATCGCAACCACATGAGTTAGGCGGCGGCTGAAGTCACGCCACGTCACCATGTTGTCTATTGCCGGTGTTATCGGCGCAAGTCTGTTTGTCGGTTCCAGCGTCGCCATCGCCGAAGCGGGCCCGGCGGTATTACTGGCCTATCTGTTCGCCGGGCTACTGGTGGTTATGATTATGCGGATGTTGGCGGAAATGGCGGTTGCCACGCCCGATACCGGTTCGTTTTCCACCTATGCCGATAAAGCCATTGGTCGCTGGGCGGGCTATACCATCGGCTGGTTGTACTGGTGGTTTTGGGTACTGGTTATCCCGCTGGAAGCCAACATCGCCGCCATGATCCTGCACTCATGGGTTCCAGGCATTCCCATCTGGTTATTTTCCCTCGTCATTACCCTCGCCTTAACTGGCAGTAACTTATTAAGCGTTAAAAACTACGGCGAATTTGAGTTCTGGCTGGCGCTGTGCAAAGTCATCGCTATCCTGGCCTTTATTTTCCTTGGTGCAGTCGCAATTAGCGGTTTTTACCCGTATGCCGAAGTGAGCGGGATCTCAAGATTGTGGGATAGCGGCGGCTTTATGCCCAACGGTTTCGGTGCGGTATTAAGCGCGATGTTGATCACCATGTTCTCGTTTATGGGCGCAGAAATTGTCACCATTGCCGCCGCGGAATCCGACACGCCGGAAAAACATATTGTCCGCGCCACCAACTCGGTTATCTGGCGTATTTCTATCTTCTATTTATGTTCTATTTTTGTCGTCGTGGCATTAATTCCGTGGAATATGCCCGGACTAAAAGCCGTCGGTTCTTATCGCTCGGTACTGGAATTGCTCAATATTCCCCATGCGAAATTAATCATGGACTGCGTGATATTACTTTCCGTAACCAGTTGCCTTAACTCGGCGCTGTATACCGCGTCAAGGATGCTCTACTCCTTAAGCCGTCGCGGTGATGCTCCCGCGGTAATGGGTAAAATCAACCGCAGTAAAACCCCGTACGTGGCGGTGTTACTCTCCACCGGCGCGGCATTCTTAACGGTGGTGGTGAACTATTACGCGCCTGCGAAGGTATTTAAATTTCTGATCGACAGCTCCGGCGCTATCGCCCTGCTGGTTTATTTAGTCATCGCCGTTTCACAGTTGCGGATGCGCAAAATTCTGCGAGCAGAAGGAAGCGAAATTCGCTTGCGAATGTGGCTTTATCCGTGGCTCACCTGGCTAGTCATCGGCTTTATTACCTTTGTGTTGGTAGTGATGCTATTCCGTCCGGCGCAACAGTTAGAAGTGATCTCCACCGGCTTATTAGCGATAGGGATTATCTGTACCGTGCCAATTATGGCTCGCTGGAAAAAGCTGGTATTGTGGCAAAAAACACCCGTTCATAATACGCGCTGATCATGATCAGGAGTCACACCATGACCATTACGTCTCTGGATGGCTATCGCTGGCTGAAGAACGATATTATTCGCGGTAATTTTCAACCGGATGAAATTACGAATGAGTTTGCTGACATCGCGTTATGCACTTGGCGTTGGGCCGTTACGGGAAGCTCTTTCGCAACTGGTGGCGGAACGGCTGGTCACGGTGGTGAATCAAAAAGGGTATCGGGTGGCGTCTATGTCAGAGCAGGAGCTGCTCGATATTTTCGACGCCCGCGCCAATATGGAAGCGATGTTAGTGAGTCTGGCGATTGCCCGCGGTGGCGATGAGTGGGAGGCAGACGTTCTCGCAAAAGCGCATCTGCTGAGTAAGCTTGAGCCTGTGACGCCAGCGAGAAAATGCTTGATGAGTGGGATCTGCGTCATCAGGCGTTTCATACGGCAATTGTGGCGGGCTGTGGTTCTCACTATTTGCTGCAAATGCGTGAACGGTTGTTTGATCTGGCGGCGCGTTATCGATTTATCTGGCTGCGGCGAACGGTGCTTTCGGTGGAAATGCTGGAGGATAAACACGATCAGCACCAGACCCTGACTGCGGCGGTACTGGCGCGAGATACCGCGCGCGCCAGTGAGTTAATGCGCCAGCATTTACTGACGCCAATTCCCATTATCCAGCAGGCGATGGCTGGCAATTAACTACTCTTCAGGAATACGCAACACTTGCCCCGGGTAAATTTTATCCGGGCTTTTTAGCATCGGTTTATTCGCTTCGAAGATTTTATTGTACAGATTAGCGTTACCGTAGACCTGTTTGGAAATGGCACTCAGAGTGTCGCCAGACTTAACGGTATAAAACTGGCTGGCAGTGGCTGGTGTCGCCGTTTTCACCTGATCATCAACACTGGCAATACCGGAAATATTCCCCACCGCAACAAGGATTTTCTCCTTCGCCTCCTGACTCAGGCCGTCACCAGTGACCGTCGCTTTGCCGTCGGCAATTTGAATGTTCACTTTATCGGCATCAGGTATACCGGTTTTGCTCAGATGCTCCTGCACCTTCTTCGCCTGATCGTCTTTATCGTGCTGACCTGTAACCGCGTCCCAGAGTTTTTCTCCGGCATCTTTCACAAAATTGAACAGACCCATAGCTACCTCATTCGTTAACGGAAACACTCAGAAAGTGTAGCAGAGGAACGCGGCGCGTTAACGCCGCGGGGGTGAGCACAGGTTTAATCGCGGGTTTGCACCCAGAACGCGTGAATCAAACCGGGGATATACCCAAGCAGTGTCAGCAGAATATTAATAATGAACGCCCAACCGAACCCTTTACCGAGCAGCACGCCGAGCGGCGGCAGAATGATGGTGATGACGATTCTCCAGAAACCCATATGTACTCCCTATAAGAAAATTACTCATTGTTTAAAAAGAGATTTTATCTCTTAAGCGTAGTAATTTTAGCGGAGCCTGCCAGTTTCAGCTTACGCTTTTACTCTCATTTACGCTGCTGAGGCTGGTATATGTTGCATTTTTAGTTTAGAGTTTACTTAATTTAGAAAATACTTAAATAAATATGACTGAACTCGCGCAATTACAGGCCAGTGCCGAACAGGCAGCGGCCTTATTGAAAGCAATGAGCCATCCTAAACGATTGCTGATTCTGTGCATGCTTAGCGGTTCCCCCGGCACCAGCGCGGGAGAGCTGACGCGCATTACCGGACTGAGTGCCTCTGCGACATCACAGCATCTCGCTCGTATGCGGGACGAAGGGCTTATCGACAGCCAACGGGATGCCCAACGCATTCTATATTCCATTAAAAATGAGGCGGTAAATGCCATTATCGCCACCCTGAAAAATGTCTATTGTCCGTAAGGAGTCACTATGGCTTTGACAACCATTTCGCCGCATGATGCACAAGAATTAATCGCACGCGGCGCAAAGTTAATCGATATTCGTGACGCTGATGAATATCTTCGTGAACATATTCCTGAAGCAGATCTGGCTCCATTATCCGTGCTGGAACAGTCAGGTCTTCCACCTAAATTACGTCGCGAGCAAATTATATTCCACTGCCAGGCAGGTAAACGCACCAGTAATAATGCCGATAAATTAGCAGCGATTGCCGCCCCCGCAGAAATCTTTTTACTCGAAGATGGGATTGATGGCTGGAAAAAAGCAGGATTGCCAGTAGCGGTAAATAAATCTCAACCCTTGCCGTTAATGCGCCAGGTGCAGATCGCTGCGGGTGGTTTAATATTAATCGGCGTTGTACTGGGTTATACCGTAAATAGCGGTTTCTTCTTATTAAGTGGCTTTGTTGGTGCCGGGTTACTGTTTGCAGGAATCAGCGGTTTTTGTGGAATGGCAAGGTTGTTAGATAAGATGCCGTGGAACCAACGAGCTTGAGAAGCGACGCCGGACGCGCCCTAGTAGCGACATCCGGCCTCAGTAATTAGATCAGGAAATCGTCGAGAGATTTACCTTCTGCCAGCGCCTGAGCAATTGGCTTCGGTGTACGGCCCTGACCGGTCCAGGTTTTAGTTTCACCGTTAACATCGGTGAATTTATATTTCGCCGGACGCGGCTGGCGTTTTTTACCAGCGCGTGGTGCAGCAGCAGAGCTATTACCCAATAACTCTTCCGGATTAATTCCGTCAGCCTTCATCAGCTCCAGCCAGGTGCTAATTTTTTCCTGACGCTCAGCCAGTTCACGCTGCTGCTGTTCTTCTTCTTCACGTCTTTCTTTAGTGACAACCCTGAATTTTTCGAGCATTTCTTCAAGAACGTCAATGGAGAATTCGCGAGCCATCGCACGGAGGGTGCGAATGTTATTTAAACTTTGTAACATTACGGACATAATAAAGAAAACCTTTTAACGCCAAAACAAAAAAGTATTTCGTCGCGTAGTGTAAGCGATCACTTATTATATTTCCACAAAATTTAATCTATTTACAGTCCTGCGCGAGATTATTTCAGCTGTTATTTTCTGAAACTCTCAGAATAATTTCAAGATTATATATTAGCCATTTTGATGAGTAATTTAGATTATTGGTGAACAGAACGGCGCTCTCTGCTCGCTAATTCCGCAAGCCTGACAAAACCAAAGTGAATAAAAATGCAATATAACAGAATAAAAGAAAACATCCATCACTGGTGCTTTCTGCTGTTAATGTACATTTTCTGGCATAAAAAATGCTGAAAATGACCCAGCTACTACATACACCGAATTCTCTACGCTTATAGCGTTACCTCCCAATCCCAAACTTCTAATTAGTTGAAGTATTAACGGTAAGTCATAATCTAATTGTAATTTAATTAAAAATAAATCATATCGGCATGTAAAAATCCACAATGTACAAAAAACGAGCCGTTACGGAATATTTTATCTACAAAAACTGACTAAATAAAAATTTTTCACTAATTGATTAGTCATAGCCAGCGATATACGCTATGCGAAAATGCAGATGGCAATGAGATCCACTGCTTTCATCTCCATTAACATCCCATTACGCTTTTATTAAGGAGCATTAGCATGTTCTCACCGCAGTCACGCTTGCGTCATGCAGTTGCAGATACGTTTGCGATGGTTGTTTACTGTTCTGTCGTGAACATGTGTATTGAAGTTTTCCTCTCCGGAATGAGCTTCGAACAGTCTTTTTATTCCAGATTGGTAGCGATTCCGGTGAACATCTTAATTGCATGGCCATACGGTATGTACCGTGATCTGTTTATGCGCGCGGCACGCAAAGTTAGCCCGTCGGGCTGGATAAAAAATCTGGCGGATATTCTGGCTTATGTGACGTTCCAGTCACCGGTGTATGTGGCGATCTTGTTAGTGGTGGGCGCAGACTGGCATCAGATTATGGCGGCGGTCAGTTCAAACATCGTTGTTTCGATGTTGATGGGGGCGGTTTATGCTACTTCCTCGATTATTGCCGCCGACTGTTTAAAGTCAGCCGTTACCAGCAGGTAAAAGCCTGACTCTTCTTTTCGCGACTGGCATCGCCAGTCGCGTCTTTAACTGCTTCGCCAAATAAACCATTCAAATAACGTTCAAGCGCAACACGCGAACTGAAGCCATGCGGGATACCGTAATGCTCGTGTCGCTCGCCTGCTAAATAGAGCGGAAATTGCTGGTAATGATCGCAAGTTTTAATATCGGAAGCGGGTTCAGCCAGTGTTGAACTGCGTTCTTTTAATGTTGGATGAATTACCAGAGCGGTACGTCCCATTCGCGCTTCGCGATTAACATAGACATAATTTTCCCCACGGCGGTAACCATACGCTTTCTGGTTACCACATCGACAGTAAAACCGACTTTTTCAAGTACGCGCGCCACCTCGTCTGGTCGTAAATACATATTTGATCCTCGTTATTATCAACCGCGGGCCTACCTTACCTGATTGCGCATTCACAACGCTTTCAGAAAAGTCCATAAAGCCGCGATGAACCTCAGTTAAGAAAATTATGGTCTACACTGAAAATTACATCGAATTCTAATGGGGGATCATATGTTTAACCGACCGAACCGCAACGACGTTGATGATGGCGTGCAGGATATCCAGAATGATGTCAATCAATTAGCTGACAGCCTCGAATCTGTATTGAAGTCCTGGGGCAGCGACGCCAAAGGGGAAGCTGAAGCCGCACGCAGTAAAGCTCAGGCGTTGCTGAAAGAAACCAGGGCGCGAATGCATGGTCGTACTCGCGTCCAGCAAGCCGCGCGCGATGCCGTTGGCTGCGCGGATTCTTTTGTTCGTGAAAGACCCTGGTGTAGCGTGGGTACAGCAGCTGCGGTAGGTATTTTTATCGGCGCACTGTTAAGCATGCGCAAATCGTAGTGCAAAAATGATAATAAATACGCGTCTTTGACCCCGAAGCCTGTCTTCGGGTTTCTTTTGCTGGTGAATCACAAAAATCCCCCTACCCCGTCACGCTCATATCCAGGGTAATTTCGACCACTATTTGCTATATATTGTGTGGTTGAATCTTTTTTTAACTACATCTAGTATCTCTGTATCAACAGAGAGACAACCCGACGCGTATCATCGCGCCGTATCTTCATTTTAAACGGAAATACGAATCATGCGCATTACTATTTACACTCGTAACGATTGCGTTCAGTGCCACGCCACCAAACGGGCGATGGAAAACCGGGGCTTTGATTTTGAAATGATTAATGTCGATCGCGTTCCTGAAGCAGCGGAAGCGTTGCGTGCTCAGGCTTTCGTCAGTTGCCGGTAGTGATTGCTGGCGATCTTAGCTGGTCTGGTTTCCGTCCGGACATGATTAACCGTCTGCATCCAGCGCCACACGCGGCCAGTGCATGAGCCAGCTCGTCTACTTCTCCAGCAGCTCCGAAAACACGCAGCGTTTTATCGAACGTTTAGGTCTGCCCGCGGTGCGCATCCCGCTCAATGAGCGGGAACGGATTCAGGTAGACGAGCCTTACATCCTGATCGTGCCCTCTTACGGCGGCGGCGGTACGGCTGGCGCGGTGCCACGACAGGTAATTCGCTTTTTAAACGACGAGCACAACCGGGCGTTGCTTCGCGGCGTTATTGCTTCTGGTAATCGCAACTTTGGTGAGGCGTATGGCCGCGCCGGAGATGTGATTGCCCGGAAATGCGGCGTGCCGTGGCTGTACCGTTTTGAACTCATGGGTACGCAAAGCGATATCGAAAACGTTCGTAAAGGAGTAACCGAATTTTGGCAACGACAACCGCAGAATGCCTGACGCAGGAAACGATGGATTACCACGCGCTGAATGCGATGCTTAACCTCTACGATAGCGCAGGTCGCATTCAGTTCGATAAAGACCGCCAGGCCGTTGTCGCCTTTATGGCGACGCATGTGCGTCCGAACAGTGTGACCTTCAGTAGCCAGCAGCAGCGCCTGAACTGGCTGGTTAACGAAGGTTACTATGATGAAAGCGTTCTTAATCGCTACTCTCGCGACTTTGTCATTACGCTGTTTGCCCACGCACACACCAGCGGTTTTCGTTTCCAGACATTCCTCGGGGCATGGAAGTTTTACACCAGCTATACGTTGAAGACATTCGACGGTAAACGTTATCTGGAAGATTTTGCCGATCGAGTCACGATGGTGGCGCTGACGCTGGCACAAGGCGATGCGACGCTGGCGTTGCAACTGACCGATGAAATGCTGTCAGGACGCTTTCAGCCAGCCACGCCAACATTCCTCAACTGCGGTAAGCAGCAGCGCGGCGAACTGGTTTCCTGTTTTCTGCTGCGTATTGAAGACAATATGGAGTCGATTGGCCGGGCGGTAAATTCCGCACTGCAACTGTCGAAACGCGGCGGCGGCGTAGCATTTTTGCTGTCGAATCTGCGAGAAGCGGGCGCGCCAATTAAACGTATTGAAAATCAATCTTCTGGCGTAATTCCGGTGATGAAAATGCTGGAAGACGCATTTTCCTATGCCAACCAACTCGGCGCTCGTCAGGGGGCTGGTGCAGTCTATTTACATGCTCATCATCCCGATATTCTGCGTTTTCTCGACACGAAACGGGAAAATGCCGACGAAAAAATCCGCATTAAAACACTGTCGCTTGGCGTGGTGATCCCGGATATCACTTTCCATCTGGCAAAAGAGAATGCGCAGATGGCGCTGTTTTCGCCTTATGACGTAGAGCGAGTTTATGGCAAGCCGTTTGCCGATGTGGCCATCAGCCAACACTATGACGAACTGGTTGCCGATGAACGCATTCGCAAAAAATACCTCAACGCCCGTGATTTCTTCCAGCGACTGGCAGAAATCCAGTTTGAGTCCGGCTATCCTTACATCATGTATGAAGACACGGTAAACCGTGCTAACCCTATCGCCGGGCGCATAAATATGAGTAATCTCTGCTCAGAAATTTTGCAGGTTAACAGCGCCTCAGAGTATGACGAGAATCTCGACTATACCCGCACAGGCCATGATATTTCCTGCAATTTAGGTTCGTTGAATATTGCGCACACCATGGATTCCCCCGATTTTGCCCGCACGGTAGAGACTGCCGTGCGCGGTTTAACGGCAGTATCAGATATGAGTCATATCCGCAGCGTGCCGTCCATCGAAGCCGGAAATGCCGCCTCGCACGCCATCGGACTGGGGCAGATGAATTTACACGGCTATCTGGCGCGAGAAGGCATCGCTTATGGTTCGCCGGAAGCACTGGATTTCACCAATCTCTATTTCTATGCCATCACCTGGCATGCACTGCGTACCTCGATGTTGCTGGCACGCGAACGCGGTGAAACCTTCGCCGGGTTCAAACAGTCACGCTATGCCAGTGGTGAATATTTTAGCCAATATCTGCAAGGGAACTGGCAGCCGAAAACGGCGAAAGTTGGCGAACTGTTTACCCGTAGCGGTATTACGTTACCTACCGTGAGATGTGGGCGCAGCTGCGCGACGACGTGATGCGCTACGGCATATACAACCAGAATCTTCAGGCGGTGCCGCCAACCGGTTCTATCTCTTATATCAACCATGCTACGTCGAGTATTCATCCGATTGTGGCGAAAGTAGAGATACGCAAAGAGGGCAAAACAGGACGCGTTTACTACCCTGCCCCGTTTATGACTAACGAGAATCTGGCGCTGTATCAGGACGCTTACGAAATTGGCGCAGAAAAGATCATCGACACCTACGCGGAAGCGACTCGCCATGTCGATCAGGGGCTGTCGCTGACGCTTTTTTTCCCCGATACCGCCACCACTCGCGATATCAACAAAGCGCAGATTACGCCTGGCGCAAGGGTATCAAAACGCTCTATTACATCCGCCTGCGTCAGATGGCGCTGGAAGGCACTGAAATTGAAGGCTGCGTCTCCTGTGCACTTTAAGGAATATCTATGAAACTCTCACGTATCAGCGCCATCAACTGGAACAAGATATCTGACGATAAAGATCTGGAGGTGTGGAATCGCCTGACCAGCAATTTCTGGCTACCAGAAAAGGTGCCGCTGTCGAACGATATTCCTGCCTGGCAGACATTAACTGTCGTAGAACAACAACTGACGATGCGCGTTTTTACTGGCCTGACGCTGCTCGACACGCTGCAAAATGTTATCGGCGCGCTTCTCTGATGCCCGATGCACTCACGCCTCATGAAGAAGCGGTATTATCGAATATCAGCTTTATGGAAGCGGTTCATGCCCGCTCTTACAGTTCGATTTTCTCGACGCTATGCCAGACCAAAGATGTCGATGCCGCCTACGCCTGGAGTGAAGAAAACGCACCGTTGCAGCGAAAAGCTCAGATTATTCAGCAACATTATCGCGGTGATGATCCGCTGAAAAAGAAAATCGCCAGTGTGTTTCTTGAATCTTTTTTGTTCTATTCCGGTTTCTGGCTGCCGATGTATTTTTCCAGCCGCGGAAAGCTGACCAATACCGCGGACCTGATCCGTCTGATTATCCGCGATGAAGCAGTCCACGGTTACTACATAGGCTATAAATATCAGAAAAACATGGAAAAGATATCTCTGGGACAACGTGAAGAGTTGAAGAGTTTCGCCTTCGATTTGTTGCTGGAACTCTACGACAACGAGTTGCAATACACCGATGAGCTGTACGCCGAAACCCCGTGGGCTGACGATGTGAAAGCGTTTCTCTGTTACAACGCCAATAAGGCTTTGATGAATCTGGGCTACGAACCGTTATTTCCCGCAGAAATGGCGGAAGTGAATCCGGCAATCCTCGCCGCGCTTTCGCCGAATGCCGATGAAAATCACGATTTCTTTTCCGGTTCAGGCTCCTCTTATGTGATGGGGAAAGCGGTTGAAACAGAAGATGAAGACTGGAATTTCTGAGGGTGTTATTTTCAAAAATATCACTACCCGCAGCAGGGAAATAATTCCCGCCAAATAGTTTTTTATCACGCAAATATTCTGTAGTGATCTACACTGATACTCTGTTGCATTATTCGCCTGAAACTACAATATTCAGGCGTTTTTTCGCTATCTATGACAAAAAATATCAACTTTTCTCGATTTGCTCTCAGCCCTTATATCACGGGAAATTCCGGCGATTTGCTCGCATCAATATTCATGCCACATTTGCCCTCAGGGGTTGCCTCAGATTCTCAGTATGTTAGGGTAGAAAAAAGTGACTATTTCCATTGGGTAATATATCGACATAAACAAATAAAGGAATCTTTCTATTGCATGGCAATTAAATTAGAAATTAAAAATCTTTATAAAATATTTGGCGAGCATCCACAGCGAGCGTTCAAATATATCGAACAAGGACTTTCGAAAAGAACAAATTCATGGAAAAACTGGGCTATCGCTTGGCGTAAAAGACGCCAGTCTGGCCATTGAAGAAGGCGAGATATTTGTCATCATGGGATTATCCGGCTCGGGTAAATCCACAATGGTACGCCTTCTCAATCGCCTGATTGAACCCACCCGCGGGCAAGTACTGATTGATGGTGTGGATATTGCCAAAATATCCGACGCCGAACTCCGTGAGGTGCGCAGAAAAAAGATTGCGATGGTCTTCCAGTCCTTTGCCTTAATGCCGCATATGACCGTGCTGGACAATACTGCGTTTGGTATGGAATTGGCCGGAATTAATGCCGAAGAACGCCGGGAAAAAGCCCTTGATGCACTGCGTCAGGTCGGGCTGGAAAATTATGCCCACAGCTACCCGGATGAACTCTCTGGCGGGATGCGTCAACGTGTGGGATTAGCCCGCGCGTTAGCGATTAATCCGGATATATTATTAATGGACGAAGCCTTCTCGGCGCTCGATCCATTAATTCGCACCGAGATGCAGGATGAGCTGGTAAAATTACAGGCGAAACATCAGCGCACCATTGTCTTTATTTCCCACGATCTCGATGAAGCTATGCGTATTGGTGACCGAATTGCCATTATGCAAAATGGTGAAGTGGTACAGGTCGGCACACCGGATGAAATTCTCAATAATCCGGCGAATGATTATGTCCGTACCTTCTTCCGTGGCGTTGATATTAGTCAGGTATTCAGTGCGAAAGATATTGCCCGCCGGACACCGAATGGCTTAATTCGTAAAACCCCTGGCTTCGGCCCACGTTCGGCACTGAAATTATTGCAGGATGAAGATCGCGAATATGGCTACGTTATCGAACGCGGTAATAAGTTTGTCGGCGCAGTCTCCATCGATTCGCTTAAAACCGCGTTAACGCAGCAGCAAGGTCTTGATGCGGCGCTGATTGATGCGCCGTTAGCAGTCGATGCACAAACGCCTCTTAGCGAGTTGCTCTCTCATGTCGGACAGGCACCCTGTGCGGTGCCCGTGGTCGACGAGGACCAACAGTATGTCGGCATCATTCGAAAGGAATGCTGCTGCGCGCTTTAGATCGTGAGGGGGTAAATAATGGCTGATCAAAATAATCCGTGGGATACCACGCCAGCGGCGGACAGTGCCGCGCAATCCGCAGACGCCTGGGGTACACCGACGACTGCACCGACTGACGGCGGTGGTGCTGACTGGCTGACCAGTACGCCTGCGCCAAACGTCGAGCATTTTAATATTCTCGATCCGTTCCATAAAACGCTGATCCCGCTCGACAGTTGGGTCACTGAAGGGATCGACTGGGTTGTTACCCATTTCCGTCCCGTCTTCCAGGGCGTGCGCGTTCCGGTTGATTATATCCTCAACGGTTTCCAGCAATTGCTGCTGGGTATGCCCGCGCCGGTGGCGATTATCGTTTTCGCTCTCATCGCCTGGCAGATTTCCGGGGTCGGAATGGGCGTGGCGACGCTGGTTTCGCTGATTGCCATCGGCGCAATCGGTGCCTGGTCGCAGGCAATGGTGACTCTGGCGCTGGTGTTAACCGCCCTGCTGTTCTGTATCGTCATCGGTTTGCCGTTGGGGATATGGCTGGCGAGAAGTCCGCGAGCGGCGAAAATTATTCGTCCACTGCTTGATGCCATGCAGACCACGCCAGCGTTTGTTTATCTGGTGCCAATCGTCATGCTATTTGG
>ENA-OQIG01000621-OQIG01000621.1-human-gut-metagenome-genome-assembly--contig:-NODE-621-length-19345-cov-2.425278_pt1 | contig 19345 bp, 33 predicted proteins | sample MGYA00242576_ERZ504741 | MGnify/ENA primary metagenome ERZ504741 (study PRJEB26092, sample SAMD00036436) | human gut metagenome | host: Homo sapiens | study: EMG produced TPA metagenomics assembly of... | reverse complement strand
GGTGGGAATGGGGTGATGGCCGCCAGATGGCCCCCTGCTTCTTATTGAAGTTTTCCATATAGGCCGTATGCTGTTCCACGTTGAAGTCCACTTCCCCTTCGTTCAGGCAATATCAGCCTGGAGCAGATCGGACATATCCTTGCCTGCGAATTTGTAACCCTTCTTTTCCAGGATGGGCTTTACGCCTTTTTCAAACAGATCGGAGTACGGTCCCTGGGACTTGCTGTACTTCAGTTCCTTTTTGGTGGAAGCGCCCTTGTCCGTACTTTTGCCGGAATCACTTCCGCAGCCTGCCATCAGTGCGGTGGTCATCACCGCTGCCAATCCGATTACCAGCCATTTTTTCAGTTTTCCCGTATTCATTGTATTACCCCCTCAAAATAATTAACCATGATTTCTGGTTTTATAAGCAAAGTGATTGCCCACGGTCTGGATGATCTGGACAAAGATGATCAGCACCACCACGGTAAACAGCATCAGCGGTGTGTTCATCCGTTCATACCCGTAGGTCAGAGCCAGGTCCCCCACGCCTCCGGCGCCGATGGCACCGGCCATGGCCGTGGCGCCGATCAGCCCGATGGTACCGGTGGTGATGGACAGGATCAGGGATCCCTTGGCCTCCGGCAGCAGGAAGTACCAGACGATTTCAAAATAGGAGGCCCCCATGGCCTGGGCGGCTTCCACAATCCCCCGGTTCACATCCAGGATGGAATTCTCGAACAGCCGGGTGAGATACGGTGTGATGAACACAATCAGCGGGATCAGGCTGCGGTGGTCCCGATCCGGGTTCCCACAATGGTCTTGGTCAGCGGCATGATGAATACCATCAGGATGATGAAGGGTACGCTTCGGATGATGTTGATGATGGTGTTCAGCACCAGGTAGATGGGCCGGTTCTTGAGGATCCCATTATCGTTGGTCAGCACCAGGATCATGGCCAGGACAATGGCCAGAATGGAGCCCACCACCAGGGAAACGAACACCATGTACAAAGTCTGTTCCGCGCTCAGGATCAGCTGGGACGCGGGAACTCCCAGTTTCTCGATCATGACAGGCTCACCTCCTTCCAGAGAATTCCCTTCCGGGTCAGATATTCCTCGCTCCGGGCCAGCTTGTCCCCTTCATCCAGACACTGGAGGATGAAGATGCCCAGGGCGGTCTGCTGGAGTTCCGTCACTGTGGCGAAGACGATGTTGGTCTTCAGTCCGATTTCCTCGCTGAGTACGGAAATGTCTCCCTCCGAAGCCTGCCGCCCCAGAAACCGCAGCTTCAGCAGCCTGAAGGGCCGGGGATCTTTTTTCAGATCTTCCTGGATGCTTTCCGGAATGGTGTCAGGGATGACGGTCCGGACAAACTTCCGGGTGATTTCCTGCTGGGGATTGCTGAATACTTCCAGCACGGATCCCTGTTCCACCACCCGTCCGTGTTCCATGACTGCCACTTTGTTGCACAGCTGCTGGATCACCTGGATCTGATGGGTCACGAACAGGATGGTGATCTTCAGTTCCCGGTTGATCCGCCGGAGCAGCTGCAGGATCTGTTCCGTGGTTTCCGGATCCAGAGCGCTGGTGGCTTCGTCGCAGAGCAGGATGCTGGGATTGGTGGCCAGGCCCGGGCAATGCCCACCCGCTGTTTCTGTTCCCCCGGACAGCTGGATGGGATAGGACCCGGCCTTGTCTTCCAGTCCCACAAACTGGAGCAGAGTCTTCACCGTCCGGTCCAGCTGTACCGGTTCCGTATGGTTCAGCCGCAGGGGGATGGCCACATTCTCGTAAACAGTCCGGGAATCCAGCAGATTGAACTGCTGGAAGATCATGCCGATCTTTTTCCGGACTTTCCGGAGTTCATTGTGGGACAGCTGGTCGATGATCTGCCCTTCGATCTCCACATGGCCCTCCGTAGGGTCTCCAGGGCATTCACCATCCGCAGCAGGTGGATTTCCCGGCCCCGCTGAAACCGATGACCCCGAAGATGTCTCCTTTTCCACTTCCAGGTCCACATGCTGGAGGGCCTGTACCGCTCCGCTGCCGATTTTAAACGTTTTGCTGATATCCTGAAATTTGATCAAATCCAACACCTCTTGCTGAGTAAACAAAAAGAACCACCGTCTCTCCAGAGACGATGGTTCGTGGTTCCACTCTGATTCACCGGCATCCAAAGACCGGCCTTTGCGGCAGAAATAACGGCTGCCAGCCCGGGGCGCTCTACTGAAGGTTCGAGGCCCAGCTCACGGAGGCATTCCCCAAGGTTCCCGCCGCCCGGCTCTCAGCCAACACCGGACTCTCTGTGGACCTTTCCCAAAGGTACTGGTTCCGCTCATCGCTTTTTTCAATATGCCTATATCCTAGCTATGAGGGGGGGGGATTTTGTCAAGAGGAATTGTATTTTTTTTTTCAAACAGTAAAAAGAGGGACCGTTGCAGAGCAACAGTCCCTCTTGGTACGTACCAGCAGAAATTATTTCAGTTCTACGGTAGCGCCAGCTTCTTCCAGTTTGGCTTTCATGGCTTCAGCGTCAGCTTTGGCAACATGTTCTTTGATGGCGTTGGGAGCAGCATCAACGGCAGCTTTGGCTTCTTTCAGGCCCAGGCCGGTCAGTTCCCGAACAACTTTGATTACGTTGATCTTGCTGGCACCAGCATCTTTCAGAACAACGTCGAATTCGGTCTTTTCAGCAGCGGCAGCGCCGGCAGCAGGAGCAGCAGCTACAGCAACAGGAGCAGCAGCGCTAACACCGAACTTGTCTTCCATGGCCTTAACCAGGTCGGCCAGTTCCAGAACAGTCATATTTTCAATGGCTTCCATGATTTGATCTTTATCCATTTTTCATACCTCCAAAATTTTAAATGAAATGGGTAATGGTTTTACTCAGGCGACTGCGTCAGCCTGTTTTTCGATTAAGCAGATTCCTGCTCTTTCTTTTGCCGTACGGCTTCCAGGGTATACACAAAGTTGCGGATCGTCCCCTGCAGTACGTTGACCAGCCCGGAAATGGGGGCCTGCATGCTGCCAACCAGTTTGGCCAGCAGTTCTTCTCTGGAAGCAGTTCTGCCAGAGCCTTGACTTCGTCCAGGGCGATTACTTTACCGTCCAGGATGCCGGCTTTGATTTCCAGAGCTTTGTGGTCCTTGCTGAAATCGTTCAGGATCTTGGCAGGAGCCACAGGGTCTTCAGCGGAGAAGGCCACGGCGGTATTGTGTTCCAGATAAGCATCCAGTCCTTCAATACCAGCTTCTTTGGCGGCAATGCGGATGAAGGTGTTTTTGGCAACCATGTACTTCACACCGGCTTCACGCATCTTGCTTCTCAGTTCAGTATCCTCAGCTACGGTCAGACCGCAGTAGTCAACCAGAACAGCACCTTTGGAACTGGACAGCAGATCTTTCAGTTCTGCTACTTTTACCAGCTTTTTCAGGTCTAATGTCATGCATCAGTAGTACACCTCCTTGCGTCAGTTTTTATTAATCAATGAAAAGACCTCTCGGCGGGTCAGCCGGAGGTCATGTTTATCAACACTCCGACCTAGGCAGGTGGAAATCCGTTAGGCTTGCGCGCCTGCTGTCTTGGGTCCGATGGTCATTTTCTATTTGATTATTTGTTGCTGTCGGCTTTCAGTACGTCAACGGGAACGCCAGGGCCCATGGTGGTGCTCAGGGTTACGCTCTTGATGTACTGGCCTTTTGCGCCGGAGGGTTTTACTTTGATCAGGGTGGTGATCAGAGTCAGATAGTTTTCCAGCAGCTTGTCAGCGTCAAAGGAAACCTTGCCGATGGCAGTCTGTACGTTACCGGCTTTGTCGGTACGGTACTCGATTTTACCAGCTTTGATTTCGTTGACGGCACGGGTGACATCCATGGTCACAGTACCCACTTTGGGGTTAGGCATCAAGCCTTTGGGGCCCAGGATTTTACCCAGACGGCCAACAGTACCCATCATGTCAGGAGTGGCTACGCAGACGTCGAAGTCGGTCCAGCCGCCTTTGATCTTTTCCACGTATTCATCAGTGCCAACAAAGTCTGCGCCGGCAGCTTCGGCTTCTTTGGCCTTAGCGCCTCTGGCGAATACCAGCACGGTCTTGGATTTGCCGGTACCGTTGGGGAGAACCAGAGCACCGCGGACCTGCTGGTCAGCGTACTTGGGATCAACGCCCAGACGGACGGAAACTTCAACAGTGCTGTCGAATTTGGTCACAGAAGTCTGTTTTACCAGTTCTACTGCTTCCTTGGGGGAATATGCCTTGCCAGCTTCGATGAGCTTTGCGGCGTCGGTATATTTCTTACCAGCTTTACTCATTGTTTGTTCCTCCTTGTGGTCAAGCGGCTTTTGCCTCCCACAGTTTTTCAGACATTAGTCTTCTACAGTAATACCCATGCTCCGGGCAGTACCTTCGACCATGCGCATGGCAGCTTCAACGGAGCCAGCGTTTAGGTCTTTCATTTTGCTTTCAGCGATTTCCCGAACTTTGTCACGTTTAATGGTGGCAACTTTGTTCTTGTTGGGTTCACCGGAAGCCTTTTCGATACCGCAGGCCTTCTTCAGCAGAACAGCTGCAGGAGGAGTCTTGGTAACGAAAGTAAAAGAACGATCTTCGAAAACGGTGATTTCGACAGGGATGATCAGGCCAACCTGTTTGGCAGTCCGTTCGTTGAAGTCTTTTACGAAGCCATGATGTTGATACCAGCCTGGCCCAGTGCCGGACCTACGGGAGGTGCCGGAGTTGCCTTACCAGCAGGTACCTGCAGTTTAACCATCTTTACGACTTCTTAGGCATAATTTACACCTCCTTACTTATTCAATAGCTTCCACTTGGGTGAATTTAACTTCAATGGGAGTCTCACGTCCGAACATTTCAACCATGACTTTGATCTTCTGCTGTTCGTCGTTGATCTCCGCTACCGTCCCGACCATATCGGTAAAGCCAGGGGCTTTGATGCGGACGGTATCATTCAAACCTACAGGGCATTCCATCCGGACAACCGGTTCTTCCACAGCCTTGCCGGCCGCTTCCGCCTTGTCGCCTTCTTTGGGTTGTGCCCCCAGGATGCGTTCCACTTCACGGTCAGATAAAGGAATGGGTTTCGTGCCAGTACCAACGAAGCCGGTTACACCAGGGGTGTTCCGCACAGCATACCAAGTCCGGTCGTCCACGATCATTTCGATCAGCACATAGCCCGGAAATACCTTCCGTGCCACGACCTTTTGCTTGTCATCCTTTGCGTCCACTTCATTCTGCATGGGAACCAGCACCTGGAAGATCTGCTCTTCCATACCCAGGGAATGGATTTTGCTTTCCAGATTCATCTTTACCTTATTCTCGTATCCGGAATAAGTATGAATGACATACCAGTGCTTTTGATTTTCCATGCTTATTGCACTCCCATCACTAAACGGAACAGTACGGACAAAATAGCATCAATGGCCCAGATTAAAAAAGCTGCAAAGAGAGAGGACAGGATAACCGTCACGGTATATCCGATCAGTTCCCGCTTCGTCGGCCAGGTTACCTTTTTCATTTCGGTTTTCACTTCTCGGAGAAAACCACCTGTTCCAGGAGTGCTCTTCCCATCCGGGGTGATCTGAGATGCTGCCATATTGCTCCACCTTATTTCGTTTCTTTATGCATCGTATGCTTTTTGCAGAACTTGCAATACTTTTTGATTTCGATACGTTCAGTATCGTTCTTTTTATTCTTCGTAGTCTGGTAGTTACGCTGTTTGCATTCGGTGCAAGCCAGGGTAATACCCACACGGTTTCCAGCTGCCATTCCTTAACACCTCACTTACATTCAAACTCTTGATTCCCAAAAGCCGCCTATAAAGGTTATCATAGAACCGTCAGGATGTCAACAAAAAAGTGAGGCCGATGGATAGGTCGGCCTCAGTTTTACATCCAGATGATTCGATTAGCCTTCGATTTCGGTAACAACACCGGCGCCAACGGTATGGCCGCCTTCGCGGATAGCGAAACGCAGACCTTGTTCGATAGCGATCGGGGTGATCAGTTCAACATCCATCACCACGTTGTCCCCAGGCATAACCATTTCGGTGCCTTCAGGCAGGTGAGCAACACCGGTAACGTCGGTGGTACGGAAGTAGAACTGCGGACGGTAGCCGTTGAAGAACGGAGTATGACGGCCGCCTTCTTCTTTGGTCAGTACGTAAACCTGGCCTTTGAATTTGGTATGAGGATGGATGGTGCCCGGTTTGGCCAGTACCTGACCTCTTTCGATTTCGGTACGGTCGATACCACGCAGCAGGCAGCCGATGTTGTCGCCGGCTTCAGCCTGATCCAGGGTCTTCCGGAACATTTCCAGACCGGTGGCTACGGACTGTTTCTTTTCTTCGGACAGGCCGACGATTTCAACAGTGTCGCCAACTTTGATCACGCCACGTTCCACACGGCCGGTAGCTACGGTACCACGGCCGGTGATGGTGAACACGTCTTCGATAGGCATCAGGAACGGTTTGGCCAGATCGTGTTCCGGAGTGGGGATGTATTCGTCAACAGCCTTCATCAGTTTCCGGATGTTGTCTTCCTGTTCCTTGTCCCTTCCCGGCTTTCAGAGCGGAGCCAACAACGATGGGAATATCATCTCCGGGATAGCCGTACTGGCTCAGCAGGTCACGGACTTCCATTTCAACCAGTTCGATCAGTTCGGGATCGTCAACCTGGTCGGATTTGTTCAGGAACACAACGATGGCAGGAACGCCAACCTGGCGGGCCAGCAGGATGTGTTCACGGGTCTGAGGCATGGGGCCGTCAGCAGCGGAAACAACCAGGATGGCACCGTCCATCTGAGCAGCACCGGTGATCATGTTCTTTACATAGTCAGCGTGCCCCGGGCAGTCAACGTGTGCATAGTGTCTGGTTTCGGTTTCATATTCAACGTGGGCAGTGTTGATGGTGATACCACGTTCTCTTTCTTCCGGAGCCTTATCGATATCGGCATAAGCTTCGAAAGTGGCTTTGCAGCCGGAGTTTCGGACAGGACTTTGGTGATAGCCGCAGTCAGAGTGGTCTTGCCGTGATCGACGTGACCAATGGTACCAATGTTAACATGGGGTTTGGTTCTTTCAAATTTCTCTTTAGCCATTGTTAATATCCTCCTAGTGATGCCAGGACCTTAGTCCTGTGCGGTCCCCTTATTTTTAGCAACGATCGCTTCCGCGATGTTCTTGGGAACTTCTTCGTAATGGTCTACTTCCATGGAGTAGTTGCCGCGGCCCTGGGTCTTGGAACGCAGGTCCGTTGCATACCCGAACATTTCGGACAGGGGAACATAAGCCGTGATAACCTGTGCACCGCTTCTTGCTTCCATGCCTTCGATGCGGCCCCGGCGGGAGTTCAGGTCGCCGATAACGTCGCCCATGTACTCTTCGGGGATGGTGACTTCCACTTTCATGTACGGTTCCAGCAGAACGGGGTTGGCTTTCAGAGCACCGCTCTTGAACCCATGGAACCGGCAATCTTAAATGCCATTTCAGAGGAGTCGACTTCGTGGTAGGAGCCGTCGAATACGGTAACAGCGATATCCACCATGGGATACCCGGCGATGACACCGTTTTCCATAGCTTCCTTGACACCGGCTTCAACAGGAGCGATGTATTCTTTGGGAATGGCACCGCCAACGATCTTGTTTTCGAACTTGAAGCCTTCGCCCGGCTGCAGCGGAGTCAGTTTCAGCCAGCAATCGCCGTACTGCCCTTTACCACCGGACTGCCGTACGAATTTACCCTGGCTTTCCACTTCCTTGCGGATGGTTTCTCTGTAAGCTACCTGCGGGTTGCCCACGGTGCAGTCTACATGGAATTCTCTCTTCAGCCGGTCAACAATGATGTCCAGGTGAAGTTCGCCCATCCCGGAGATGATGGTCTGGGAAGATTCCGGATCCGTGCGCACACGGAAGGTGGGGTCTTCTTCAGCCAGTTTGCCCAGGGCAATGCCCATTTTTCCTGGTCAGCCTTGGTTTTGGGTTCGATGGCCACGGAAATAACCGGTCAGGGAACACCATGGATTCCAGGATGATGGGGGCTTTATCATCGCACAGGGTATCACCGGTGCCGGTGTCTTTCAGACCAACGGCTGCCGCGATGTCCCCGGCAAATACTTCGTCGATTTCCGTTCTGTGGTTGGAGTGCATCCGCAGGATACGGCCGATCCGTTCTCTCTTGTCTTTGTTGGAGTTATAGACATAGGAGCCGGCGGTCAGGGTACCGGAGTACACTCTGAAGAATGCCAGACGGCCTACATAGGGGTCAGTGGCAATCTTGAAGCCAGAGCCGCGAAGGGAGCCTTGTCATCGGAAGGCCGTTCTTCTTCTTCCCCGGTTTCCGGGTTGGTCCCTTTGATGGCGGGAACATCCAGAGGAGACGGCATGTAGTCGATGATGGCATCCAGCAGCGGCTGTACGCCTTTGTTCTTGTAGGAAGAACCGCAGGTCACAGGGAAGAGCTTGCACTGGCAGGTCATCTTCCGGATGGCGGCCTTGATTTCTTCTTCCGTCAGGTCTTCGCCTTCCAGATATTTTTCCATCAGATCGTCATCGCTTTCTGCAACGGCTTCCAGCAGGATCTGACGGTATTTCTGGGCTTCTTCCACGTATTCTTCAGGGATGGGTTCGAATTCTTCATCCTTGCCCAGTTTGTCCCCGTAAATGATGGCCTGCATCTTCACCAGGTCGATCAGACCCACGAAGCTGTCTTCAGCGCCCATGGGAACCTGGATGGCAACCGCATTGGCACCCAGACGGTCTTTCATCATCTGGATTACGTTGAAGAAGTCGGCCCCGGTGGTGTCCATTTTGTTCACATAAGCGATACGGGGAACATTATATTCTTCCGCCTGACGCCATACGGTTTCGGACTGGGGTTCAACACCGCCCTTGGCGCTGAATACAGCCACAGAGCCATCCAGTACACGCAGGGAACGTTCTACTTCAACGGTGAAGTCAACGTGGCCCGGGGTGTCGATGATGTTAATGGAATGGCCTTTCCAATGGCAGGTCGTAGCAGCGGAAGTAATCGTAATACCACGTTCTTGTTCCTGTACCATCCAGTCCATGGTGGCAGCCCCATCATGAACTTCACCGATCTTGTGAGTCTTGCCGGTGTAGAACAGGATACGTTCCGTGGTCGTAGTTTTACCGGCATCGATGTGAGCCATGATACCGATGTTTCTGATTTTATCTAAGGGAAACTCTCTACCCACGAATTACTCCTCCTTAAGGATCTTACCAACGATAATGAGCAAAAGCTCTGTTTGCTTCAGCCATCTTGTGCGTGTCTTCCCGTTTCTTCACGGAAGCACCGGTGTTGTTGGCGGCATCCATCAGTTCGCCGGCAACCCGTTCGCACATGGTCTTTTCACCGCGCAGGCGGGAATAGTTGACCAGCCACCGGATCCCCAGGGTGGTTTTCCGGTCAGCTCTGACTTCCACAGGAACCTGGTAGTTGGCACCGCCCACCCGGCGTGCTTTGACTTCCAGGACAGGCATTACGTTCTTCATGGCAGCGTCGAACACTTCCATGGGGTCCTTTCCGGTCTTGGAATGGATCAGATCGAATGCGTCATATACGATACGCTCAGCAACACCTTTTTTGCCGTCGAGCATAATCTTGTTGATGAATCTGGTTAACAGTTTGGAACCATATACTGGATCCGGTAATACGTCTCTTTTGGTTACAGGACCTTTTCTCGGCATCTGTATTTCCTCCTTCGTTATTGTCTCATTCTACAGCGGCAGCTGATTATTTCTTGGCTGCTTTCGGGCGTTTGGCACCGTATTTGGAACGGCCCTGGTTGCGGTCAGCAACACCGGCGGTATCCAATGCGCCGCGAATGATGTGATAACGAACACCGGGAAGATCCTTGACTCTTCCGCCTCTGATCAGAACAACACTGTGTTCCTGCAGGTTATGGCCAATACCAGGAATGTAAGCGGTAACTTCAATACCATTGGTCAGACGGACACGAGCAACCTTCCGCAGAGCAGAGTTAGGTTTCTTCGGAGTGGTGGTGTACACTCTCGTGCAGACACCGCGTTTTTGCGGTGAATTTTTCAATGCTGGCGCCGTGGATTTTTGAGTAATGACTTGTTCTACCTTTACGAACCAATTGTTGATTGTAGGCATTCCGGCACCTCCTTTCTCGAGAATAAGATTTAATGAGTATGAAAACCTGCCGTTTCCGACAGATTCTACCGGGTTTTGAGCACAGCGGCGACGGATGCACCCACATGGATGCCGCAGGTCTTTCCCAGCTCAGCCATGGTCTCCACGGTTTCCACCGGAACACTCTTGGCTTCGCACAGGTCCTTGACAGGCCCCGTCACGTGTTCATCCGCATCCCGGGCAATCATGACCCTGCGGCCTGATCCCGGGCAATGGCCTTTTGGGACTGCTTCACACCGACTACAACCGGCGAACCGTTCTTTACGTCTGCGAGAAACATTTCACACCTCCAAAAGACATACTACCCTCTGTGACACTGTGGTATTGTAACATTACTGACACCGGATGTCAATATTTTTTCGGGATTTTTTTCTGTTTTAGCCCACATTTTATGCGCTTCTTTCTTTACACAGTTCCTAGTGTTTCTTTTTCTGTAAACCGGGGCAAAAATCCTCGCTTTCCGGACACTGGTACTGCAGTAAAGCAGGAAAGTTTTCTCGTTTTTACCGTCAATTCCACAAAGAAACCGGTAAATTTTATACAGAAGTTCACAATCTTTTTACAAATAAAAATGGAACCCGCGGGAAGCGGGTTCCTTCCATCGGCCGCTGCCAGTTGACAGCTGACCGTTGACGTTCTTTTATCTCTTGTACCCCGGGGTATTGCTGATCAGGGCGATGAACACCAGATCCTCTTTCCCCGTGTTCAGCAGGCCATGGGTGCCTCCGTCGGCACAGAAGTCACGTCTCCGGCCTTCACGGCCATCTTTTTGTCTTCGTCCGTGTCATTCCCCTTCCCCTTTCAGCAGGTAATAGGTTTCGTTGTTCCCCAGATGCTGGTGGACAGGAACGGCACAGCCGGATGCAGGGTAATCCGGGCGAACAGGTCGTTGGTCCCCTGGAACAGGGCCGGATCCACCAGGATTTCCTTTTCGATGGTCCCGGTTCCCGGATTGGTGACCACCTGTTTTGCTTTTTCCGTAAATACTGCCATAAGAATCTCCTCCTTCACGTTTCCTGCCTGTATTATAAGCCCGGTGGACGGATTCCTCAACGGCCGGACCGACGCTTGTCCCGGACCATCTTCTTGCTGGTCTTGTACACCTTGGCCAGGCCGGATACCAGCAGGATCCCCATGGCGATGGCGGTGGCGTCCAGGGCCGCGGATACAAAAGTGTGCATCCCCAGGCTGTAGGCATTGAGCATGGTGTAGTTCATGGCCCGGTACAGGGGCAGTCCGGGCACCAGGGGGATGATCCCCGGAATGGAAAAAATGGGCACCGGCTGCCGGTACCACCGGGCAAAGATCTCACTGCAGATGGAGAGGGCCACCGTCCCGGCAAAGTTGCTGAGCATGGAACTGAGCCCGAAGCCGCTCAGCAGGATGATGTACACCCCGAAGCCCACCATGCCCACGAAGCCCGCCTTGTACAGACAGCTTTCCGGACATTTGAACAGTTTGCCGAAAGCCACGGTGGCAAAGAACGAAAATACGGTTTTGATGAAAATGGTTGCTGCCAGCGGCATAGGCCCCTCCTACAAGTACAGAATGCCCAGGACGGTGGCAATGCCGATGGCCACCCCGCCCACCAGGAAAATGGCTTCCCCGGCCCGGCAGGTGCCGCTGAGCAGATCTCCGGCCATGAAATCCCGGATCCCGTTGGTAAAGGCCATCCCCGGCAGGTAGGGCATCACGCCCCCGGCAATGGCCAGTTCCATCACCAGGTCCGGACAGGCCATCCGGAACAGCACCACGGTCAGACAGATGATGGCCCCGGCATGGTGGTCTCCCAGAAACTGCTGGGCCGGAAGGGGGACACCGCCTTTACAAAGGCCATGGACAGCAGGGAGCCCAGAAGGGCCGCCAGGAATTCCAGAGGGCCTCCCCCCAGCACCACAGCAAAGAAAGCCCCGGCCAGGCCGGACCAGAAGATTTCCTCCCGGGCCGGACGGGGTTTCCGCATGGTCTTTTCCTCCAGGATGGCCATGGTGTCCTGGAAGCTCTTCCCCCAGGTGGGCATGTGGAAGCTCATGTCGTTCACTTCGCTGATGAGGGTCAGGTCCGTGCCCCGGTGGGTCACCCGGTACATCAGGCTGGCCCCTTCCATGGTCTCCTCCCCGATCATGATCAGAGAGGGGGTGCAGAAGGCCGCAATGGTAGTCATACCCCCCTCCCGGCAGATCCGCAGCATGGTGTCCTCCACCCGGTAGGTCTCCGCCCCGCTGACCAGGAGGATCTTCCCGGCGGTCAGGGCGATTTTCAGCACCTGTTCCTTGCTCATGGATGCTAAGGTACTCTTCGCCATAATTTCACCTCTATTGGGCAAACAGCGCCGCCACAGCCGCCCGGAACCGGTTGGCCCCGCCCATGGAGGGATGGGGCACCGCCGCACAGGGCACCCCGTATTTTTCCAGGGTGCCGGCGCTTTTCCGGCCGATGGCGATGACCCGGAGGCCGGGGACCAGCCCCAGCAGCATCCGGGCATAGACGATTCCCTGATCCAGTTCCGGCCTGGTGGGGGTCCGGTTGGTCAGGATGCCGGAAGGTTTGTAGGGATGGAAGGGAAAGATGTTCCACAGGATGGTCTGGAAGGGTGCCAGCCCCTGGTTGGCCAGTTCTCCCCACACAATGGTGGCAGTGGGCTCGTTGAACCCCTCTTCCCGCTGTTTCCGGTTCAGCAGGGGACTGTCCGGATTGCTGGTCCGCCGGTAGTCCCAGCCTTCCCCCAGCACCACTTCCGGCCGCACCGTGGGATGATGCCCCAGCAGGATCCGTTCGCTGGTCATGGCCATGCCGGAAAAATGTCCCCCCTGGTACCCCAGCCTTCGGCGATGAACAGGAACCGGGCCTTTTGCCGCAGTTCCAGGTACCGGCGGAAATTGGCCGCCCGGATCACCGGGGCTTCCGGTCCGATGTCGCAGGAGGGGTCGTATTCCCTCCAGGGATTGAAGCAGCCGTCCCCCTGGAACTGCTGCAGTGCATGCAGAAATTCGTTGATGGTCATTCCAGTGACTCCATGAGCTTTTCCCATTTGTCCATGAGCCGTCCAGGATCTTTTCCTGTTCCGCGTACTCCTCCGCCAGCCTGGTGCTGGTTTCCAGGTCCTGCTGGTTGGCCGGGTCGGCGATCCGGTCACTGAGCACCTTCTGGAGGGCTTCATATTCCCGGATCTTCAGTTCCACCTGGGGCAGCAGCTTCTGCTCCGCCGGGCTGTAGGGCTTTTTCTCCGTTTTCTTTTCCGTTTTGGCAGCTTCCGGCGCCGTTTTTTCCGGGGCCGGCTTTGCCGCCTTCTTCTCCTCTTTCCGGGGCGCCGCCGGAGCATCAGCCCTTCCCGGGCCGGTTCTTGTCCCGCTCCTCCAGATAGAAGTCGTAGTTGCCTTTGTAATCGGTTACATGGCCGTTTTCCACCGCCCAGATCCGGCCGGCCACCTCGTTCACCAGGTACCGGTCGTGGCTCACCAGGAGCACGGTGCCGTCAAAGGTCTCCAGGGCCGCTTCCACCGCTTCCTTGGCGGCGATGTCCAGATGGTTGGTAGGTTCGTCCAGGAGCAGGCAGTTGGCCCCGTCCAGCACCAGTTTCAGCAGCACCAGCCGGGCCTTCTGGCCCCCGGAGAGGGTCCCGATCACTTTGAACACGTCCTCCCCGTGGAACATCATGCTCCCCAGGAGCCGGCGGGTCTGTTCATCGGTCATGCCGTATTCCGTCAGGAAGTTTTCCATGATGGTCTGTTTTTCGTCCAGCCGTTCATAGCTCTGGGAAAAATAGCCGATCTTCACCCGGTTCCCGATCCGGGCCTCCCCTTTCAGAGGGGGCAGTTCCTGGAGGATGGTCTTCAGCAGGGTGGATTTCCCGCAGCCGTTGGGACCGATGATGGCCACCTTCTCCCCCCGGCGCAGGGTCAAGTCCACATCCTGGAGCAGCCGGTGCTGGGGATACCCCACATCCAGATGTTCCAGCATGATCACCTTTTCCGCACATTCCGCCGCAGGGGGCAGCCGCAGCTCAAATTCCTCCTCCTGCACCGGTGCGTCGATCCGCTCCAGCCGGTCCAGCTGGGACTGGCGTCCCCGGGCCATCTTGCTCTTGATCCCCGCCTTGAACCGGCGGATGTAGGCTTCCTGCCGGGCGATGTATTCCTGCTGGGCCTCGTAGGCCCGGGTCTGGGTCAGCACCTGGATTTCCTTCTGTTCCAGGTACCGGGAATAATTTCCCTTGAACCGGTGGATGGTGCCCCCTTCCATTTCCAGGATCTCTTCCACCACATTGTCCAGGAAGGCCCGGTCATGGGAGATCACCAGCACACCCCCCCGGAATTCCCGGAGGTATTTTTCCAGCCATTCGCTCATGACGATGTCCAGATGTTGGTGGGTTCGTCCAGGATCAAAAGGTCCGGAGAATTCACCAGGGCCGCCGCCAGCTGGAGACGGGTCTTCTGTCCCCCGGAGAGCTTGTCCGCACGCCACTGCCAGGTGTCTTCCGGATACCCCAGCCCCAGCAGCACCCGCTTGATGTTGCTTTCGTAATGGTACCCGTCCAGATGGGCATACCGGCTTTCCGTCCGGGCATACTGGTCCAGGATCCCCTGGAGTTCCTCTCCCTGGGCCCGGCCGCTGGTTTCCTCCAGCCGGCGCATCTTCTCCCGCAGGTCCAGGATATCCGGACAGGCGTGTTCCATGAATTCCCGGACCGTTTCCTCCCGGAAATCATCGAAGCCCTGTTCCACATAACCCAGACGCAGTTCCCCGGCAAACTTCACCGACCTCCGTCGGCAAAATCCGGGTTCAGCAGACACCGGAGCAGGGTGGTCTTGCCGCTGCCGTTGACCCCCACCAAACCCACTTTCTCCCCCTGCCGGAGAGTAAAACTCACATTCTGAAAAATATCGTGGACGCCGAAACTTTTTTTCAGGCCGTCCACGGTCAGCAAAATATCCATACAGCTTATTTCTCGTATCCTTTGGGATGCCCTTCATGCCACCGCCAGGCAGTTTCCACGATTTCCTCGATCTGGCTGTGGCGGGGCTCCCAATGGAGCTCCTTCTTGATTTTTTCCGAAGAGGCAATCAGTTTCGCCGGATCCCCGGCCCGCCGTGTCTCTTCCTTCACGGTGAAGTTCCGGCCGGTGACCTTCTTCACCGCATCGATGATCTCCCGGACGGAGAAGCCGTTTTCCGTCCCCAGATTGTAGGTCCGGCAGCCGCCTCCGTTCCGGAGATGGTCCATGGCCAGTACATGGGCGCTGGCCAGATCCTTCACATGGATGTAGTCCCGGAGACAGGTGCCGTCCGGAGTGGGATAGTCCGTCCCGAAAATGGACACGCTTTCCCGCTGGCCCAGGGCCGCCTGGATGATCAGGGGGATCAGATGGGTCTCCGGCCGGTGATCCTCCCCGATGTTCCCCAGAAGGGACGCACCAGCCGCGTTGAAGTACCGCAGGGCCACATAGCGCAGACCATAGGCGTGGCTGTAGTCTTCCATCATCTTTTCGATCATCAGCTTGGTCCGGCCGTATACATTGGTGGGCTGGAGAGGCATGTCTTCCGTAATGGGCACCCGGTCCGGTTCCCCGTACACCGCGGCGGTGGAGGAGAACACCAGCTGTTCCACCCCGGCTTCCCGCATGGCATCCAGCAGGCCCAGGGTCCCTGCCACATTGTTGTAGTAGTATTTCCCCGGGTTCACCATGGATTCTCCCACCTGGCTGCTGGCGGCGAAATGGAGCACCCCGTCGATTTCATATTCTCCCAGGATATGCTTCAGGAAATTGAAATCGTGGATATCCCCTTCGATGAGCTGGACCTTGTCCGACACCGCATCCACGTGGCCAGTGCTGAAATTGTCATAAACGATGGGGGTATACCCGTTGGCCGTCAGTTCTTCCACCACATGGGAGCCGATATAGCCGGCTCCCCCTGTTACCAGTACATTCATCCGTTTCTGCCTCCTATGCTCTTTCTCCGCCGATCAGTTCCAGCATTTCCCGGGTCTTCTGCTTCAGCAGATCCTTGTCCCCCCGGGTTTCCACATTCAGCCGCACCACCGGTTCCGTATTGGATTTCCGCAGGTTGAACCGCCATTCATTGTACACCACGCTGAGCCCGTCCATCCGGTCCTGGATGCCGGAGCGGAAATGGCTGGACAGCCGTTCCAGCACTTCGTCCGCATCCTTCACCTTCAGGTTGATCTCCCCGCTGCAGGGATACTCATTGATCCGGGCATCCACCAGCTGGGACAGGGTCATGCCGGAGGTGGACAGCAGGGAAATCAGCAGCAGCCAGGGGATCATCCCGCTGTCGCAGTAAGAGAAATCCCGGAAATAATGATGGGCGCTCATTTCGCCCCCGTAGAGCACGCCCTGCCGGCGCATGCATTCCTTGATGAAGGCATGGCCGCTCTTGCAGCGCACCGGCTGGCCGTCGTACCGGGCAATGATATCTTCCGTGTTCCAGGTGAGCCGGGGATCGTAGAGGATCTTGCTCCCGGGATGCTTCTGGAGGAAATACTGGGCAAAGAGCCCCACCAGATAGTACCCTTCGATGAACCGGCCGTTTTCGTCAAAGAAAAAGCACCGGTCGAAATCCCCATCCCAGGCAATCCCCAGGTCGGCGCCATTTTCCTTGACCGCTTCCGAAGTGGCCGCCCGGTTTTCCGTCAGCAGCGGATTGGGGACTCCGTTGGGGAAGGTGCCGTCCGGAGTGTCATTGATCAGGATGAACTGGCAGGGCAGGTGCTTGGCCAGTTCCTTCACAATGGGACCGGCACCCCCGTTCCCCGGATTGGCCACGATCCTCAGAGGCAGCAGGGTCTTCACATTGATATAGGAAAGAAGATGGTCCACATAGCTGGGGACGATGTCCACTTCTTCATAGGATCCCCGGGTTTCCGCCTTGGGCACCCGGGTCTCGAAATCCTCCGCCGCCACCAGTTCCGCCAGCTCCTTCAGCCCCGTATCCGCAGAAATGGGCCGGGCTTCGGAGCGGACCAGTTTCATACCGTTGTAGTCCTTGGGATTGTGGCTGGCGGTGATCATCATGCCCCCATCGGTTTTCAGGTGGGCGGTGGCAAAATAGATCATTTCCGTACCGCACTGGCCCAGGTCCAGCACATCCGCACCGGCATCCCGCATGCCCCGGACCGCCGCTTCGCTGAGGGACGGTCCACTGAGCCGGATGTCATGGCCCACCACCAGTTTCTTTGCCTGGAGTTTCCAGGCCAGGGCACGGCCCAGCCGGTACGCCAGTTCCTCGTTCACTTCACTGGGGACGATTCCCCGGATGTCATAGGCTTTGAATGCTTTGGTACTGATCATAATGATTCCCTCCCACACTTAGTCATTTTCATCCAGCAGCGCCAGATTTTCCACCGGCAGCAGATCCTGGGCCTTGCCCAGAGGCACCCGCAGGCCGCTCCGGTTCAGGATGGCCATGCTGCCGTTCTTCAGTACAATATCCGTACGGGCCAGTTCCCGGAGTACAAACCCCAGGGCCACCAGGAAATTCAGCCGGTCTTTTTCCTCCAGGGTGAAGGTCTGGTAATCCGTCTTGGTCTCCAGGAGCCGCTGCATGAACTGGATTTGTTCCCGCTGCTCGTTCTTCAGGGTTTCCGTGGTCCTGTACACATGGCGGACCACTTCCAGCAGCCGTTCTCCCCGGGCTTCCGCATCCGCCAGGAGCAGGGACTGGGTGTCCGTGTCCGTCTTGAACCGGACCGCCTCATCCTTGGTCATCTTGGACCCGTCCTTGTCGGAAAAATATCCGGGCCGCAGCACCTTGGGGAAGCACATGATGGATTCCAGCACGCTCATTTCGTCCAGGGCCGTCACTTCCGAAGTGTACAGCGGCTGGTCCATGATCTTTTCCATCACCAGCTTGGCCTCATCCCGTTCCAGTTCCGACTGGCTGTAGGAACTGGCCGCGCCCCCCTGGAGAGCCACCACCGTCAGCATCCCGGTGCCTTCCGTATCCAGCTTCTTTTCCTGGATCCGGTCCACCACCCGGCGGATCCGCTTCAGTTTCCGCACATCCTGGGGCAGCAGATGGAGGTTTTTGTGGCTTTTGTAGGTATAATGGCCCGGTTTGTTCTCGATCCGGTCCAGGATGGCATAGACCTTGTCGTAACAGCCCCAGATATGGAGCTTCATCCGGCCCAGTTCCTCCACTTCCGGCATCAGCCGTTCCAGCACCTTGTAGAACTTGAACCTCTCTTCATTATACCGTTCAATGGCATTTTTCACCATATTTGCAGAGCTGGTGGCACTTTTATACAGTTTCAGTCCGGCAGCCCCGATCCCGGCAGCCGCCCATACCACAAGAGGTATCGGCATAATGATTCCCTCACTTCCTGCACTGTACCCACAGCGGATACAAGATAACTCTACAAATTATAGCCCGATTCCCCGGGTTAGTCAAAACGAAAAGCCGTTGAAAGCCAGCCTTTTCCGTTGTAAAATGGGAAGACAGAACCAAAGAGGAGGAACACCCATGAAAAAATTCCTGGCCCTGGCACCCTGCTCCTGACCCTGCTGGCCCTGCCCCTGACGGCGGGCGCGGAACGCAGCGGCTGGAAGAGCAGCACCTTTGCTTTCAAAAATGTCCAAGTCGTTTATCTCAAAGATCTCAGCCGGCAGGATATGGACTTCCGGAAAGCCCATCCCGCCTTTACCCGGATGATGATGCAGTCCGCAAGACCCTGCTGACCCTGGAGCGGGACTTCAAAAGAGAAGGCGTCACCGTGTACAGCAATCCGGTGATGCTGCCGGACAAAAAACTCCGGAACACCATCACCCTCCAGGTGCAGGTGAACCCGGTGGGCATTGAAACCGCCGACGGCACCGAACCTGCCGCCCGGAAGGGGAACAGACTGGCCAAAGGGGAAACCGCCTACGCCGGCGTCAGCTTCCTGGCCACCAAAAACGGACAGACCATCTACCAGGTCACCGACAGCCGGACCAGCACCGAATACGATTCCGACACCCTGCTGGCCGGAATCATCCACACCGCCACGGACGAAATGACGAAGAACGCGAAAAAAGTAAAAAAGACGTCAGACCGACGTACAGAGAGGGGATTAATCCCTGACAAAATCCTTGCACACTTTCTCCGGAAGCGCTATAATATTATGTATTGGGGCACTAGCTCAGCTGGGAGAGCGCAAGGTTCGCAATCTTGAGGTCAGGGG